>Ga0308013_10001536_pt1 | contig 11242 bp, 10 predicted proteins | sample Neamet181_FD_203131 | JGI IMG/M metagenome (GOLD analysis project Ga0308013, IMG submission 203131) | Marine microbial communities from water near the shore, Antarctic Ocean - #181 | ecosystem: Environmental > Aquatic > Marine > Unclassified | place: Southern Ocean | collected 2014-07-25
TAGTGCTTGCTATGCCCTGCGGATTCGCGGCAAATGGGATTTTTGGCTTTCTCTGAACTGAAAACTCCTTATAATATGTGTTATCTACATAAGTTTTGTTTGCTGTGCACTAAAACGGGTTAGCGAGCTAGGCTCAGGAAGGCTAGGCCCACGAAAGATAGACCCTCAAATAAGAAACTGTATCTAAGGAGAACCAGATGGACTGTCCGAAATGTAATTCCGAAATGCAAGAGCTCAAGATTGAGACATTGCATGGTCAAGTAGTGATAGATAAGTGCAGCAGTTGCAACGGTCTGTGGTTCGACAACGGCGAAGCAGAACAGCTGAAAGATGACTGGATGGCGGATTTTGCCGACACTGGCGATCGAGAAGTAGGTAAGACCTATAATACTGTGCGCGATATTGCTTGCCCTCGCTGCGGCAAGACTATGGTTAAATTAAATGACCCCAAGCAATCACATTTGGAGTATGAGGCCTGCGAAGAGCACGGTGTATTTATGGATGCCGGTGAATTCACTGATTATAAACATGAAACTTTAATGGATTTTTTTCGTGACATAGTGGCAAAGGTCACCCGAAAATAAAAGTAATTCAAGCCAAATAATTACTAGGCGAATAAGTGTCTACCGTTCATCTTCTTGCAAAAAAGAAGATAATTAAGAATGCCATTTTGGGTGCAACCAAATTGCATTTTTTATTGCCTGCTGATCTAGAGAGGGAAACTTTCCGATGTCAGTCCAGGTAGCCGCGGCATCATGGAAGTCGGAGCCTACTGACAAATAGAGTGATTTTTCTATAGCCAATTTACTCAAATAGGCTTTCGTAGTTGGGTCTATATTTGAATAGCTTCCCTCGATTGCTTCTCCGCCACATGCTTTGAAATCGTCAAGTAGCGAGCTTAGCTTGGTCTTGCTTAGTGAGTAGCGTCCGGGGTGGGCAACTACGGCTATGCCCGACGCATTAAGAATTGTAGTTACTCCCTCATTCAGGCTACAACAACTTGCCGGAGCATAAACTCTGCCACGCTTGCTGAGATGCGTTTTAAAGGCCTTTTGTTTATTTTTGCAGACTTTTTCTTGTACAAGAAAGTCTGCAATGTGGCTGCGCGTATAAGCTGTGCACGGCAGCGATTTTAAGTAAGACATTAGCCCGTGTATGCCGAGCTTCTGTAAATTTTTATCGATGGTTTGTGCACGCTTTTCGCGCTGCGCCTGCTGCGACGCTAACAGTTTTTTTATGTGACTGTTCGTAGGGTCGATGAAAAGTCCGACGATGTGAATTTCCATGGTTTCCCATAGGCAAGAGAGTTCTACACCATTGATGATGGTTATGTCTTCGGCATCACGCTGCAGAAATGGTAATCCATCTATACAGTCATGATCGGTAAGTGCCAAATGAGTCAGCTTATTTTCTGTTGCGCGCTGCAGAAGAAAAGCAGGTGATTGTTTACCGTCTGAGAAATAACTATGACAATGTAAATCGGCTTTCATGATTGGTTACTATGATCTCTATCATTACATTTGCAGGGGCTGCAAAGCTTGTTCAGGGGTGCTGCTGTATTCTATAGGAATACAGCTAAAGAGATCACTGTAATGCAACACAAAAGAGCACAATATAATCTTAATGATTGTGGTCAAAGGATTCGCACAGGTAGACTGTATGGTGACGGTTTGGCTGTTCGGCTAGATCAATAGCGCGCCCATATACTTGACTAATTTACTTAGGTATTCGATACTTCTGATTGTGTTCTGGGCTTTAGAAGGGCTTCTCATGCGCTTGACAACAAAGGGTAGGTACGCGGTAACGGCAATGCTGGACTTGGCTTTGCATAAGAATCAGGGCCCCGTGAGTCTTGCTGATATATCTCAGCGGCAGGCGATTTCTCTATCCTATCTAGAGCAGTTGTTCTCTAAGTTACGGCGCGGTTCATTGGTGAGCAGTGTGCGTGGCCCGGGTGGCGGCTATGAGCTGAAGCGTGGCTCCGAGGCGATTTTCATCGCTGAGATTGTGGATGCTGTGAACGAGTCGATCGACTCGACGAAGTGTAAAGGAGCAGGGGACTGCCAAGGCGGTGAAACCTGTTTAACCCATTATCTATGGGAAGACCTCAGTAAACAGATTCATGCTTTTCTGGAGGGCATCAGCCTTGCGGATCTGGTGGCGAAGAGTGAAGTAAAACGAATTTCGGATAAGCAGGACCGAAAACGCCTAATTGTCAGCGAGCACGTTGAAGACATAAGAATTTTGGCCCCAAGCCTGTAAGGGAGTAATAGTGGAGTAGCCAATGAAATTTCCAATTTATCTCGATTATTCAGCAACTACTCCGGTAGACCCACGAGTTGCAGTGAAAATGGCAGAGTGCCTAACTCTAGAGGCAAATTTCGGCAATCCAGCTTCACGATCACATATGTTTGGCTGGAAGGCGGAGGAAGCTGTAGAAACTGCACGTCGTCAGGTGGCTGATTTGATCAACTGTGATCCCCGCGAGATTGTGTGGACCTCAGGCGCAACCGAGGCCGACAATCTGGCTATAAAGGGCGCGGCTCATTTCTATGTAAAGAAGGGCAGGCACATAATCACCTCCAAAATTGAACATAAGGCTGTGTTGGACAGCTGTGGGCAGTTGGAGCGCGAAGGCTTCGAAGTAACCTACCTAAATCCTACCGAAGCAGGAATAATAACACCTGAAGCGGTCGCTGCCGCAATTCGCCCTGACACTACTATTGTTTCATTAATGCATGTGAACAATGAGATTGGGGTAATTAACGACATTGCAGCTATTGGTAAAGTAACTCGAGAGAACAAAGTTATTTATCATGTGGATGCGGCGCAGAGTACAGGGAAAATTGACATAGATATGGAAGCGATGCAGGTAGATTTAATGTCTTTAACGGCACACAAAGTTTATGGCCCCAAAGGCATTGGCGCTTTGTATGTTCGTCGCAAGCCGCGCGTTCGCATAGAGCCCCAGATTCATGGGGGCGGACATGAGCGCGGCATGCGTTCGGGCACACTTGCTACGCATCAGATTGTAGGAATGGGGGAAGCTTACCATCTCGCGAAAGAAGAGATGGTTGGTGAAAATGCACGTATATATGCCCTACGTACTCGTCTGCTAAAAGGCTTGATTGGCATGGAAGAAGTCTTTGTCAATGGTGATGTTGATCGTCGTGTTGCTCATAACCTAAATATTAGCTTTAGCTTCGTCGAGGGCGAGTCGCTGATGATGGCGCTTCGAGACCTGGCAGTATCTTCGGGATCAGCTTGTAACTCTGCGAGCCTCGAACCGTCTTATGTGCTAAGCGCCATTGGACTAAAAGATGAGCTGGCACACAGTTCACTCAGAATTTCTATTGGTCGCTTCACTACGAAAGAAGAAGTTGACTACTCTATAGAAAAGATACGCGAAGCTGTTGGCAAGTTAAGAGGATTATCCCCGCTCTGGGGTAGGTACAAAGATGGAGTCGACTTAAATCAAGTCAAACGTCCAGCTGGCTAAATCTAGAGAATCTGAAAAATTAAGAATAGCATATTCAGAGAGGTGTTAGATCGCTAAGAAAAACCACGCAATATTGGCAAGATGTAGGGCGACGATGTAAATGTCGGCACCAGAATGGTTAGTGGACCAGCTTGCGGTGATGTCAGGGAGAAGGGTAGGGGAAAACGTGAAGGGTATCGAGAAAGCGGCTACTGATAGAAATCTCAATTTCAAATACAGCCGCGCAGCATGTGGCTCTTCATCTCGCGCAATACGGCCATAACATAGGAATTCGAGTCGAGGACAAGGATGCCGAATGCTTCAGAATGATTTATGTCTCTGAGTTAGACGACAAGATCGAACTTGGCGACCAAGTATTGAAGAGCAGGAAGTAAAAATCATCGCAGATTTGAAGAGTGTGAATGTAATCAGAGCATTAGTAATTGACTCGACTGTATTCGATATAGCTATAAAGATTAGCGATTAAGTTCCTGAAAAATAGCGTTTTTATTCATTAAAATCGTACTAATCCCAAATTTACCGCGTATAATGCGCGCTCTCAAGAATACACCCTACACTGGAGTTAAGATGGCGATCGAACGTACCTTATCTATTATCAAGCCTGATGCCGTAGCGAAGAATGTTATCGGCGAAATCTACACCCGCTTCGAGAAAGCAGGGTTGAAGATTGTTGCTGCAAAGATGCTGCAACTAGACGACGAATCAGCAGGCGGCTTCTATGCTGAACACAGGGAAAGGCCATTCTACAAAGATCTTATCGAATTTATGACATCTGGACCGGTCATGGTAACGGTCCTGGAGGGTGATGATGCAGTTATGATGAATCGAGATTTGATGGGTGCTACGAACCCTTCAGATGCGGCGGCCGGCACGATTCGCTCAGATTTCGCGAACTCTATCGATGCCAACGCAGTTCATGGGTCTGATTCAACAACTTCGGCAAAGCGTGAGATCGGGTATTTCTTCAACGGCAACGAAATCTGATTCTGAAGTAAAGCTCCTGAAGAGGAACGTTGAGCATGACGACGGTGACACACAAACCCAATTTGGCTGGCCTTAGTCGAGTAAAGTTGCGGGCGTTGTTTGTCGACATGGACGAAAAGCCCTTTCGCGCTGAGCAAATCCTGAAATGGATTCATCAGCGCGGAGTGCTTGATATTGATTTCATGACCGATATCAGCAAGGGTCTTCGGGCGAAACTCAAGCAGGCTACAGAAATATTTCTCCCTAAAATTTTAGAAGACTTCAAATCTGAAGATGGCACCCGCAAGTGGATTGTGGAAGTCGCCAGCGGTAGTCATGTCGAAATGGTTTTTATTCCCGAGGCTGGGCGCGGCACTCTATGCATCTCTTCTCAGGCAGGCTGTTCATTGGATTGTTCATTTTGCGCAACGGGTAAGCAAGGCTTCAATAGCAATCTGACAGTGGCAGAAATTGCCGGTCAGCTCTGGTGGGCAAATTACCACCTAGGTGTTTTCGTGGATAAAGCGGAACAGCGAGTCAGCAACGTGGTGATGATGGGAATGGGCGAGCCACTTCTGAACTTTGATAACGTCATGGACGCGCTAAGTATCATGATGGAAGATTGTGCCTATGGCTTATCGAAACGCAAGGTTACAATTAGCACATCTGGTGTCGTTCCGGCGATAGATAGATTGAAGGACTATACGGACGCATCGCTGGCCATCTCCCTGCATGCACCCAATGATAAGCTGCGAAGTCAGATCATGCCGATCAACAACAAGTATCCAATCAAGGAAGTACTTCGATCTGTAAAGGGCTATATGGATAGTCTGTCGGATAAGCGAGTTCCGGTAATCGAGTATACGATGATCGCTGGGGTGAATGATCATCGCCAGCATGCTCGTGATCTCGCGATACTGTTGGAGCAACTTCCCTGCAAGATAAATATAATACCTTTTAATCCATTCTCGCTGAGCGATTACCGTCGTCCAAGCTCATCCTCGGTTACTAATTTTAGGCAGATATTGCAAAAGGCTGGGTACACTGTGACTGTTCGCACCACGCGTGGAGATGATATTGGAGCAGCGTGTGGCCAACTGGTAGGTGACGTCGAAGACCAGACCCGCCGTAGCGATAGGCACAAGCGTCGCCACGAAGAGAGTGAATTAGCTAAAAAAAATGGCTCTAAAGTATTTGTCAGCACTGATAATTTAGCGGCAACTGCCGACAGACTATCAAGCTCTGAATAAACTAGATGGTTCTGGGCAACCAGGAATACGGTTACAAATCATGTTATCTCTCGAGTTTGGATTTGGAAAATCGCTCAGCAGAAAGCTGACGTTTGTACTCGCCGTGTTGCTGTTGTCAGGCCTGCCCGGATATCAGACGTTCCAAAGGCTGAGCTATGCCAACTAAGCCCCTTATAGAGGCGGTCGCAGAGGCGAACCGCTCCGAGGATGCGATTAGCGTCTTGACGGCAGGTGACATTCTCCGGCAGGCGCGGAAGCGGCTAGGTCTGAATGAGAAAGAAGTCGCCGATCAATTGCACATCACCATGCATTACGTTAGGGCATTAGAATCCAATAGCTATGAAAAGCTACCTGGCGCTGTTTTCGCGAGGGGGTATGTAAAGAGTTATGCCTTATTGTTGGATTTGGATGTTGAAAAACTGTTATCTCTTTATGATGAGCTTACACATCAGCAGGAAACCGATAGTGAGGAAGAGAGAGGCTTATTAAGAGATCGGAAGGGAAAAGATCGCAATAAGCCTTTGGTAATTATCTCCCTAATAATTTTTGTCGTCACCTTTTTAGGGTTGTGGCTAATGAGTAGCTATTTTACAGTGGGTTCGGTTTCGAAGGGGCCTAATATCATCGAATCTATTGATGGTATTGATGACACTCAATCTGGCTTGCTGCGGGTGGTGGATCAGCAAGTAAAGATACAGGCGCAACTTACCCAAGAAGTCGAAACTGAAGAAATTTCCGCTATTACACGTCAGCCGATGATAATCTCTTCGCCATTGACAGGAGTAGTCGACGCTTCTGATCGGCTGTTCAGATTAGATTCAGGGTCAATTCTGGATTCAGATGTCGTTCAGAGAATTGAAGGTAGCGAGAATAACGGAGCGGAAGTGGGGGCTGTTCTTGAGAATTTAACTGCAGCACGGCAAGTATTGAGATCACAGCAAGCAGAGGGATCGGAGCCGACTGTCGACAATGATCAGCTTCGTCTGATCAGCATAGAAGCAGGTGGGAACGATATCCTACGAATCAGTTTTACAGGGGAGAGTTGGGTTGAAGTGAATGACAGCGAATCTCAGCAGATCTATCGTGATATCCGTTCAGCGGGTGATGTCTTGGAAATTACTGGCAGTGCGCCATACAATATTCTACTAGGCAATGCCCTCTTTACCCTCATGAGCCTTAACGGCGATGAAATTGACCTTTCCGCTGAAATTCGAATCGACAAATCAGCACGCCTCACTGTAGGCTTGTAATTCATGAAGATTAACCCGCTAATTACTCGTCGCAAGACTCGTCAAATTATGATCGGCAATGTTCCCGTAGGCGGCGATGCGCCTATTTCTGTGCAGACTATGACCAACACCGAGACCTGCGATGTAGATGCGACATTAGGCCAGATCAATAGCATGGTCAGAGCGGGCGTCGATATTGTCCGCGTTTCTGTTCCGAGCATGGATGCTGCAGAGGCCTTTAGAAAGATTCGTTCGCAGGTAGAAGTGCCCCTAGTCGCAGACATACACTTTGATTATCGAATTGCCTTGAAAGTATTAGAGAATGGGGTTGATTGTCTGCGAATCAATCCGGGTAATATCGGCAACGAGGAGCGTATTCGTGCTGTTGTAGATAGTGCTAAAGACAAAAATATACCGCTTCGAATTGGCGTGAATGCAGGCTCTCTTGGCAAGAATTTGCTGCGCAAATACAAGGAACCGAATGCAGAGGCAATGGTTGAGTCCGCGCTTATGCAAATTGATATACTCGACAAGCTCAATTTTAAAAATTTCAAAATTAGTCTTAAAGCTTCCGAGATATTTATGACATTGAAGGCTTACCGTAGTTTAGCGACACAGATTGATCAGCCATTCCATCTCGGCATCACCGAGGCTGGCGGTCTTCGATCCGGCACAGTTAAATCTGCCATCGGGCTCGGTGCACTATTGATGGATGGGGTTGGCGATACGATCCGAGTCTCCCTTGCAGCTGATCCAGTCGAAGAGGTCAAGGTTGGATTCGATATACTAAAAAGCTTGGGCCTTCGTCATAAGGGTGTCAATTTAGTAGCTTGCCCTAGCTGTAGCCGGCAGAACTTCGATGTGATTTCCGTGGTTAATGAATTAGAGTCCCGGTTAGAAGACATAACGACACCTATCGATGTCGCAGTCATTGGCTGTATCGTGAATGGTCCGGGCGAGGCGAAGGTTGCTGAAATTGGTTTGACCGGTGCAAGTCCAAGTAACCTCGTCTACAAAGAAGGTGTTCCCGATCACAAGATTAATAACGAAAATCTTGTTGATGAATTAGAGGCAATGGTGCGTCAGCGCGTTGCCGACAAGAAGAAAATGGATGAAAACCTAATCGCATCAAGCTAGCGATCAGTCAAAAACCTATGGCGAAACTACAAGCAATTCGAGGTATGAATGACATACTTCCCGACCAAACTCCTAGCTGGCAATTTGTTGAGAAATGTTTTCAACAGGTAGTACGTCGTTATGGCTATCGGGAAATTCGCTTTCCTATTCTCGAGCAAACACAATTGTTTAAGCGTTCTATCGGTGATGTCACTGACATCGTAGAGAAGGAGATGTACAGTTTCGACGATCGAAATGGGGATAACTTGAGTTTACGTCCGGAAGGTACGGCGGGTTGTGTGCGCGCTGCCGATCAGCACGGTTTATTATTCAATCAGCAGCAACGAATCTGGTATCAAGGCCCAATGTTTCGGCATGAAAGGCCTCAGAAGGGCCGCTATCGACAGTTTCAACAGTTTGGTGTCGAGGCGTTTGGTATGGTGGGTCCGGACATCGACGCTGAAGTGATTCAGCTTTCGGCCTCGCTCTGGCAAGACCTGGGTTTAGAGGATTACCTTACTCTAGAGATTAACAATATCGGCACAGCTGAAGATAGAAAGCGCTATTCCGCTGCCTTAACGGCATTCTTGGTTTTCCATGCCGAAGAGCTCGATGATGATGCGCGTAATCGTTCGCACAGCAATCCCATGCGAGTTTTGGATAGTAAGAACCTGAATGTTCAGGAAGCTCTGAAAGGCGCGCCTGCCTTATTGGACTACGTCAGTGACGAGAGCGTCATCCATTATAGCGAACTAAAGAGCTTGCTTACGCAGGTCGGGGTTGAATTCATTGAAAGCCCTCGCCTGGTCAGAGGGTTGGACTATTACAATAATTGTGTGTTCGAGTGGACTACCGATTCTTTGGGCGCGCAGGGTACAGTCTGCGGCGGAGGGCGCTACGATGGCCTCGTTGAACAGCTCGGCGGTAAGCCAACGGCTGCTGCTGGTTTTGCGATGGGTGTCGAAAGGATTGTCCTGATGCTGGATTCGCTAGGTAAGATTTCCGAAGAGACCGCGCAGATTATTGATGTATATATGGTGGTTGTCGGTAATCAGCTGGTTGGTTCAGCTCAGCTACTAGCCAAAAATTTACGGCAGCGATTTCCTGAAATTGGCCTTATCACTCATTGTGGTGGCGGAAAGTATAGTAATCAGATGAAGCGTGCGTTCAGCAGCGGCGCGCGGCTGGCTATTGTGTTAGAAACGGAGCTGGAACAACCTCTCGAAACAGTCAAAATTCGCTATTTAAATGATTCCGGTGGCTCAGTCAGCGTCGAACTGGCCAATTGCGGTGATAAACTCGCCGAAATTCTTAGTCTTTCAGAGTGATATCAACATTGATTCGTGTCAGCCGTGCCGTAAACAGGTAGAATTGGCCTGCAGTCTGGGGCAGTTTGCCGAATGCGGCGGTCCGATAATCCGGGCAGGTAAAACTGTTCGAGTAATTGAATAAATTAAGGAGTAAGTCGTGGCGATAAACGCGGCAGAAGAAGAAACAGTAGAATCGCTTAAGCAATGGTGGCAAGAAAATGGCAAGCAGCTAGTCATCCTAGTTGTTGCAAGTTTCGCAGCAATTACTGGGTGGTTGGTTTGGACTAATTCTCAAAATGCTGACCTCGATAGTGCCTCGGATATGTACGAGGAAATTCTCTCATTGGCGATCAGTGACGCTGGGCAGCCGGGTAACCTTCTTATTGCGCAAGATTCTGAACGAATAGTCGAATTAGGTGAGATATTGCGTAGTGAGCATGGGGGCTCTACTTACTCTAAATTGGGATCCTTATTCGCGGCGCAACAGTCTGTGCAGAATGATGATTTGGATGCGGCGGAAGTCTCCCTGCAGTGGATTCTAGATAATGAGCAAGGCGGGTTATTAAGTGAGGCCGACGAAGGGCTGATACTGACCGCGAGCTTGCGGCTTGGTCGCATTATTTTGGCGAAAGGGGAGGCGGAGCGCGCCCTCGCTCTCGTAAACAACCTAGATCCAAAAACCTTTGAAGCCGGCTATTCGGAATTGCGTGGTGATATTTATATAGAGATGGGCCGGGAGGTGGACGCGCGTGATGCATACATTGCCGCCCAACAGGCAGGATCGAATAGCGATGGTCTTCGCATGAAGCTGGACGAACTGTCCAACGAAAGCTAGCCCTTACGGGGCTAGCTCACAGATAGCTAGATGAGTTTCAATATGAATCTTGCCAGTACCGGATCAATACCAAATTTCGTGCCCTTTGGGGCTAGGCTGCTAGTGCTGTTCGCACTAGGTTCTGTGCTGTCTGCATGTGCAGGGTTCAGCGCTGCTAGCCTAAATCCGCTGGGATGGTTTTCTGATGATGAAATCGATCTACCTACACCATTGGTCACTATTCCTGTCGAGGCTACACTGATTCGTCAGTGGAGCGTGAATGTCGGAAACGGGCAGGGCAGCAATTACACAGAGATAACCCCCTCTATAGACGGTGGCGTAATCTATGCAGCTAGTGAGGACGGCGTTTTAGTCGCAATAGAAATTAGCACAGGAAACACGCTCTGGAGAACTCGAGTCGAGGGGGTGATCACCGGAGGAGTAGGGTCTGGTGAAGGCCTGGTTATGATTGCTACAGAGAGTGCTGAAGTTATAGTGCTTGATCAAGCTGATGGAACTTTTAAATGGCAGCAAGCGGTCTCCAGTGAAGTATTGTCTGCACCGCAAACGAATGGCGATGTCGTTGTTGCACAGACCGTAGACGATAAGTTGGTCGCACTTGATTTCGACGACGGTGAGCAGCGTTGGATTTATGAGACTACACAGCCAGCACTGACACTGCGTGGCAGCAGCAAGCCTGTCATTGCTGCAAATGCTGTAATCGCAGGGTTTAGCAATGGTACGCTCGTCGCAGTTTCGGCGGAAGATGGAGTCTATCTTTGGGAGGAACGGGTAGCCGTCCCTGAAGGCGAGTACGATATTGACCGCGTCATTGATGTTGATGGCGACTTATTGTTAGATGGTGGCCGAATTTTAGCAGCAAGCTATCAGGGCAACTTGATGGCGTTCGAAGTCACTTCTGGTCGAATCGTCTGGGGCATGGAGGCTTCTAGCTACCATGGTATGGCACAGGGCTTCGGTAACATATACTACTGCGATGATCAGAGTCAGGTGTTTGCGATTAGGGACAATAGCGAAGATATCGTGTGGGGCAACTCTGA
>Ga0308013_10001539_pt1 | contig 11240 bp, 8 predicted proteins | sample Neamet181_FD_203131 | JGI IMG/M metagenome (GOLD analysis project Ga0308013, IMG submission 203131) | Marine microbial communities from water near the shore, Antarctic Ocean - #181 | ecosystem: Environmental > Aquatic > Marine > Unclassified | place: Southern Ocean | collected 2014-07-25
ACCTGAAGGCTTTCTAGATAAAGCTTTAAAGGCATCTCCTATTGGCTTTGCTTTAAGTCTGGCTGAAAAAGAAAATATAAAGATGGCTGGTTATAAACTTGATGCCGAAAAATTTATTGCAGAAGAAATAATTGGTGGTGCTGTTGGCATTAAAAACACAAAAGTAATTGATGCTCACAAAACAAAGTGGGCAAAAACATTAACGCCAGATATGCAGGAAAAGGTAAATACAATTAACCAAGCAGCAGTAGCACAAAGTGTAATAAATACAGTTAGAGAACTTGTTCCAGATGCGTATAAAAACATAGATTTCACTGGAAAAAATAATACGCCAACAATTGCAGACCTTCAAAAAAATATGACAAATGAAATACGTGAGGCGTTAATATCAAGTAACCGTGGTGGTATTATAACTGCTTCTGCATCAACTGCAGATAAAACTACTATAAGGGGAAGCGACACCGAGGAAAAAAGAGCAAAAGCATCAAATATAATGACTAGGCAAAACCAAGAAGCTGAAAGTGCTAGGGCAGAAAGAAAGCGAGACAGAGAAAAATCTAATACCTACTCTGGAGGTAATAGTAGTGGCTATGGTCAAGAAGGCGCAGGAGATGGCGATCGTGATGGCGATCGTGAAGATAGAAGCCCTGAATTAAATGAATATGGCCGTGCTGATTTTTACAAAGGCGGACTAATGAAGAAAAGAAAAAATAAATAAATACCTATAAGGTATCCAAACAATAATAAGGCTACCCAGCAATTTTGCTGGCCCCAACATAAGGACTATGGATATGTCAGAATTAAGCGTAATGGAAAGCCCGAAATCAGCAGGATTTGTTGATCGAGGTTACAATAAAAATAAAAAACGTCTAGAGATGGAAGCAGAAGAAAAAGAAATTGCTAGACTAGAAGCAGAGGCTCGTGGTGAAACTGTTGAAGAAGAATCCGATGGCGAAGGATCTGAGACAGCCGAAGTATCGAATGCAAGTAATACCAAACAAAAAGATACCGAAGCGGAAGCCGAAGCATCAGAAGATGATTCAAAGCTAAGTCGTGAAGAAAAGTCTTTTAAGAAACGTTACGGAGATCTTCGCCGCCACATGTCTGAGAAAGACAAAGAGTGGCAAGAACGTTTTGAAAAATTAGAAAAAGGTGGTACTATTGTTGCCCCTAAGTCTGATGAAGACATTGAGGCATGGGCATCTGAGTACCCTGATATTGCTGGTATAGTAGAAACAATTGCTACTAAAAAAGCTAAAGAATTATTTAGTAAAGCAGAAGATCGCTTACAACACCTAGATGAAATGCAGTATGAGACTATGCGTAAGTCAGCTGAAGCTACTATCTTAGAGTCACACTCAGACTTTATTAAGCTAAGTAAGTCTGATAGTTTTCATGACTGGGCAGAAGAGCAACCTATATGGGTTCAAAATGCTGTCTTTGAAAATGCTGATGATGCTCGTTCTGTAATTAGAGTTATTGACCTTTACAAGGTTGACAAGGGATTAACCAAACAAGATAAGAAGGCTGGTAAAAAAGCAGCTGCTGGTATGGTTAGTAGAACTTCAAAGACTAAGTTAGATGCTGAGGAAGCTGGCGGACAAATCCGTGAGTCTGATGTAGCTAAGATGTCTAACAAAGAGTTTGGAGATCGAGAAGACGAAATTAACAAGGCTATGAGCAGTGGTAAATTCGTTTATGATATAACTGGAAGTGCACGTTAACTATTGACAACTGCACAAACAGGAGTATAACTAAGAGCAGAATATAAAGAGCCTCCTCAAGGACTACCTCTAATTCTGCTTTACTAAAAACTGAAACAAGAAAATAAGAACCACCTGAGTAAGTACAGGCCCAAGTTCTAATTGGTTGGCCGACTGATTTAAACTTGCACCCTGGAAACCATTCAGCCCCTTAGTATTAATGTTTAGTTTCATGAGTCGGGATGTAAAACAACTCACTCTTCGCTGAGATATACATCTCAATTTTTAAGCCAAACACCTATGGAGGATTTAACATGGCTTTTTCAACATCAGGTGGATATGGAAACTTACCTAACGGTAACTTTAGTTCCATTATCTACTCAAAAAAAGTACAACTTGCTTTCCGCAAGAGTACAGTCGTAGGCGACATAACTAACTCTGATTATTTTGGGGAAATTGCAGCCCAAGGTGATACAGTGAAAATTATTAAAGAACCTGAGGTAAGTGTGAGCCAATACTCACGTGGTACTCAGGTATCAGCACAAGATCTTGACGATGAAGATTTTTCACTAATCGTAGACAAAGCGAATTATTTTGCTTTTAAGATTGACGATATAGAAGAGGCCCATTCCCACGTTAATTTTATGGATATGGCAACTAACCGAGCAGCTTATCGCTTGGCTGATAACCATGACCAAGAAGTTCTAGGTTATTTATCAGGTTTTAAGCAAGGCTCAGTTCATGCTAATGCTAATGCTGTTAATGATGTAGTAAATGGTACTGTTGCTGTAGCAACTGCTGGTACAGATGAATTACTAACTTCAATGAAGTTAAACAAAGGTTCATTCTCTAATATCACAACAAGTTCAGCAGGGGATCACTCTATTCCTTTGACTGCACGTATGCCAGGCGCAACATCACTTCCAACAGCTGTTGCATCTCCTGCAATGGTTATTGCTCGTATGAAACGTTTGTTAGACCAACAGCAGGTTGACTCACAAGGTAGATGGCTTGTTGTAGATCCAGTATTTATGGAAATCTTAGCTGACGAAGATTCACGTTTTATGAACGCTGATTTTGGTGAAGCTGGTGGTTTACGTAATGGTTTAGTCTTGAATAACTTCCACGGTTTCCGTGTATATACTTCAAGTAACTTGCCAGCTGTAGGTACAGGACCAGGTACTTCAGGTTCTACTAACCAAAATGTAAATTTTGGAGTGTTAGTAGCTGGACATGATTCTGCTGTAGCAACTGCTGAACAGATCAACAAGACTGAATCGTATCGTGACCCTGACAGCTTTGCTGACATTGTTCGTGGTATGCATCTATATGGTAGAAAGATTCTTCGTCCTGAAGCAATCGTCACTGCCAAATATAACGCAGCATAAGGGAGGAAATAACTTATGGCTACTTTAACTGCCCTCTTAGCACCAACTCGTGGTGTTGGCAACCCTTCACGTAAACCTTACATGCAAGAACTTACTATTGATCTAACTGCACAGGCTATTGACTGTTCATCTGGTGATATTGTTCAGTGTATTACCATACCCGGTAACACTGTAGTCTTGTCTGCAGGTGTACAAGTTGTAGAAAGCGCAACTCAAAACTCTGGGACTGACGCAACTGTCATTCTTGGTACTGCAATTGACGCTAACGAGTACGTTGCTGCATTTGACATTGATGGCGCAGCTGATCTTGCTTATGCTCCAACAGTTGCTCCTGCAGGTGTTATTGTATTGGCAACAGCTGATACATTAGACCTAACCTTTGCAGGTTCTGGTGCAACTTTCACTGCAGGTAAGCTTCGTGTATACGCAATGCTTATGGACGTAAGTGAAGTTGGTGACAAGACTGCTAATGAAGTTGATCGTGACTTACTAGCATAAAAATATTTAGGGGCTTGCTTAATCGCTGGCCCCTTTACCACATCTTGAGGTAACATAATGACACTTACATATCTTACATTAACTAATGATGTTATTACTCGTATGAACGAAGTTGCATTAACTTCTGCTACATTTAACAATGCTAGAGGAATACAAATACAATGTAAGAATGCTGTCAATGAAGCAATACGTTACATTAATCAAAGAGAATTTGCTTACCCATTTAATCATGCAATTAATTCTTCTACCTTAGTTCCAGGTGTAGCAAGGTATACTTTACCTACTAGCACTAAACATGTAGACTATAATACTGCAAGAATAAAAAAAGATTCTGATTTAGGTTCTGTAGGTAGTAGCTTATCAATACTTACTTACAATGAATATATTAGCAAAAACTATGTAAATAAAGAAGATGAAATTGTTTCTACTACATTAAATGGGACTCATACAAATTCTGTAACAACATTAACTCTAGTTTCTACAACTGGTCTTTCTGCAACAGGTTTTATTTATATAGCTAGTGAGCAAGTTACTTACACTGCTATCTCTGGTAATACTATTACAGGTTGTACACGAGGTGCTAACGGAACTACTGCTGCTTCTTATGCAAGTGGAGTAACGGTAACACAGTTTAATAGTGGTAGTATACCTAGAAATATAGTACGTACTCCAGATAATAATTATTTGTTGCACCCGTTCCCTGACAAAGAATATAAATTAGTTTTTGATTACTTTACATTTCCTGAAGATCTATCTGCACACGGCGACACAACTACTATTCCAGACAGATTTAAACCTGTTATTGTAGATGGTGCTACTGCTTTTGCATATCAGTATCGAGGTGAATTAAATCAATACCAACTTAACTTTGCTAGATTTGAACAAGGAATTAAAAATATTCAAACACTGCTTATTAATAAGTTTGTGTATCTTAGCTCAACAGTAATAGAAAATAATAATGTGTCGGGTAGTAGTAGGTTAATAGGCTAATGCCAGATAGTTCTCAAACACAACCAGTAGCATTTAACTGTGAGGGTGGTTTAGTTTTAAATCGCTCCACGTTTCAGATGGAGCCAGGTCAAGCTTTAGTTTTAGAAAACTTTGAGCCTGACATTGAGGGTGGGTACAGAAGAATAAATGGTTTTCGTAAATACATTAATGTAATTGTACCACAAACATCTAATGCAAATGAAACCGTAATAGGATTAGCTAACTTTGCTAATGTAGTTATAGCTTGTAGAGGTGAAAAGGTATATCGTGCAGCTTCTACTGAATTAGCATTAACTATTAATCAAACCGATACAATGTCTGGTTCTGGTATAATTAAAGTAGATAATGCGACTGGTTTTCCTACAAGCGGTACTTTGACACTTCTTGGAGCTACAACTCAAAACGGTAGTACTGATGTTACCGAAACATTTGATTATACAGGGGTTAATTTAACCACTATACCAAATGAATTTACTGGTATAACACGATCTGGCAATAGTCAAAGTACAAAAGGTCAACACTTAGTAAATGTAACAGTTTCCCATGAGTGGATAGAAATAGACTCAGGAAGAACAGGTGCAGTAAAGTATAGAACTGAAAGATTTAACTATAATGGTAGCGAAAAGATTATCTTTGTTGATGGTGTAAATGCACCCGTAGTTTTTAATACTTCTTTTAGTACTACTGATGTAACTGCTACTGCAGTTGTAGGTTCTAAGTTTATTGCCTCTTTTAAATCTCATATGTTTTATGCAGGTAAATCTACTACACCAGAAGAGTTAATATTTAGTGTACCTTTTAATGAAGATGATTTTACTTCTGGTAATGGTGCAGGTAGTATTAGAGTAGACGATACTATTACAGGAATAAAAGTATTTCGTGATTCATTGTTTATATTCTGTGAGAATAGGATATTTAAACTGGTAGGAAACACTTCTAGTGATTTTCAAATGGTTCCCGTCACTAGAAATATTGGTTGTCTTAATGGTGATACTATACAAGAATTTGCAGGAGATTTAATTTTTCTTGCAGCAGATGGTCTTAGAACTGTTGCCGCTACTGCAAAGATTGGTGATACTGAACTTGGTACAATAAGCCGTAACGTTCAAAGTCTTTTTGATGAAAACATAATAGATTCCTCTCTCTTTGAAAGTGTAGTTATAGCTGATAAGACACAGTACAGAATCTTCTTTACAAAAGATGGACAAGCTGATAACATTACAAGATGTGTTGTATGTGTTAAAAAAGAACAAGGCAATTATGAGTTTTCAGAAATACGGGGAATAAAACCTGTAGTTACAGATACACTTGTAAGAGCAGGAGATGTATTAGTATTACACGGAGACTCTGCAGGATTTGTACACAGACAAGAAAAAGGTGATACCCTAGATGGTATACCAGTACTAGGACGATACAGAAGCCCAGATTTAAGTTTTGGAGACAGTGGCATACGTAAACATATGCAAAGAGTTATTCTTAACTTTAAACCTGAATCAGCTATAAGTGCAGACTTATTAATAAGATACGATAATGAAAACAATCAGTCTGCTAGACCGCCACCGTACTCTATTAGCTCTACAGATGTAGCTTCTCAATTTGGTGTAGCTGTATTTAGTACTGAGAGTAGTGCAGCAAGAAATGTGTTTGGGGGGCCTTCACAGCCTCTCTTAAGACAACCAGTAGAAGGCTCAGGTTTTTCTACGGTTTTAAGAATAAATGACAATGGTGAATCTAGACCATATTCACTAAAAGGGTTTCAGCTAGAATACCAATTAGGAGCAAGACGTTAAATGGGTGCTACATACACAAGACAATCTACATTTACTGATGGCGATGTTATCGACTCGGATCTGTTTAATAATGAGTACGATCAGCTATTGGCTGCTTTTGCCTCTAGTACAGGTCACACACATGATGGTACAGCAGGTGAAGGTGGTGCAATTTCTATTTTATTATCTGATAGTATTGTATTTGGTACAAACGCAGGTGACATTACACTAACTTGGAATGGTGGCAGTAATGATGGTGTACTTACTTGGATGGAAGATGAAGACTACTTCCAGTTCTCTGATGACTTACTTATATCTACTAACGAGAAAATACAGTTTCGTGACACTGCTATATATATTAATTCTTCCGCTGATGGTCAACTTGACATTGTTGCAGATACAGAAATACAGATTGCTGCTACTACTATAGACATTAATGGTGCAGTTGCATTAAACGGTGCAATAACAGGTGCTACTAATATTACTCTTAGTGGAGAACTTGATGCAGCTACGCTAGATATATCAGGTAATGCTGATATTGATGGTAACTTAGATGTTGGTGGTAATCTCACTGTAACTGGTACTACCACCTTTAATGGTGGTACATTAACTCTAGGTGATTCAGCCTCAGACAATGTTGTATTTGGTGCAGATGTAGACTCAAATATTATACCTGATGATGACAATACATATGACTTAGGTAGTGCTTCACAAGAGTGGAGAAACTTATTTATTGATGGTACAGCTAACATAGATAGTCTTGTTGCAGATACTGCAGACATTAATGGTGGTACTGTAGATGGTGCTGTTATTGGTGGATCAAGTGCGGCAGCTATTACTGGTACAGCTATTACAGGTACAAGTTTTGTAATAGGTAGTGCTTCTATTAATGAGAATGACTTAGAAAGTATAGATGATATTACTGCTGGTACAGTATCTGCATCTAAAGCGGCTGTTGTTGATTCAAATAAAGATATAACAGGCTTTCGTAATATAACACTTACTGGTGAGCTTGATGCAGGTTCTTTAGACATATCAGGTAATGCAGACATTGACGGTACACTAGAAGCTGATGCTATTACAGTTAATGGTACAGCTTTAGCTGAAGTTATTTCCGATACTGTCGGAGCTATGGTTAGCTCTAATACTGAATCAGGTATTACAGTTACTTACCAAGATGCAGACAACACATTAGACTTTACAATTGGCACACTTAATCAAAATACTACAGGTTCAGCAGCTACTTTAACAACTGCTAGAACTATTGGTGGAGTATCCTTTAATGGTTCAGCTAACATAAACTTGCCCGGAGTTAACGCTTCTGGTAATCAAAATACTTCAGGTACAGCAGCAATAGCTACAACAGTTACTATTACAGACAATGAAAACACTAACGAAAACAACGCTATTGTCTTTACTGCAGGTGGAGATTTAGATGGTGGTAACTTAGGTTTAGAATCCGATGGTGATTTAAAGTATAACCCAAGTACAGGTACTCTTTCTGCTACTAATATTTCTGTTAGTGGTACACTTAGTACTGTAGACTCAGTTACAATGAGTGCTAACAATGCTGTTGTATTTGAAGGTGCTACTGCTGATGCTCACGAGACTACACTTACAGTTGTAGACGCAACAGCCGATAGAACAATTACTTTACCTAACGTATCAGGTACAGTTCCTGTATTAGCTGCAGCAAGTAATACACAAATTACTTCTACGCCTGAAGAACTAAACGCCCTAGATGGTATTACAGCAGTCGTAGGTGAACTTAACGCTTTAGACATTGGTTCTACTGCTATTGGTACAGCCGTAGCATCTAAGGCAGTGATTTTAGACTCTAACAAAGATTATACTGGATTACGTAACTTAACAATTACAGGTGAGCTAGATGCAGCTACCTTAGATATTAGTGGAGCTATTGATGTAGCTGGTACTACTAACCTTGATGTCGTAGACATTGATGGTGCTGTAGATATGGCATCTACTCTAGCAGTTGCTGGTGTAGTAACAGCCAACGCAGGTGTAGTAGTAGATACTATGACGTTAGACGCAGCGACACTTACAGCTACAGGTGATTTCACTATTGATGCAGCAGGAGAGATCATCCTTGATGCAGACAGTCAAGGTTCTGGCAATGGTGTCATCTTAAAAGATGCCGGAACAGCCTACGGATCATTTTTTAGAAGTAGTAGCAATTTTCATATTAAGTCTGAACCGTCAGACCAAGACATGATATTCATGGGCAATGATGGTGGTAATGAAATTACAGCCCTAACCCTAGATATGTCTGACGCTGGTACTGCTATCTTTAATAATAAAGTTGGTATTGGCACGAGTTCGCCTAATACAATGCTTCATGTTGATGCTCCAAGTGGAACGACATATCCAACATTAGGTACTGCAAGTGGTGTACTTGGACTGGCTATTAATGAACAACATGGAATATATCTTGGTGCTGATGGTTCAAGTGGTAATGCTTGGATACAGGTGATGCGAGAAGATGGTACTGGCGAAGCTTATGATTTAGTTCTACAGCCGAGTGGGGGTTCTGTTGGTATTGGCACGAATTCTCCAGCAAGTTATTTAGCAAATGAGCTAGTAGTTGCCGCCGCCGATGAAGGTGGGATAACTCTTGCTGCAAGCGCCACAAGTCATAAACAAAACATTTTCTTTGCAGACGGCACTTCAGGTTCAGCTAGAAATCGTGGCAATCTAAGTTATGACCATAATAGTGATTCTTTAAGTATGGGAACTGCTGGTGGTAACGCAAGGATGGTAATGAACAGCAGCGGTGCTGTTGATATAACATCTACTTTAACAGTAAATGACAGTGTTACTTTACAAAGTTCTGGTTCTTCAAAACCAATGCTAACCATAAAAAACACTAATGCTGACGCTAATCCCCCTGCTCTTACGTTTCAAAAAGATAGTGCCTCTCCTGCTGATGGAGACGAAGTAGCTAATGTTAATTTTTTTGGTGATGATTCTGGGGGAAATGTTGCGGCTTACGCAGGTTTAAAAGTTATTGCTGATGACGTTACTGACGGCACTGAAGACGGAAGTTTTCATTTTAGAACGATGGTTGCTGGAACAATAGCAGACCGTGTAGTACTTGGAGCAACTCTTACTTCTTCAGTTGACGTAGGTATTGCAACTGGTGCAGACCTTATAACTGCTACAGCAGGTACATCTAATTTACGACTTGGTGTTAACGCAGGTAACTCAATAGCATCTGGTGGTAACTTCAACGTGGCTGTGGGTGACGAAGCAGGTACTGCAATTACGACTGGTGATAGAAACACAGTAGTTGGATACCAAGCAGGTGATGCAATTACTACAGGTAGTGAAAATACAGCCTTAGGTCGCAACGCTGGTGGTGCTTTAACAACAGGCGGAACAAATACCTTTGTCGGCGCAGATGCTGGAACGAGTATCACAACTGGGGCTAGCAACACCATCATAGGCCGCAACAACGGCAACGCAGAAATAGACCTCCGCACCGCAAGCAACCGCATCGTGATTTCAGATGGTGGTGGCAATATTGGTCTTTATATGGACAATAACTCTCAAGCATTTTTTGGTGATATGGATTTAGATACTGATGGTGCCGCTATGAATGCACAAGCTGTTGGTACTGCGATGGCAGGAAATTTTTATCAAGACGATACTGGAGATAGTGTTCTTGTTAAAATGAGACACGCTAGAGCGAACACTACTAATAGTGCGCTTGCAACTTTTATTTCATTTTGTAGAAGCGATGGTGCTGAAAGGGGAAGTATCAAAGTCAACGGAATAGGAGCAACAACTTTTAACACATCTTCAGACTACCGCCTCAAAGAAAACGTAGACTATAATTGGGATGCAACAACTCGCCTCAAGCAACTTAAGCCAGCAAGATTTAACTTTATTGCTGATGCTGACACTACAGTTGATGGTTTCTTAGCGCACGAAGCAGCTACGGTTGTTCCAGATGCTGTTACTGGTGTAAAAGATGCTACTCATGTTGTTGCAAATGTTGTATTGTCTGCAAGTGATGAAGTTGTTTCTCAAGGAATAACAGAAGAATCTTGGACAAAAAGAAAAGCAGATATTCTTTACACAGAAAACGATATTATCCCTGATGGTAAGTCTGTTGGTGATGTTAGAAAGGCTGCAAAATTTCCCTCAAACAGTAAATGGGTTGCAACACACACAATCCCACTAAACCAACAAATAGACCACTCTAAAATTGTGCCTTTGTTGGTTAAAACAATTCAAGAACTTGAAGCTCGCATAACAACCCTAGAAGGATAAAGAACATGCCAACAACACACACATGGTCTATCTCTGTACTAGATCGAGACACATCTGACAACTCAGTAAGAAAAGCTCACTGGCGTTGCAAAAGCACAGATGGAACCAACAATGCATCAAGCTTTGGTACAACTTCACATACAGGTGTGCCATCAGATGCAGATTATATTGCTTACGCTGATCTAACAGAAGCAAACGTATTATCTTGGGTACACGAACAAGTAACCAAAGCTGATACTGAAGCGGCAAATGATGCTCAGATAGCTGAACTTGCGACACCAACATCCACATCTGGGATGCCTTGGTAATTTTAGCTTAACTAAAGGATATCAAAATGGAAACGCAAGAGTGGCATTTATCTAAGAGCATCCCAGCTACATTTGTACTAGCTATAATAGGTCAGACTATAGCATTAGTATGGTTTGTATCTGCACTTAACAGTGACATTGAAAGTAACTCTAGGGATATTGTACGTCACGAAATTAGGTTAATTGCATTAGAAAATATAGTACAGTCACAAGCTGTAACTATGGGACGAATGGATGAGAATATAAAAGCTATTCGTATAGCAGTAGAAAAGATGAGTGATCGTGATTAAT
>Ga0308013_10001543_pt1 | contig 11221 bp, 8 predicted proteins | sample Neamet181_FD_203131 | JGI IMG/M metagenome (GOLD analysis project Ga0308013, IMG submission 203131) | Marine microbial communities from water near the shore, Antarctic Ocean - #181 | ecosystem: Environmental > Aquatic > Marine > Unclassified | place: Southern Ocean | collected 2014-07-25
AAGTTCATTTGAAAGCAAATAATTTTCAAAAATTAATTCCATTGGATTATCACATAATTTTTGAATTATAAAACTTGCTATTCCTGTTCTATCTTTTCCTGCAGAACAATGAAATATAATAGGATTATTATTTGCTTTTAATAGAATTTTAATAAATTCTTTCCAAACGTGTTTATGATTATTTATATATAATTTGTAACTTTCTTCCATAACTTTTTCATATGTAAATTTATTATCTCCATCTATATTTTTTTGGTCAACCATTCGACTTAAAGTACTTGCAGAAATAGGCAGGCTCACATATTTTTTTAATAAGTCCTTGGATAAGTTATCTGGAGCTTTATTTATTTCTTTTGGATCCCTGAAATCGATTATTGCGTGAGGGTTTAAATCTTCAATTTTTTTAATATCTTCATCGTTCAATGTACTTAATTTAGCACATCTAAATAAGATATTGTTTTTCATTTTAGATCCAATTGCTACATCTCTAAAATTCGATACAGAGTTTATCAAAGACAATGTTATACCTCTTTTTATAATTAATATTGATTAGATATTGCTTATTTAAGTTATTCCGCAGCACTTACTGTTTTATTAACTAACTCTGTTAAACAATTATCATTAAGAGGAGAGATCGGTGTGAAGTCTCTATGAGCGATCCATTCATCACGTTTAAATTCACGAATATGATTGTCGACATGACATAAGGATAAATAAACAATTGTTCGACCAAATGGAGAGATGTTAGGAGGACTTGCGTGAACAAGTAATGATGAAAACATGAGCATACTTCCAGCAGGGCCAGTAGGTGCAACACAGCCCCCTTTTTCTGCTAGTTCTAATACTTTTTCATTATCTAAAGTCCATAAAGGGTAACTTGTAGTTTCTAAATCATGTCCTGCATCTACTACCCCTACCTTATGACTTCCAGGTATAAATAATAATGGACCATTAGCAGCTGTGACATCATCAAGAAAGACAGCTATATTCATAGCTCTTGGCTCTGGCATTCCATCGTCTCTTTTCCATGTTCCATAATCTTGGTGCCATTGCCATACTGCTCCATCAAAAGCAGCTTTTGCGTTTAATTTAAATTGATGCATATAAATATCACCATCTAACATTTGGGAAACAGGGTCAATTAATCTTGGATGAGCCCCTAATCTTTTAAAAGCCTCGTTATATGTATGCGCAGCAAAAGCTGTTCTAGCCACTCCAGTGCTTTCTTTCCAAACTTCTTTTCTATCTTCTAAATACACATTGTCAGCTTCTTTTTTTAATAATGAAGCTTCGTCAGCTGTAAACATTTCTGGAAAAAATAAATAACCTTCTTCATCAAATTTTTTTAAATCGGTATCATTTAAACGCATTAAGACCTCCAAAATTTATATAAATATAATTTCATTATAAATAATAAATATAATAAATATAATAAATATAATAAAATTTATTGATGATTTTATAATTAGCGTGTTAAACAAATTAATCAAGAACTAAAGGAGAAATTAATTTTGTCACTGATATCACCATTAGATAAATTAAAGATACCTATTGTAGGTTCTCCACTTTTTATAATTTCAAACCCTGACTTAGTAATAGCTCAATGTAAAGCAGGCATAGTTGGTTCATTTCCTTGTTTGAATGCAAGAGAAGATGAAGGTCAGCCTAATATGTTACATATTTGGCTTAAAAAAATTAATGAAGAATTAGATAAGTATAATCAAGAAAACCCGGATAACCCAGCTGCTCCATATGCAGTAAATCATATTGTCCATAAATCTAATGTTAGACTGGAACAAGATATTGATATTTGTGCTGAATGGAAAGCACCTATTTGGATCACTTCTTTAGGAGCCAGACCAGAAGTCAATAAAGTTGCACATGAAGCTAAAGGCATAGTTTTACATGATATTATCAATAATTTCTTTGCTAAAAAAGCAATTGATAAAGGAGCAGATGGACTTGTTGCTGTAGCTGCAGGAGCAGGAGGGCATGCAGGGACTTTATCGCCTTTTGCACTAATTCAAGAAATACGTGAATGGTTTAATGGAACCTTATTATTGTCAGGATCAATTGCTAATGGAGGTGCTGTTTTAGCGGCACAAGCTATGGGAGCTGATCTGGCATACATAGGATCAGCATTTATTGCTACTAATGAAGCAAATGCAGATCAACGTTATAAAGAAATGATAACAACATCATCTGCTGATGATATTATCTATACTAATCTTTTTACTGGAGTTCATGGTAATTATTTAAAAGGATCAATTGAAGCTCAAGGACTTGACCCAAATAATCTTGAAGTCAGTGATTCTAGCCAAATGAACTTTAGTTCGGGAGCATCTAAGCCCAAAAGTTGGAAAGAAATTTGGGGTTCTGGCCAGGGCATTTCAGCTGTAAAAAGTATTCTGCCTACCAGTGAACTAGTAAAACGACTTAACCTTGAATATATTGAAGCCAAAAATAATTTAATATAAATAGAGAGATGAAAATGACAGAAGTTAAACATAAAATTATAGATGATATTGCTTTAATTGAAATTTCTAACCCACCTGTTAATGCCATAAGTGCTGCTGTAAGAATTGGTCTTCTAGACACAATTAATAAACTTTCTAGTAATAACTCAATAAAGGCTATTGTTATTACAGCTCCAGAGAGAACTTTTCTTGCAGGAGCAGATATTAAAGAGTTTGGCAAAAATATTGATGCTCCTATTTTAAGTGAAATATGTGATAAAATTGAAAAATCAGATAAAATTGTTGTAGCTTCTTTACACGGTACTCCTTTAGGAGGAGGCCTTGAAGTTGCAATTTCTGCCCATTACAGAATTGCAGCGCCTAAAACTAAAGTTGGATTACCTGAAGTTCTATTAGGCATATTGCCTGGAGCTGGGGGGACACAAAGACTTCTTAGACTTTGTGGTGTTGCTATGGCTTTAGATATGATGCTTACAGGTAAGCATGTTAATACAGAAGACGCCTATAAAAATGGTATTATTGATGAAATCGCTGATGATGATAATACTATAGATAATGGAATAGCATACGCGAAAAGATTAATATCTGAAGGATTTAAAGTTCGTCCTACTTCTAAAATAAATGATAAATTAAGTAACTTAGAAGAAGTCAAAAAAATAATAGTTAAAGTAAAAGCAGAAACTTTAATAAAAGCTAAAAATCTTTTTTCTCCTCACGCTATTATAAAATGTGTGGAAGAAGGCCTGGATCTAGACTTTGATTCATCTATTAAAAACGAAAGAAAGATTTTTAAAGAATGTATTGAAAGTCCTCAAAGACAAGGTTTGATTCATTCTTTTTTTGCAGAAAGAGCCATTACAAAAGTTCCTGAATTAAAAACAGGTAAACCTAGAGATTTAAAAAAAATAGGTATTATTGGTGGTGGTACAATGGGTACTGGAATTTCAATGGCTGCTATGAATGCTGGTTTTTCCGTTATAATGATTGAGCAAAATGATGAAGCTATTGAAAAAGCAAATGCAAAAATAAATGCTACTTATGAAAGAAATGTTAGATTAGGTAGAATTACGACTGAGCAAAAAAAACAGATAATGAGCTTGTTTTCTGCAGTAACCAATATGGAAATATTGAATGATAGAGATCTGATTATTGAAGCTGTATTTGAAGATATGGAAATAAAAAAACAAGTGTTTATGAAGCTTGATAAAATTTGTAATAAAAATTGTATTTTAGCTTCAAATACTAGCTATTTAAATGTTAATGAAATTGCTGCAGTAGTTGACGATCCATCTAGAGTTATAGGGCTTCATTTTTTCTCTCCTGCTAATATAATGAAACTTTTAGAAATTGTAGTGGCAGATAAAACTTCTGATCATACTGTAGCAACAGCTTTTTCTTTAGCAAAAAGAATGAAAAAAGTTCCAGTTCGTTCTGGTGTTTGTGATGGGTTTATTGGAAATAGAATTCTTTCTAAATACTTAATTGGCACCTATCATATGGTTGAAGATGGAGCTAGTCCATTTCATATTGATAAAGTTTTAAGAGGCTTTGGATGTGCCATGGGAGTTTTTCAAGTAATAGATCTAGCTGGAGGCGACATTGGCTGGGCTACTAGAAAAAGAAAAGCTCCATTTCGTCATCAAGATGATCGATATGTACAAATAGCAGATAGAGTTTGTGAAAATGGTTGGTTTGGACAAAAAACTTCAAAAGGTTATTATCTTTATGGTGATAATATAAAGCCTTTAACACCTAATCCTGAAATTGATGTTATTTGTAACTCTGAAAGGCTAAGAGCAGGTATCAAAGTAAAAACATTTTCTGATCAAGAAATATTAGATAGATATTTAGCTGCCATGGTTTATGAAGGAGTTAAAATATTACAAGAAAAGATTGCAGTTCGTCCGTCAGATATAGATGTAGTTTACACTAATGGTTATGGATTTCCCCGATGGAGAGGAGGCCCAATGAAATACGCTGATATGGTTGGATTAGATAAAATATTATTAAATATACAGAAATTTTCTGAGGAAGACCCTAGATTCTGGTCTCCACCTGAGCTGTTAATTGATTTAGTAAAAAATAATAAAAATTTTGATAGCCTAAACTAAGGCTATCAAAATAAATATATTATTTACATAGTTGGATCTGGATTTACTTTTACAATAAGTTTACCAAAGTTCTTTCCATTTAATAAACCAATAAAAGCATTTGGTGCATTTTCAAGACCTTCCACAAAATCTTCTTTATATTTGATTTTTCCTTCTTTTATCCATTTAGAAAGCTCCATAATAGATTCATCTCTTTGATCATAATGATTGAATACTATGAAACCTTTAATCATCATTCTTTTTGTTAATATTTGTCTAAATAAGAGTGGGAGTCTATCTTCTCCACCTGGCAAACTGGTTGCATTATATAAAGAAATCAATCCACACACTGGAATTCTTGCATAATCATTTAGGAGTGGCATTACATTTTCAAATGTTATTCCACCAACATTTTCCCAATAGATATCTATACCATTAGGACATGCTGATTTTAGTTTGTCTTTAAAATCAGGATCTTTATAATTGACACACTCATCAAATCCTAATTCAGACTTTGTAAAATTACACTTTTCTTCTGAACCTGCTACGCCTACAACTCTACATCCATATATTTTTCCAATTTGACCAACTGTAGCTCCAACTGCTCCAGAAGCTGCTGAAACTACTATTGTTTCTCCTTTTTGTGGCTTAGCAAAGTTATGCATTCCAACATAAGCAGTAGTGCCAGGCATACCTAATACACCAATAGATGTTGAAAGTGGGGCCATTGCAGGATCAATTTTTCTTAGTTCTTTAGCATCTACGGTTGGATTATCTTGCCATCCAGTTCTACCTTCTACAAAATCACCTTCTTTAAAATCATTAGATTTACTTTTAATCACTTGGCTTAAGGCGCCAGCTTCCATGACATCCCCAATCTCTAATGCTTTAGCATAGCTTTCAGCATCATTCATTCTTCCACGCATATAGGGATCTAAGGACATATATATTGTTTTTAAAAGAACTTCACCATCGTTGGGATCTCTTATCTCTTCCTTAATTGTTTTAAAGTTTTGAAGAGTTGGTTCACCGTGTGGACGTTCGTTTAGTAAAATTTTTGTATTCATAAAATTTCTCCTTTCGGTTGTATTTGATATATAATTAGATTGTATTTGTTATGTAATGATTAGATTACCTTTAGCAAGGTAACTATTAAAATTTATTATTTGATAAATAATAATATTTTAAAACGAAGCTAGAGAAAAGAGATCCTAGCCCCAAACATAAAAAGGATAAAAACCATGCAATATGGCTTGATTGTCCTCCAAAGTTATCCAAAACAAAACCTACTATTGGACCGCCTAATGCTCCTCCCAAAAACCCAACCATAGAATGTAAAGCTAATCTTACACCTCTATCTTCTGGTCTTCCATTAATAACGACTCCAGTTGTCAAAGACCCTGAATCAAGAACAATTAATGCATTATATATAAAAAGCATTAAAAGAGCTAACCAGAAACTAAACCAAAAGGATATGGCAGTTATAATCGATCCAACAAAACATATGAGACCCATTTTACTTACTACTTTTGCTCTATCTTTGTTAATGCAATACCTAGCGCCATATATAGATGCAAAAATACCTAAAAAGCCCATTAACCCAATTGCATTAGCAATGAAAGCGTCAGTCACGGGATTTTGAAAATGAGTTGACAGAAATAAAATACATGGGAATGTCCAGCTTCTAAATCCAAACAATTCATAGGTATGACCGCCGTAACCAAGAATAAAAGGTAAGGCCTTTTTATTTTTAAAAGTACTAAAAATTGGAATAATTACATTTATCATACCTTCATATTTTTTTATTTTTCTTTCTTCAATCTCTTTTCCTGAAAAAAATAATAAAGGAAATGAGCACATCAATAAAATAAATGAAGCGTATAAAAAAGCATTTTCCCATGAAATATTATAACTTTTTAATATTCCAAAAATAGAAAATGAAAAGGCTATTCCTAATCCAAAAAATGAAGTGTAAATTGCAACATATTTTTCCCTTGATACTTTATTTAGTCTTGAGTTTAATATTTGTAACCCTGGCATATATGTGCCTGCAAGACCTGCTCCAACAAGTGACCAACAAATTGAAGCATTAACTGCATTACTAGCAAATAAAGAAAAAGACAAGAGACCTAAACAACCTAAAAGAGACGAAAAAAAATAAACTTTTCTTGCATCAAATGTATCTGTCATACTTACTAAAAATGGTGTTGCTAGGACATAGCCTAAATAGAATGATCCACTTATCCAACCAGCATCACTATTTGTTAAGTTCCATTCTTTTTGAAGATCAATTAAATATATTGGCCAAACAGCAAACCCAGTCATAGAGATCATTTGTATAAAGCAGCTTAAAACTAAAATTCTTGGCATTATTTTTCTTAAAGTTGTTTAATTAAAAATAAAATAAAGTAGGTTTCACTTAACAAGTTTATTAATTAGTGTACTTTATAGCTGTTTTGATAATTGTATATAATAATTAAAGGTTAATGATGACAACTTTAAAAGAAATAATGTCACCTAAATCAATAGCAATCGTTGGTGCTTCTGATAATAAAAGTAGAATTGGAGGTCGTCCTTTAGCCAACATGGTTGAAAAAAACTTTGCCGGTGAGATATATCCAATCAACCCTAATCGAGATACAGTGCAGGGTATAAAGGCTTACTCTAGTTTACTTGATGTTAAAGATGATCTTGATTTTATTCTAGTTGCTGTGCCGTCTAAAATAGTTGTGTCTGTCCTAGAAGAAGCTGTTATAAAAAAAGCAAAAACTGCATTAATATTCTCTTCTGGGTTTTCAGAAATTGGAGACCAAGGCGAAATTCTTCAAAATCAAATCAAAAAAATTAGTCAAGATAGTGGCCTCAGGGTAATTGGTCCAAATTGTTTAGGCTTATTTAATTCAGCTAATAACTTTTTTCCTACTTTTACGACTACAGTTAATAGAACAACTCCGTTACCAGGAGGTATTGCAATTGCAAGTCAATCTGGTGCATATGGAAGTCATATCTATATGGTTGCCCATGAAAGAGGTCTTGGTATTAGATATTGGATGACAACAGGTAACGAAGTTGATTTATCTGTTGGAGAAACAATTCAAATGATGGCTGAAGATCCTGAAGTTCATACGATAATGGCTTATGCAGAAAGCGTTAAAGATGGAGCGCAATTTACAAAAGCTCTAGATACGGCAAGATCTGAAAAAAAACCTGTTATATTTATGAAAGTGGGTAGGTCGGAAGTAGGAGCTGCTGCAGCAAATTCGCATACTGCTTCATTAGCTGGAGAAGACATTATATATGATGAAGTTTTAAAAGCTCATGGTGCATATAGAGTTAAAAGTACTGAAGAAATGTTAGATGTTGCTTATGCCACTAGAGTCAAAATTTTCCCAGCAGGAAAAAATCTAGGTGTTGTTACAATTTCTGGGGGAGGTGGTGTGCTGATAGCTGACGCTGCTGCTGATGAAGGTTTAACTGTTGGACCTATGCCTCAAGACGCTCAAGATGAGTTAAAGGAACTCGTTCCGTTCGCATCTCCAATGAATCCTGTAGATGTTACAGCTCAGTTTTTTAATGATTTATCCATTGTACCAAAATTTACTGACCTTATGTTATCCAGAGGAGGTTATGACGCTTTAATCGGCTTTTGGACCACAGTTCCAGGATCACCTATTCTGTCAAACCCATTACTTGCATCCTTAAAACAAGCCATGAAAGGTTATGAAGATAAATTATTTATTAATTGTATGGTTGCGCCCGAAGATATTGTTAAAACATACGAAAACGAAGGCTTTTTATGCATTGAAGATCCAACAAGAGCTGTAGTAGCAATGTCTGCTCTTATGTTTTTTGGAGAAAAATTTAATGAAAAGAACGTTATAAACAATTTTAATAAAAACGATTTTTCAGTTCAAATTCCAAATAAAAAATTAAATGAGTTTGATTGTAGCAAAATCTTAAGAAATGCTGGATTACCAATAGTTCCATCTTTTTTAATACACAGCGCAGGGGAATTATCATCTATCTTCAAAAGAGATAATGATAAATATGTTATGAAAATTGTTTCTTCTGATATTCAGCATAAAACAGATATTGGTGGTGTTATTTTAAATATTGAAAATATTAATGACGCACAAGAAGCTTATGAAAAAATATTATCAAATGTTAAAAAGAATGCTCCTGAAGCTAAAATTGATGGTGTCATGGTTTCTCCAATGATTAAAGGTGGAATAGAATGTATTTTAGGAGCTAAAATTGATCCTGTTTTTGGTCCAATTGTTATGTTTGGGCTCGGAGGCATATATGCTGAAGTAATGAAAGACATTGCATTTGCAGAGGCCCCATTGTCAGAAAAAAAAGCAGAAAAAATGATTTCATCTCTAAAAGGTAGAGATCTTTTCTATGGTACTAGAGGACAATTATCAGTCGATATTAAATCTTTAGTAAAGTTAATAGTTAGTATGTCAAATTTTATAGCAGCTAACTCTGATAAAGTTGATCAAGTGGAAATGAATCCAGTGCTTGTTAGTGAAAAACAAATAATTGCACTTGATGCATTGATTATAACTAAATAGCTATTTGTAATTTATAGGAGAAAACATGCCAGAAAACTTAAAAGATTCAATCGGACCAGAACAACAATTCAAGAATTATTTGTCTGAAGGAAAGTTTATGGTTCAGAGAAGCAAAAGTTTAAATGAATTTTTCTTTCATCCTCGAGTAGCTTTTCCTGGATCTGGGGAACGCGACTTAGAGTGGGTTGAAGTATCTGGAAGAGGTGTTGTTTATAGCACTAGTTGTAATAGAAGATTGCCAGAAAAAGGTGGGGATTTTAATTTATCTTTGATTACCCTTGAAGAAGGACCAAGAATGATGGCAAGGGTTGAAGGCGTGGATCCAGATAAAGTTGAAATTGGTCAAAAGGTAAAGGCTAGAATATCTACTTTAAAAGGCGAACCTGCAATAATTTTTGATATTTTAGAAGGATAATTTTAATGAATTATAATGATATAAATAAGTTAAGAGGTAAAACTGCTGTAGTTGGTTTAGCAGAGAGTGGATGCGGAATTGCCAATGGTTGGAGTGCTATGGAAATTATGGCGAACTCTGTTCATGATGCTTTAGACGATGCAGGTATAAAGTTAAGTGAAGTTGACGGAATTTTTGCAGCTACTGCATTTCATTCTATGGCAGCTATGTCTCTATCTGAATACCTTGGAGTAAAACCAAAGTTTGCTGATGGATCACAAATTGGTGGATCTAGTTTTTTATCTCATGTTTTAACTGCAGCCATGGCTCTTGATGCAGGACTTATTAACGTTGCTGTAATTGCGTATGGCTCTAATCAAAAAAGTATTGGAGGTTTTAAAACTATATCTGAAGCGATGCCATATGAAGCTCAGTACGATCCAAGAATGCCTGTTACTGCCTATGCATTAGCTGCAAAGAGATATATGCATGAGTTTGGTGCAACACGAGAAGATCTTGCAAATGTAGCCGTTTCAGCTAGAGATTGGGCTTTGTTAAATCCTAGAGCTTATACTCATAATGATGGACCATTATCAGTAAATGATGTGTTGTCAGCTAGATCAATAGTTGACCCTCTTGGAAAACTTGACTGTTGTCTTGTAACAGATGGTGGTGCAGCAATAGTAATGACAAGAGCTGACCGTGCGAAAGATACTAAAAATACACCAATATACCTTTTGGGTGCAGCAATGGAACATCATCATCGTATGGTTTCAGAGATGCCAGATTTAGTAAGGACATCTGCTATTGATAGTGGAAAACGAGCTTTCAAAATGTCAGGCTATTCAGCTGAAGATATGAATACCATTCAACTTTATGATGCATTCACAATTAATACATTATTATTTTTAGAGGATTTAGGTTTTTGTAAAAAAGGTGAAGCTATTGATTTAATCAAAAATAATAATATTGGGCCATCAGGTAATCTTCCAGTTAATACAAATGGTGGGGGATTATCTTGCGTACACCCTGGAATGTATGGTCTATTTGTTACTTTAGAAGCAGTAAGACAACTAAGAAAATCTTCTGGAGATGATGTAGGCAAAAGACTGGATGGAGGCTGGATTGATAATGCAAAACTTTCTGTAGCTCATGGGAATGGTGGAGTTTTATCTAGCCAAGTAACTAACATCTGGGGAACTTCTGAAACAATATAAGCTAAGAATCTTTACGTTCTAGATAATAAAACGTACCTGTCTCTTTATTGTATTCAACCTTAAGTTTGCCTGTGATCGTGATAGGCTCAAAAGAAAAGTCTATGGGTTCAGTTGAATTGATCTCAATTACTTGAGAAGCACCAATATGATAATGAAAAGGACATCCCAATGGATAAGGTCCCAAAAGGAATTTTTTTTGTTTTTCAGACTGTTCTAATGGGAACATAAATCCCATAACTGTAACTGTTGTATCATTAAGTTTTTTGATTCCACTATCATATAAAGGTTTTATAAGACAATAATCATAACCATCTTTGTCAACTGTGCAATCTTCAACCTCTTTTGTCTTACTAAATAAATTCCAAGGTATAGCATCTCCAGTAACTTTAAGAGGTTTATACATATTCTCTATTACTTCATTTTCAGATGGATCAATCTCATTAAGGGTATAATTTTCAAAACTAAAAGC
>Ga0308013_10001550_pt1 | contig 11201 bp, 7 predicted proteins | sample Neamet181_FD_203131 | JGI IMG/M metagenome (GOLD analysis project Ga0308013, IMG submission 203131) | Marine microbial communities from water near the shore, Antarctic Ocean - #181 | ecosystem: Environmental > Aquatic > Marine > Unclassified | place: Southern Ocean | collected 2014-07-25
AAAAATATATCACTTTTTCTTTGCCTCATTTACTACTTCTGTAACTGTTTCAAAACCATCAACATTTGTAATAACTCTAACTTCTCCAGTTACATTTTGATTATCATCACTTGAAATTGTATTAACCAATACTTGCACCTCATTACTAATAGGATCACTTGATGAATAAGACTCTGAACTAGCGTGACCTCCTAATATTGGAGCAATCACTAAACCTATAAGGCAAGTCAGTTTAATTAAAATATTCATTGAAGGTCCAGATGTATCTTTAAATGGATCTCCTACAGTATCTCCAGTTACAGCAGCCTTGTGAGCTTCAGAACCTTTGTAGGTCATAACTCCGTTAATTTCAACACCAGCTTCAAAAGATTTTTTGGCATTATCCCATGCACCTCCAGCATTATTTTGGAAGATTGCCCACAGAACTCCACTAACTGTTACACCAGCCATATAACCACCTAGCATTTCAGCAACTAACATGTTATTATCTTGATAAACTAATTTACCTACTAATACAACAAGTATTGGAAAACCTATAGTTAAGAGCCCTGGTAACATCATTTCCTTTAAAGAAGCTTTAGTAGAAATATCTACACATTTATCATATTCTGGTTTTCCAGTTCCTTCCATAATTCCTGGAATTTCTTTAAACTGTCTAACCACTTCATTTACCATTTCCATTGCAGCTTTACCCACAGCATTCATTGCTAGTGCAGAGAAAACAACAGGGATCATAGCTCCAACAAATAGCATTGCTAGTACAGGAGCTTTAAAAATATTAATACCATCAATTCCTGTAAATGTTACATAAGCAGCAAATAAAGCTAAAGAAGTTAATGCAGCAGAAGCAATAGCAAAGCCTTTACCAGTTGCAGCAGTTGTATTACCAACAGCATCTAAAATATCTGTTCTTTCTCTTACAATTGGATCTTGCTCACTCATTTCAGCAATTCCACCAGCATTATCGGCAATTGGCCCAAAAGCATCAATTGCTAATTGCATAGCTGTTGTTGCCATCATTGCAGAAGCTGCTAAAGCAACTCCATAAAATCCAGCTAAAGCATATGATGACCATATCGCTGCAGCAAATAATAATACGGAAGAGAACGTAGAGATCATACCTGTTGCTAAACCAGCAATAATGTTTGTTCCTGCTCCAGTACTTGATTGTTGTACAATTTTTAAAATTGGTTTTGAACCTAAACCAGTGTAGTATTCAGTAAATGCTGAGATTCCAGCACCGACAACTAAACCAACTAAACAAGCGTAAAATACTCTTATTGAAGAAATATCTTTAATACCTTCTCCAAAGAAATCCATCTGCATAGTTTCTGGTAACATCCATGTAACTAATCCATAACACGCTACAGCTACCATCGCTATAGATGCCCAGTTTCCTATATTTAAAGCTTTTTGAACATCAGCTTCTTTTGCATCATTAGATGAAATTTTAACTAATAAGGTTCCTATAAGAGAGATGATTATCCCAACTCCTGCAATAGACATTGGTAATAATATTGGTCCAATTCCACCAAAAGCGTCTTGAATTGCACCTCCCATATCCTTAATAACATAGTTACCTAAAACCATAGCTGCTAAAACAGTAGCAACGTAAGAACCAAATAAATCGGCTCCCATACCTGCAACATCTCCAACATTGTCACCAACATTATCAGCAATAGTAGCTGGGTTTCTTGGATCATCTTCAGGAATATCAGCTTGTACTTTACCAGCTAAATCAGCTCCAACATCAGCAGCTTTTGTATAAATACCACCACCTACTCTTGCAAATAAGGCAATCGATTCAGCTCCTAAAGAAAAACCAGCTAATGCCTCTAATACAACAGTCATCTGATCAGTATTTGTCCACTCACCACCCATAAATATCTCATAAAATATGATAAAGAACATAGTTAAACCTAAAACAGCTAAACCTGCAACTCCAAGGCCCATAACAGTACCACCACCAAAAGAAACTTTTAGTGCATTTGGTAAACTAGTTTTTGCAGCTTGAGTTGTTCTAACATTTGTTTTAGTTGCAATTTTCATCCCCATATTTCCTGCAAAAGCAGAAAATATAGCACCTATTATAAAAGCCACTACTATTAAATAAGTACTGTCCATATAAAAAGCAATTGTAGCTAAAACAATACTAGCTCCAACTACAAAAATTGCTAGTAATCGATATTCAGCATTTAAAAATGCTAATGCACCTTCATAGATGTGATCAGAAATTTCTTTCATTTTCCCATCCCCAGCGTCTTGTTTCATTACCCAAGATTTTTTTACTAGCATGTATGCTAGACCTAACAAAGCCATTGCAATTGGCATCCAAATCATCATTGATTCCATATGTTGTTGTTTAAATATTTTTTAATTCAGCTGGCAAAAGTAATGAAATCAGTTTTAATTAAAAAACTTTTAAGATTCATAGCTTAAGCCTGTCTATTATTTTCTGTAGAGAACTTTTTTAACAGCCTTTATAACATCCTGACTATTAGGGATCCATTCCGCAAGTAAAACAGGTGAATAAGGAGCCGGAGTATCAGCAGTATTAATTTTTTCAATTGGAGCATCTAAATAATCAAAAATTTGATTTTGAATTTGATATGATATTTCAGTAGAAATATTACCGTAAGGCCAAGATTCTTCTAGAATAACTAACCTATTAGTTCTTTTAACAGACTCTATAATTGTATCCATATCCAAAGGACGGATTGTTCTTAAATCAATAAGTTCAGCTTCAATTCCATCTTTTTTTAACTCATCAATAGCTTTAACAGCTTCTTTTAATATTTTTCCAAAAGACACTATAGTCACATCTTTTCCAGGAATTTTAATTTCAGCTTTACCAATAGGTATTAGATATTCTTCTTCAGGGACCTCTCCTTTGTCTCCGTACATTTGTTCGGATTCCATGAAAATTACCGGATCATTATCTCTTATAGCCGATTTCAATAACCCTTTTGCATCATATGGATTTGAAGGAACAATCACTTTCAACCCTGGACAGTTAGCATACCAACTCTCAAAAGCTTGGGAGTGTGTTGCTGCTAATTGACCTGCAGAGCCAGTAGGTCCTCTAAAAACTATTGGACATGGAAACTGACCACCTGACATTTGTCTTATTTTCGCTGCATTATTTATTATCTGATCAATTCCAACAAGAGCAAAGTTAAAAGTCATGAATTCAATTATTGGCCTGTTTCCAGTCATTGTGGATCCAACTCCAATTCCAGAAAAGCCAGCTTCAGAAATTGGTGTATCTATAACTCTTTTATCACCAAATTCATCTAACATTCCTTTAGACGCCTTATAAGCTCCATTATATTCAGCAACTTCTTCGCCCATAAGAAAAATAGACTCATCTAACCTCATTTCTTCAGACATAGCTTCACAAATAGCTTCCCTAAATTGAATAACTCTCATAAATATAATTTTGTTGAAATAAATATATCTCCAAAAATATGCAAATATTTATAGACTAGTACAACTTTTAATTCAAAATAATTACTATGCACGCATAGTAATTAGCTAATTTTATTTTATATTTGAATAAATTATTTTAGATCAAATATGAAAATTTTAGTTTGTATAAGTCACGTTCCTGACACAACATCAAAAATCAACTTTACTGATGAAGATACAGTCTTTGATAGTCAAGGTGTTCAATATGTAATCAATCCAAATGATGAGTTTGGATTAACTAGAGCCATGTGGTTTAAAGAAAAGCAAAATGCTGTAATTGAAGTAATTAATGTAGGTAAAGCTAACACGGAACCTACTTTAAGAAAAACTTTAGCTATTGGTGCTGACAAAGCCATAAGAATAGATTCTGAACCAATTGATGGATTATTTGTTGCAAAAGAAATTGCAGAATATGTTAAGTCTAATCCATATGATTTAATTATTGCTGGAAGAGAATCTATAGACTACAATGGCGGAATGGTGCCAGGTTTAATTGCAGGCCTACTACAAATTAATTATGTAACAAACTGTACTAAATTAGAAATTGAAAATAATTCTGCCACAATTGATAGAGAAATTGATGGTGGTAAAGAAATTTTGAGCTGTGACCTTCCTTTAATTATTGGAGGACAAAAAGGGCTTGTAGAAGAAAGTGATCTTAGAATCCCTAACATGAGAGGAATTATGCAAGCAAGGCAAAAACCCTTAGAGGTTGTTCCACCATCCGATTCAAATTCAAAAACTAAATCAATAAAATTTTATAAACCAGCTCCTAGAGAAGAGGTTAAACTGGTTTCTTCCGATAACTTAGATCAATTAATCGACTTGCTTCACAATGAAGCAAAAGTCTTATAAAACCATAAAAATGTCTGTATTAGCTTACGTAGAATCCTCTAAAGGAAAAGTTAAAAAAAATGCTTTTGAAATAGTCTCTTATTCAAGTGAGTTAGCAAAAAAACTTGATACAGATTTAGTAACTCTTGTCTTAAATTGTGATGACACTAGCGAGCTGGGTAAATACGGAGCTTCTAAAATTTTAAAAGTCACCAGTTCTGAATTGGAAAATTTCAGTGCTAAATCATATGCTAATATTATAGCTCAAGCAGCTAAAACTTCCAATTCAAACCACATAGTTTTAAGCAGCAGTTTAGATACTAGATATTTGGCTCCATTATTATCAATAGAATTGGATGCAGGTTATTTAAGTAATTGCATTGAACTACCAAGTTCATTGAATCCATTTACTATAAAAAGAACTTCATTCACTAATAAAGCATTTTCTGATTCAACTATTGATTCAGATTTTAAAATTATTGGATTGTCCAGTAATGCTTTTGGATTATTAGAAAACAAAGTAGAAAGTTCAGTGGAGAGTTTCAATCCATCTATAATTGAAGAAAAAATAACAATAAAATCAACTGAAAAAGTTTCTGGAAAAATTTCCATTGCTGATGCTGATATAGTAGTTTCTGCAGGAAGAGGATTAAAAGGTCCTGAAAATTGGAATATTATTGAAGAGCTTGCTGATACTTTAGGAGCTGCAACAGCATGCTCAAAACCAGTTTCTGACATGGGATGGAGACCACATAGTGAACACGTTGGTCAAACAGGTAAACCGGTTGCTACTAATCTTTATATAGCTATAGGTATTTCAGGTGCAATTCAACATTTAGCTGGAATTAATTCATCCAAAATAAAGGTTGTTATTAATAATGATCCCGAAGCTCCATTTTTTAAAGCAGCAGATTACGGAGTTGTTGGCGACGCATTTGACGTTGTTCCAAGATTAACTGAAAAACTCAAAGCATTTAAAGCCTAAACTCTTGTTTTTTTTATTATTTTAGAAAGATATTATATCTCCTAATTCACATGAGTTTAATTCGTTTAACAATTAACCGCATTTCTTACAGCCAAACCCATAACGGCGCCTACGCTCTGTTGTTGAATGAAAAAGATGGTGAAAGAAAACTCCCAGTAGTTATTGGAGGATTTGAAGCCCAATCTATTGCCGTAGCCTTAGAAAAAGAAATTAGGCCTCCTAGACCACTAACACATGATTTATTTAAAAACTTTTCTGATTGTTTTGAAATAAAAATCAAACAAGTTATTATTCATAAAATCGTAGATGGTGTATTTTTCTCAAGTTTAATTTGCGTGAGAGATAAAATCGAAGAAATAATAGACTCCAGAACTTCAGATGCAATTGCGCTAGCGATAAGATTTAACTCTCCCATTTTTACTTATGAAGATGTTTTAGAAAAAGCAGGTATTATAATAGATCCCGAGAATTCAAAAAAAACAAAAAAAGATAATAAAGAACAAACTCCACAGGCTAAGAAAATTGAATATTCAAAACTTTCTATAAGTCAATTAGAGAAGGCAATAGCAATCGCTGTAAAAAATGAAGATTACGAGCTTGCTGCTCATTTAAGAGATGAAATAAAAAGAAAAAAATAATAAAAATGATATCATACTCGCTTTCTAGCTTAAGTGCCTTTTCATTAATTTTATTGGAGCAGAATAACGAAATAGTATTAAATCAAGGCTTTTCCATTGAAAGTTTAATTAGAGGGTTATTTGGAATGTGCTTTCTAGTATTTATTGCCTACTTATTTAGCAATGATCGCAAAGCTATTAATTGGAAAACCACTGCTATAGGGCTAGCCACTCAATTACTATTAGCTATTGCCGTTTTGAAAATTGAATTTGCTCAAAGAATATTTGAATTTTTTGGCAAAATTTTCATTAAAACACTTGACTTTACAATGGAAGGAAGTAAATTTCTTCTAGGTGACATGGTCAATATTGAAAGTTTTGGTTATGTTTTTTTATTTCAAGTTCTACCTACAATTATATTCTTTTCAGCTTTAACTTCAGTTCTCTTCTACTTAGGCATTATTCAAAAAGTAGTTAAAGGGTTAGCATGGTCTTTAAGTAAGTTATTAAACATCTCTGGAGCAGAAAGTTTAAGTGTTGCTGGAAATATTTTTCTAGGTCAAACAGAAGCTCCTTTAATGATAAAAGCATATTTAGAAAAAATGTCTAAGTCTGAAATTCTTTTGGTGATGATTGGGGGAATGGCGACAGTTGCCGGAGGGGTTTTGGCAGCCTACATAAGTTTTTTAGGTGGAGAAGATGAAGTTGCTAGACTATATTATGCTAAACATCTATTAACTGCTTCTGTAATGGCAGCCCCAGGTGCTGTAGTAATATCAAAAATATTATACCCACAAAAAGAATCAATAAATAAAGAATTGGATGTGTCCCAGGATAAAATTGGATCGAATTTATTAGAAGCTATTTCAAACGGTACAACAGAGGGATTAAAATTAGCTGCTAATGTTGGAGCCATGTTATTAGTTTTTATCGCCTTTATTGCAATGATTAATTTTGGTTTTGAAAAATTAGGTTCTTTATCGAATATAAATAATTGGATAAGTATAAATACTGACTATGATCTACTTTCATTACAATTTATTCTAGGTTATCTTTTTTCTCTACCTATGTGGATTATTGGAGTTGCAAAAGAAGACATGGCGCTTATGGGACAGCTTTTAGGAATTAAATTAGTAGCTAGTGAATTTATTGGATATATGCAATTGGGTGAACTGAAAGATGTTACAAATTTAATTCATTTAAAGTATGAAAAATCCATTATAATGGCCACTTATATGCTGTGTGGTTTTGCAAATTTTGCATCAATAGGAATACAAATTGGAGGAATAGGATCGTTGGCTCCAAGTCAAAGAAAAAACTTATCTAAATTTGGATTTTTAGCTGTTGTTGGAGGTACTTTAGCCTCCTTACTTTCAGCTACAATTGCTGGTATGATTATTGGTTAATATATTTTGATAAAGTTATATTTAAAAAAAACTTTCTGTTACTGATAATTATTATTTTTACATCTTTTAAATTTCATAAATGAAACAATATTTAGATTTAGTAAAACATGTTTTAAAGGAAGGGAACGAAAAATCTGATAGAACAGGCACGGGTACTAAAAGTGTTTTTGGCTATCAAATGCGTTTTAACCTCTCCAAGGGATTTCCAATGATAACTACTAAAAAACTTCATTTAAAATCAATTATATATGAGTTGTTGTGGTTTCTAAAAGGAGACACTAATACTAAGTATCTCAAAGAAAATGGAGTAAAAATTTGGGACGAATGGGCAGATGATAATGGAGATTTAGGACCAGTTTACGGTCACCAATGGAGGAATTGGAATAGTGATGGAATCGATCAAATTAAAGAGGTTATAGAAACTCTAAAAAACAATCCTGACAGTAGAAGAATGATCGTTACAGCTTGGAATCCAGGTGTTCTTCCAGACACTAGTAAAAGTTTTGAAGATAATGTGAAACTAGGAAAAGCTGCTTTACCCCCATGTCATGCATTTTTTCAGTTTTATGTTCATAACAATAAGTTATCATGTCAATTATACCAAAGAAGTGCTGATGTATTTTTAGGAGTTCCGTTTAATATAGCTTCCTATGCTTTACTTACAGAAATGGTTGCACATGTTTGTGGTTATCAGGCTGGGGATTTTATTCACACTTTTGGAGATGCGCATATTTACAACAATCATGTTGAACAATTAAACCTTCAGCTATCAAGAAAAACAAGAGCTCTTCCAAAGCTTAAAATAAATAAAAAAATTAAAAATATTTTAGATTTTGATTTTGATGATTTTGACATAATAAATTATGATCCTCATCCTCATATCAAAGGAAAAGTAGCTATATAATTTTAATTATATTTATAAAACTATTAAAAAATCAAACATTGAATTTTAAAACTAAAAAATTTCTGCTGCTAATATTATCATCTTTTGCAATGATTTTATTCTTCAACTACTTTAACAATTCGGTTGAATCTGTTAGAGAAATTCACAAAGAAAATTTATTAAACAATCCCTTTAAAGAAACTTATAATTTATCAAAAAAGAGTAGAAGAGAAATTGGACTTCCTCCCAATAAATATTTTGAACAAATATGGAGGTTATCTATTGATCCCGTAGAAGGAAGACCTCTTTTTGAGAAACTAAGCGAATTACAAGATGAATTAAACTCAAAAAGAAATAGCTCTTTTAAAGAAATGACAGTTCCTGGAGAATCCGTTGCAGCAAAATGGATAGAAAGAGGACCTAATAATGTGGGTGGAAGAACTAAGGGAATAATGTTTGATCCAAATGATTCTACAGACGAAACCGTGTTTAGCGGAGGGATTAGTGGAGGACTTTATAAAAATACTAAAATTTCTGATCCTACTAATAGTTGGGTAAAACTATCCAGTATTCCGGAAAATTTACCTGTCTCATGTATTACTTATGACCCTAATGATACAAATACATTTTATGTGGGTACTGGAGAATCCTATTCTTTTGATAGTGGAGCGGGTAATGGTCTATGGAAATCTACTGATAAAGGTGCAACCTGGTCAAAAGTTTTTGGAGGAAGAACTGCAGGGTATGGAAAATTAGGACATATTTTTATTAATGATGTCATAGTGAGAAATAATGGTGGTACTTCTGAAGTTATATTAGCGGTTACTGCAGGATACGATGGAATTAGCTGGGCTGGAGCCGCTAGTAGTACCACAGGAATGTTTAAATCCACCAATGGAACGGATTTCTCTAAAATAAATGCCAATAATGCTAGTGGTCAACCCTATGAAGTAATGGATTTAGAAATTGCCCCTGATAATAAAATTTGGGCTAGTACAACTAAAATTGCTATTGGTCCTGGAGGGGCTATTCTTTCTTCTAGTGATGCTTCAACATTTGTATTAAAACATACAGTTAGTGAAGCAAAAAGAACAGAAATCGAAATTGCTTCTAATGGGGATATCTATGTTTTATCTGAAATAAAAAGCAGCGCTAACCCTGTTAAAATTTTTAAAACAACTGATGAATTTTCAACTGTATCGGAACTTACTCTACCAAATGATGCAGATACTGGTATAGCTGCTAATGATTTTACCAGAGGCCAGTCATTTTATGATTTAATGATAGAGGTAGATCCAAATAATGATCAAACTATTTTTGTAGGAGGAATTGATATTTTTAAATCCACAAGTGGTGGTGTGAGTTCTGATCCAAATGTTAACCCTTGGACGCAGATATCTCATTGGTATGGAGGAACATTTTCTGGCAAATCCTATCAATATATTCATGCTGATCAGCACTCCATGACTTTTGCGAATAATGATTCTACAAAAAAACTATTTGGAAATGACGGTGGCATATATTTTAGTAAAACCGAAGAAGATGGCACTGAAACAGCAAGTTCTAGAAACAACAACTTAAATACCTCGCAAATTTACACAATTGGTGTAGCTCCAACAGAAATGTTTAAAGATTTTGATAAAACTATTGCCCTTAGAGACATCAGCCAATTGGGAACTACTAACATTACTATTAAAGGAATGACAGATGTGGTAATTAGTGGATTGCAAGATAATGGCAGTCAATTAATCGCTAATGGTAACGATGAGATTACAAATGCTGGTATGGTTTCTGGTGGTGATGGAGCAGCTTCTATGTTTTCTCAAGATCTATCTAAGCCTTATTTAATAACAAACTACGTATTTAATCAAGCTGTTGATGTTATTAATTTAGGTTCTAATACTAAGCAAAGTATAAATAGCGAAAGTGAAAGTAAGGGAGATTTTATAAACACCCAAGCTTTAGATTCTAAAAAAGGATTTTTATATTCGAATTACTCAGAAGGATCCTATCAAATTGCTCTATTTCATGATTGGCATGAGTTTAAAACTCCTTTTACACCAAAAAAAGAGGTTCTATCCGATGCGTTATTGACAAGCAATATTTCAGCATTAACGGTTTCACCACTTGAAAAAGATAATTCAAATCTATATGCAGGACTTGAAGATGGAAATCTCATTAAAATTGTTGTCGAAAGCCCTAAAAAACAGACGTATACAAAACTTACAGGAAGTGAATTTGTTGGTAGTATTTCTGATATAGAATTTGGAAAAACTGAAAATGACATATTTGTTACCTTTCATAATTATGGAGTAAAAAGTATTTTTTATTCATCTGACGGAGGGTCCACTTGGGCTAATAAAGAAGGAGACTTACCAGATATGCCTGTTAGAACCATTTTGCAAAACCCTCTAATTTCAAATGAAGTTATTATTGGAACTGATCTTGGCGTTTGGTATACTAAAAATTTTAGCGAAAGTTCTCCAACTTGGACTCAAGCGTATAATGGAATGAGTAACATTAGAGTTTCTGACTTGGACATGAGAGACGATTTTAAAGTCTTTGCTGCTTCTTATGGAGGTGGTGTTTTTTCATCTGAGTTCTCATCTTCAGATCCTTTAGTTTATTTAAAAGCTCCTATTCCTTCCTCTTTGAATATAAAGCAAGGTAAATCAGGTTCATTTAAAGTTAAATACTTAGTATATGGAGGATATGATGTAGAAACAGAATTTGAAGTTACTGGATTACCTTCTGGTACAACAATAAATTATACTCCTTCTAAAAAATTCACTATTAATAAAAGTGGAGAAATAACATTTGAATTAAATATACCAGATGCAGCAGAAGTCAAAACATATCCTTTAGTAATCAGCGCAACAGGTGGAAGCACTATTAGTGCTCCTGTTGGAATAAATTTAAATGTTCAGTTAAATGACGAAGGGCCTAAACTAAATTTAAGTTCTTCTATTTCTAGTTTAGAAGTGATTCAAGGAGCGAAAAAAACATTT
>Ga0308013_10001553_pt1 | contig 11197 bp, 9 predicted proteins | sample Neamet181_FD_203131 | JGI IMG/M metagenome (GOLD analysis project Ga0308013, IMG submission 203131) | Marine microbial communities from water near the shore, Antarctic Ocean - #181 | ecosystem: Environmental > Aquatic > Marine > Unclassified | place: Southern Ocean | collected 2014-07-25
GGAGCTAAAAAAAATCTGTGCTCCTTATATTAAGCAATTAGATCATTCATATTTAAATGAAATTCCCGGCTTAGAAAACCCTACCAGTGAAAATATTGCGATTTGGCTATGGAACAATTTAATAGAGCATTTACAGAATTTATCTTCCATTGAGGTCATGGAAACCTGCAATTCAGGATGCGAGTATTCTGGTTAGCTCCTTCTTGACTGAAAAAATTTTCTCAGTAACTCGGCTGAAGACTCTTTTATATGGCCACCACTATAACTAACTTTATGATTAAGGTGATTGCTATCTAAAAAATTGTCTATTGATTGTATTGCTCCTGTTTTAGGCTCCATTGCTCCAAAATATAGGTGGTTAATTCTCGCATCTACAATTGCTTTTGCGCACATATGGCAAGGCTCCAAAGTGACATAGACATCACAATTATTTAATCTATAGTTTTTTATGTTCTGACTTGCATCATTGATAGCATTGATTTCAGCATGGGAGGAAACTGAGGAATGACTAATCACTTGATTAAAACCCTTCCCGATGACTATGCCATCTTGCACAACGATCGCTCCGACTGGAACTTCATTATTTAAAAAGGCAATGTCTGCCATATTCAGAGCTTCTAACATAAACTTATTTATATCTTCACTCAGCATTGGTTGTTTTTACTAGGACTTAAAGAAATTTAGCCCATTCATCAAGCGGCCTTCGTTCTGATATGAGAGAATTGACTGGTGCTTCATTGTCCCTATAACCAATACACATTCCACAAAATAACATATCATCATCTCCAGATTTCACAAATTGCGCAACACTATCTTGCTTCATCGACCATGCCTCTTGAGCGCAAGTATCTAAACCTGCTTCTTTGGCCAGCAACATAAATGTTTGCAAAAACATCCCTAAATCCGACCACTGAGGGGGACCCATCTGCCGGTCAACAAAACAGAAAAATGCGCATGGCGCCCCAAAGAACTCAAAGTTTTTCATAACCTGAGCAATTCTTGCATCTTTATCATCTCTTCCAATACCTAACAATTTATACATTTGCTCGCCAAGCTCATATCTAGAAGTTCGATATGGTTCTTTAAGCTTGGGAGGATAAATTGCATATGCAGGCACCTCAGGTTGATCCCATTTCTCTTGAAATAATAAAAAATCACTCAACGATTCATTGTTTAAAACAAATATTTTCCATGGTTGCAAGTTTCCACCTGATGCCGCTCTGGATGACTTCTCTAGTAAATCTCTAAGTAAATCATTTGAAACTGGGGACTGTAAAAATGCTCGTATTGAGCTTCTTTGTAACACTGCTTCTGTAACTTTCATTATTTAGTTCTCTGCTTGGTCAGGAAGAGCGATCATTTTATTAAAAAATTTATTTGAGGTTTTTAATTCTTCATAAGATCCATTTGCTTCAATCATGCCATCATTAAAAACATATATTTCATCAAAATATTGTAGCATCGTGGGTTTATGGGTCACAGCAATAATAGTCTTGAATTCGGACGCTATTATTTGATTCATTACACTTTGCTCTAACCTAGCATCCATGGCGCTTGTTGCCTCATCTAGTAAAAGAATGTCGCCTCCGTTATAAAGTGCTCTAGCGATTCCGACTGCTTGCTTCTGCCCTCCTGATAAAGAAAGGTGTGAATCAGATAATAAAGTATTGATGCCGAGAGGGAGATCATCTATAAAAAGACTGACCTGAGAAGCCTTTAAAACTTCTGTTAGCATAGTCTCAGAATTATTGATTACCTTAGAGCCAAAAATAATATTCTCTTTTAAGCTAGCCTCTAAAAGATAAAGTTTTTGAGGGACATAAGAAAAATATTTCCTGTAACTGCTGAGCTCTTTTCCATCTAATAACTGGCCATCTGCTAGAATTTTTCCAGACACTGGGTTAATAAAGCCAAGTAAAAGATCAATAAAAGTTGATTTTCCAGAGCCACTTGGACCAATAATAGCAATGTTCTTTCCAGCTGTAATTGAAATGCTTAGATTTGAAATAGCTTGCTTTAATTGAGAGGAGTAAGAAAAACTAACATTCTGAAAATCAATTGAATGCTGGAATTGATCTGTTATCTCAGGATTGCTAAAGATGTCTTCAGGTTTAATCTGATTAATCAATGGAACTATATTATTTAAATATTTCGATCTAGCTTGAATTTCGCTAGCAAAATAAAAAATATTCTGAAAAGCTGGCAATAGTTTTAAACCAGCAACCCCATAAATAGAAACAGTAATAATAAAATTATTAGCTGTAAGACCCTGGGTGCTATAAAAAGCGGCAAACAGAACTAAGGCAATCAATAAAAGAGAGTCAATAATAAATCGAGGAATCTGAGCAAGATACATATTTATTCCTTCCGCCGAAGCCATCCTCACATTCATCCCATCAAAATCTTTTAACACTGCATGCTTTGTATTATAAAAAATAATTTCTTTCATAGAGCCAAACATATTTGTTAGCGTCTTTAATGCTAGGTCTTTCTCTCGAGCTACTATGATGCTATTTTTTGCTATTGCAGGTTTAAAGAAAAAATATATTGTTGCGTAGCTTAGGCTTAGAGATGCAACCATGATGCCTGTAACAGCCAAATTATAATAAAGTAATGCGGCTGTGATAATAAAGGCTAAAGCAAAGCGACTAAACAAATGCATAGCAAATAGTATTTGCTGGCCAACATGAGTAGCATCATTTTGAATTCTTGATATTTTTTCGGAATTTGCATTTTGAATATGTTCAATCCAACCAAGAGATAAATAATAATCTATTAGCCTTAGTTTGATTCGACCCGCTATAAGCTGGCTATGCAAACTAACAAATTTTAAAAAGGAGATTGAGATGGCAATCGATATTAATGCGTATGCGCATACAAGAAGCGAAAGCACCAATGGCATAAGATCTGGCGTCACATTCAATGCATTTAAAACTGCAAACCTGGAAGCCAAAGTATCCATTGAGCCAATATTAATCATTAAAAAAGAAATCATTGCCAATCCAACAAATTCAATAAACGAAATAATAACTAGAATGACTGACATACTAATTATTAAGGATGTGTCCTTTCTAGATATTATCGAATTAATGGATTTAATAAATGTGATCATTTCTTAGTTTTAAATTGCAGCAGCCTCTCTCTCTAATGCCCTTTTTACCTATGATTATGAGTATAATTCAAAAAAATAAAATTTGATGCCTTGAAAATGCTAATCTTATTAGAAAAGAGCTAACTTTTTTAAAATTATAATATTTTATGAAAATTGTATTTGTCGTCAATGAGCTAAATTTCTTTCTAAGAACTCATGTTAATCTTGCAAATCAAATGGGCAAGACTCATCAAGTTTCATTAATTGCTGACATAACCAATAGCTCTTCAGATGATCTTGAGAGCCTTAGAAAAATGGGTATTAACTTGTATGCCCTTAATAGAAAAAAGAATGTTAATAAAGCATCGACTTACTTCTCATATATTTTTTCTCTTGCAAAAACACTCAAAAGAATAAAGCCTGAATATATTTTTTACATTACTCTTGAGTTGTCATTTTTTGGATCATTAATTTCACATTTTATAAAAGTAAAAAAGTCTATTTTTATTATTACTGGGCTTGGTCCTTTCTTTTTTAAAAAGAATTTTAGATATCAGGTTTTTAATAAATTTCAGCAATATGGTTTTTTATTGCTATCAATTTTTAAAAAGAATTTTCTTTTTATATTCTTAAACTCGGCTGATAAGGATTTGTTATCTTGTAAATATAAAATTAATTCTTTGGATTGCCAATTAATCTATGGAGAAGGAATTCATGACTCAGAGTTTAGATACATTGAAAGAAATGAAACAGTGGCTAAATTTCTTTTAGCATCACGTTTAGTAAAATCCAAGGGTATAGAAAACTTTATTGCGTGTGCAAAAAAAATTAAGAAGCAATATCCTCATGCAGAATTTTCTATTGCAGGAATATATGATAAAACTAACCCTGAATCTATTTCAAAAGGATTATTTGATGAAATAAAAAATGCAGATTATGTTAATTTCTTGGGCGAGATACCCCACCATCAAATGGAAGAATGCTTCCACATGAATAATGTTTTTGTATTGCCTTCAGAGAGAGAAGGTCTTCCAAGAGCGGCTGTGGAAGCGGCATCTACAGGCATGCCTCTAATTCTTTCCAATGTTCCTGGATGCGAAGACTGCGTAATTGAAGGTGAGTCAGGAAAACTTATACCCTACATGAGTGAGTCTGAATTGTATAAAGCAATGGAAGGTTTTATTGATAACCCAAGTCTTATCTCTTTGATGGGCAAAAAATCCTCGGAATTAGCAAAAGAAAAATTTTCTTTGAATGTGATAGCTAGTCAATATCTTGAGATTACTTCTTGAGCAAAGGGTTAACTTTAACTTATTGGGTTTGATAAATATTACCTGTCATATCTATGCATGGCTTACTACTAATTCCTTATAGGCGCTAAGCAATCCTTGCTTTTATGTTAAGAGCCAGGACTTCTGATAACTTTTATAAAAGGAGAGATAATAGCTCCTACTAAATACCCAGGAGCTTTCACAATATCTAGGAAAACCCCAAGAAGACCAACATAAAACCAATTTATCGGAAATAGGAAAGAAAAAGAAATACTATTTCTGATAGGGAAATATAATCCTCTATAAACGAAGGATGCAAGTAATATAAGTGTAATAAATAGTTTTGTAATATGTGGTATGTACCATACAGATTCTTCAATCCATCCAGCCAAGTAGTTATTCCAGTTGTAAACAGCAAAAGATATAATAATAAAAAAGCAAATTTTATATATATTTTTAAAAAGTGGCTTTTTAGACCTGCTCAGCAGGACCCGATTAGATAAAATAGATAACAATAAAATTAATGCAATCGAAATAAAATATATTTTTGTAATATGAGGCATAAAATATGGGCTAGCTTCCCATCCAACAATTGCATTCCATTTTGGTATTAATACAAGGCTAAAAATTAGGGTCAAAACAAAATATAGATCTTTTATTGAGTGTGAAATATCTTGGATAGCTGTATGCATTTGATAAATAAAGAATTTTTTTGCACAGCTGTAAATATTCTTATGTAAATTTGGATAGACTAAATAAGAATCTTTTGGGGTGACGGTTATAAAATTTTTTCTAACTCTATTTTTCCAATCAACATCTCCACCAGATCTTACTCCCTCAGTAATTTGATACCCTTGAAGAAAATTTTCTTTTCTCATAAAAGAACCTGGTGCTGTCTCAATTCCACGCCCTCCGTAAGTTGATGCTCGCAAAATCTTTTGAAAAAATGTATTCGCTAAATACCTAGTGTTACCGAATACCACTTCTACATTTCCAGCATTAATGATCTTACTGTAATCCAGTATCCAAGATTTATCTGGAATAGTCGTAGCATCTAAAAATGCAAGCCATTCTGATTTTGCAGCCTTGGCACCCCTATTTGTTGCCTCATAAGGATAAGCCCTCCCCTGGGGGATATTAGCAAACCAATTTTTCAATAATGGAATGTTCTTTAGTAACTGAAACAATCTATCATTTTTATATGCTCGGCCAAGCCTTTGATAGGTAATGGGAATTTTTGAATCGATATCATGCAATAATTCATTAATTTCTTCGGTTGAGCTAGAGTCAGAGATAACTATTTCAGTAGGAAGCAATAATTGCTCATTTAAAGCTTTAACAACATCGATCACATCAATGGGATTATCTAGTGTTGGAATTATTACGCTAATATTCATTTACTACCCATTCTAGCAAAATGAAGAGCCTGAGCCTACAACACTTTTATATATTCACGCCCTGAATAAAAATAAAGAAGCGGTTCAAATATATTAATTGAGTATTGTAAGGACCTAGAAGGGTCTTACAATAAAAAACCTGATCTTGATTATGCTAATAGTTTTTTAGTACAATTGATTCCCAGTCTTGGTAAAACTTTTAAAAAAAATCTGAGCTAAGTATGATTGAAAATCAACAAAAGTAATGTTTAAATTTCCACCCAAAGTGAAGGATGGTCTTTTGAGCTTTGATATTAATGATAGCACTACAAAAAAAGTTACTGAATTTTATACAGTTGAGCCATTTCCTAACTATGAGGTAAACGAAAATAAGGGAACTCTTCTTTTCAAAGGCAATCGTAATAAACTTTCAGAAGCATTAAAAGGATTTATCGGTCTAAATAAGTCTTTTATTGAGATAGGCTCAGGGACCTCTCAATTATCAAATTATCTTGCTGCCGGAACAAACAACAAAATTTTTGCATTTGATCCAACGGAAGCTGCATTAAAATTAGGGAGTGACTTTGCAATTAAAAATAACATCAATAATGTTAATTTTGTTAATGCGGATATTTTTGATGACGTACTTCAAGACGAGGTATTTGACTTTGTTTGGTGTTCTGGTGTTTTGCATCACACTAAAGATCCCTATGCGGGATTTGAGATTATACAAAGATCTTTAAAGAGTAATGGTTATATTTTTATTGGGCTCTACAATAAATATGGCAGATTTAGAACTTATGTTAGACAGAGACTTTATAAAATTTTTGGTGTGAAGTTGATCATGCTAATGGATCCATACTTAAGATCTTTAGATAAAAATACCTCTCAACGAAAAATTAATGCATGGATTAGAGATCAATATGAGCATCCGGTAGAGAAAATGCATACATTTGATGAAGTTCTGGGTTGGTTTGATAGCAATAGTATTGAATTTATCAATTCAATACCATCTATTAATGGAGGGGACCAAAACATATATTTTAAAAAAAATGCTCTTGGGCGAGGAAGCTCATTATCAAGAATTATGACTCAGATTAATATGATCTTTAGCAATTTAGGCGGCGAAGGCGGCTTATTTATTATGATAGGTAAGAAAATACCAAAGAATTAATTAATTGCTAGTTTTGTATTAATTCTAAAAGTCGATTACTTACAATATCTGCCATCAAAATACTTCCCGCTTCATTTAAATGAATGGTGTCGTAAAGAAACTCATTACTTTTAGGAATCAACAAATCTAAGTCAATTAAATCTACGTTTTCCTGGAGTGCAATCTCTCTAAGTATTTCATTATTTCTTTTGTAAAGGTCTGAAAATTCTTTTGGGCTCATCTCCCCTCTTTGATATCTAAGGTACCATTTCTGAAAATACTCTAGGCTAGGATCAATTCTATTCCCTTGGGTCATTAATATTGGCTCTATGTTCCATGCTCTTGATAATCTCACAAATGAAGTAATGGACGATCTAAACTGTTCCTCGATAAGCTGTAAATTTAGATCGTCAAAGTTTTTTGTGAAGCCTTCAAATTCATCGCGGTGAAATTGAATGTCTGCAAAAAGACGAGGTCTGAGATAAGTATATAAATTTGGCGCAAGCGAGTCTTTTGCTGTTTTAACGAAATTAAAAAAAATATTTCTTGAGGAATCTTCAATGGTTGTAAAGTTTCCATCAATGTTGTTGACTACCAGCGAGCGACTTTTGGGAGCATCCCAATAAGTCTCGGTCTTTGAAAGTAACGCAAAATCGTTGATATTATGCATCAATACAGCGAAGTTCGGTTTAAGTGGAATGCCCTTAGCAAGAAGGACAAATACTGAATGCATCGAATGGTTTCCTGAGACGCCTCCGTTAAAAACATTTACAGTTTTTGTTAATTCGCTGCGAAGATTTCGCTCTATTACACTTGGGAATCTATTTTTCTCTGGAACAAATAGCGTTTCCGTTGTGCTGCCACCCAAAAAAAGAACTTTAATTTCTGGATCTAATACTTTGGGATTGCCATTGTCGATAAAACCATTCTCATCAATATTAATTTCATAATTCGTCTGCTCCAAGTTCTCTACATCCTTCATATAATTATTATTAGGACGAATGGATGCAGACTGATTGGGGTTTATCTCCCTTAAAACAATGGAGCGATCAGTGCCCTTGGTAAGGCTAGCATTTTGAACTTGGTTAGATAAAAATAAACCAAAACCAATATCTACGACTTTTAATGTTACTACGGAGATCAATAACATAATAAGTAAATTTTTAATCAAGCTCATACTTTTGCTCATAATTATCTTTTAAAGCTGAATCTTGCTCATCTTTAAATAGCAAGTAATCACCAACTGCCAATACATCTAACTCGGTTCCCATAAAACACTTAAAGGCATCTTCGGGAGAGCAAACAATCGGCTCACCTCTTACATTGAATGAAGTATTTACAACCAATGGGCAGCCAGTAAGTTCATTAAAATGTGTGATAACAGCGTGATACCTTGGGTTCGTATCCGCATGAACAGTTTGAATTCTTGCAGAGTAATCAACATGGGTTATTGCTGGAACAGCTGAGCGCGGAACATTTAGTTTATCTATACCAAATAAACTTTTTTGCTCATCATTCATGGCAAGGCGTTTTTCCTCTTTAACATCAGCAACCAAGAGCATATAAGGACTGGTATCCTTATGCTCAAACCATTCAGAGACATGCTCGTTTAAAATACTGGGGGCAAACGGCCTGAAGCTCTCTCTATATTTAACTTTAAGGTTAAGTTGTTTTTGCATAAATGTAGAGCGGGGATCAGCGATAATGCTGCGGCTCCCTAAGGCGCGCGGACCGAATTCCATGCGGCCTTGCATCCAGCCAATGGCCTTTTCTTCTGTGAGCGCTATGGCTACTTTTTGTATCAAGTCTTTTTCGCTAAGTTTATGAAATACAGCGCCGCAATCTTTTAAAGAGCTTTCAATTTGGTCGTTGTTATATGATGGCCCCAAATAAGAACCCATCATCTCGTCGCGTTCCGAAGAATGCTGACGGTCTTTATTATAATTGATGTGCCAAGCAGCAAGAGCAGCTCCTAGAGCACCACCAGCGTCCCCGGCAGCTGGTTGGATCCAAATATTCTCAAATATATTTTCCCTGGCAAGGATTCCATTTGCCACACAATTAAGGGCAACACCACCAGCTAAACATAAATTTTTCTCGCCTGTGTCTTTGGCAATGCCCCTTGCAAGTTTAATGACAACTTCTTCGGCAACCTTTTGAATAGATGCCGCTAAGTCCATATCACGTTGAGATAGCTCAGCCTCAGATTGACGCGGAGGCCCACCAAATAAATCATGAAACTTATTGTTGGTCATAGTCAGGCCTATGCAAAAATCAAAATAACTCATGTCTAAATGAAAACTTCCATCTTCCTTTAAATCAATTAAATTCTTTTTAATTAAATCAACATACTTAGGCTCACCATATGGAGCTAACCCCATAACCTTATATTCACCAGAATTAACCCTGAAGCCGGTATAGTAAGTAAAAGCTGAATAGAGTAGTCCGAGCGAATGAGGAAAATGAATTTCCTTGATCACCTCTAAACTTTTACCATTACCAACTGCCAAGGATGTAGTAGTCCATTCTCCAACTCCGTCAAGGGTCAAGACTGCAGCATTTTTAAATGGAGATGGATAGAAAGCACTTGCAGCATGAGAAAGGTGATGCTCAGAAAATAATAATTTTTCTGACCAGTTAGTAGTATCTTCAAAAACTTCTTCCAGGGATTTAACAAGATTATATTTCTGGAATAGCTTTTCTTTTATCCACAGAGGCATGGAAGAAGCAAAGCTACGAAAACCTCTTGGAGCAAATGCCAAATAAGTCTCTAACAATCTCTCAAATTTCAAGAATGGTTTTTCATAAAATACAACATTAGCAATTTCAGAGGGTTCTATCTCCGCTTCAGCCAAACAGTATTTGATGGCATGAACAGGAAAGCTATCATCATGTTTTACTCTAGAAAAGCGCTCCTCTTGTGCTGCTGCAATGATTTTTCCATCATAGATTAGGCACGCGGCACTATCGTGATAGTAAGCTGATATTCCAAGTATGTACATTTATAAAAAATTAAAATAGTGTGTAAAGAAAGGGTGCAATAACTGAGCCTTGAGCAACAATCAAAAGCGTTCCAAGAATTAGCATAATAATAATAATTGGTGACATCCAAAGTTTTTTTCTAGCTTTCAAAAAAGCGTAGAGTTCTTTTAATAATTCCATTGATTCTTTTTTAGAATATGGTGTAAATAAACGGCGCTACAACTGAACTTTGAGCGGCCAACAGAAGGCCTCCAAGAACAAGCATGACCAAAATGATTGGTGCCAGCCAAAGTTTTTTTCGGAATTTTAGAAAAATAAAGAGCTCTTTTAATAGATTCATGGCATTCAAAACTGTTGAGTAAAAGAGCTAGATGCCTTGTCACTTTGATCACGCGGTTTCCAGAATGAATCATAGTTTAACTTCTTTAGTCTTAATTCATCTCTTCCAAATATTCGCATAAATATTCCGATAGGAGCAAACATGAAGAAAAAAAGAACAGCCAATACAATTGGACTAACGATCCTCCCAAGAAGCAAGCCCAAACGCATCCATAATTTGTTTAGAGGGAGCAGCAAACTGTCCTTCAAAATACTGACAGTAAAAAAAACCAATGTCAGAAAAAAGAAAACTAGAGCAATTATTTGCTCGTTGCCAAAGAAAAAATAGATAGCACTAATTAAAAAAATAGCCGTGAAAAAGAAACCAAAATATCTATTGGAAGGAAGCTCTGATTGAGAAATATTCATTTTATTTATTTAAACTTACTATCTGTGCAAATTTTATCATTAATTTATGGCTCACTCCGTGGAAGTCTCTAATCTATAAAAAGAATCAATTTCCTTGGCGATATATAAAACATCTTTTTTGGTAACACCTACATGCGAAGGTAAAGTGAGCAAGCTAGGAAAAATCTCTTCAACCACAGGCAATACTTCATCTTTTTTCTTAAAAAATGTTAGCAAATGATTTGGAAAATAATGATATCCAGTTTGGATTCCCTTGCTGAGGAGATACTTCTGAAGTTCAGTCCGAGAATCTCTTTTTTGTAGTCTCACAGCATAAATATGAGGCGTTATTTCATCATAGTTTCTTTTCAAAACCTTAATAAAAGGTGATTTCGCAAAAATTGCATCATAATTTTTAGCAAGACTCTTTCGTTTTTTTTGAAAAGATGCAAACCTTTTTAATTGAACAACGCCAATTGCCGCATTGATATCACTCATATGATATCTATAGCCTTGTTCCACAATATCAAATGACCAAGATCTCTGTTTTTGAGTTCTTCTTTTAGAGTCTCCAATAATTCCTAGGGTTCTTATATCT
>Ga0308013_10001555_pt1 | contig 11178 bp, 24 predicted proteins | sample Neamet181_FD_203131 | JGI IMG/M metagenome (GOLD analysis project Ga0308013, IMG submission 203131) | Marine microbial communities from water near the shore, Antarctic Ocean - #181 | ecosystem: Environmental > Aquatic > Marine > Unclassified | place: Southern Ocean | collected 2014-07-25
AAGGGAATCCAGTGTATAGACTGTGGATTATGTGATGGTGCGACAAGGAACATTGCTATCACTGTACATGGTTCAAGGTCTAGTAACTTTAAATCTAATTTAATTCAAACATTACAGGTGGCATGATATGAGAATGTTAAACGCGCAGTATATACGCATAGAAACTAAAGCAGGTGGCATTACCTGTACTAATCGCCAATTTATACGACAGGCGCGCAAGCGTTTAAGTATTGATGGCAAATCATTTAACATGAAAGAATGGCGCAAAGAGTGGCTACTTTCTGGCTTGGAACTCAAACAACATTGGAAGGGTGCGCTATGATTATTTTCGAGGGTGATTTTGTACAGTTGTGGGACAATTTTAACGGCTCTAATGACGCATGGTTACAAGTGGTTACCATAGAGCCATACGATATTTGCATACTGTCAAATGGTGCGATGGTCTGCGCGTCCGATCATTATATTTCAGCAGTTAAATCAGCATATGAGGTGACAGCATGATAAATTGTGAAGCATGTACTGATTTGGGATATATTTATAGTAATAACGAAGCCCTCAAAGACGAGGTTCAAAAGTGCGATACTTGCAATATATATTTAACCGATGAGCAAGCACAACAAATAGAATTATTAACTTAATAAAAAAGGATATAAAAATGATAGTCTTTAATTATAACAGTAAAAAAGAATTGAAAGAGAATGTAGGCAACCGATTAGATTATATTGAGACAAGCATGTTTGGTAATGAGTATATATCTAATGGTCTATTAACTGGGGCTAATCGGCCTCATATTACTGGCAAAGGTAGAGAGTTTTTTGCTAATGTTACAATGAAAGATAACCTAATAGCGGCGGTGAAGTAATGAAAACCAACATGGAGAAAGCAGAAAAGGCGGTGGCCTCTTTAGGTTGGACGGCAGTACTGATAGACCTACCAAACGATTTGGCTATATGTCGAAGAGGCCATGACCCTGTACGGGATACGCCCCTAGATATATCGTATAGCACCAATAGATTAATGGCTATGCCAGAGGGTGGTTACTGTCTAGTGTCAGGGGTGTATGATTTGACATTCGAGGGAGCGCAGGAAAGTTATCTTGAAAGACTCGCGCCGTCATGGTAAGCTGTAACTGTGGCTGTACTGCCACTATAAAAGATCGGGGCGCATATGTGTGCGCTCCTTGTTGGATTAAATTAAACTGGAGATTGAAATGAAGACTTTAATTGAAGCAGTAGAAGCATGGATTGATGATAGAGTTGCTAACAACATCGCTGTAGATAGGGCTGATAGAATGTCTCACTCTGCAACCGTTGATATACAAGACTTGGATGCTAAGTTTAAAGAGATGGAGCAGATACATATCCGCGATGCTAATAGGATTGCAGAGTTGGAGAGGCGTGTTCTGCTTTTGGATGGAGACAATACTTTTGACGCGGAACGTGCCACTACTATTGAGAGTAGACTTGACGATCTTGAATGTAGCATGGATGAAAAGATTGACAGTTCTGATGTTGATGATAAGATTGAGTCGGCACTGGCTGACTTAGATCTACCGGATGCATACTCAGTAGAAGTTATGATCGATGATGCACTAGAAACCAAGGTCATGGATGCTGTCAGGGCTGAGATAGATGCAATTGATTTTAAAATAACAGTGGAGAGATAGAGATATGAAAAAGACAATTGACTTGACAACACCAGTACATACCTATAAGGTAATGATGTCTGAGGTACGCGGTTATTATATAGACGTAGCGGCATCAACACCCGAACAGGCAATGGAGTATGCAGAAGTAAATAAACGAGCGGGGATGTATAAAAAATACAACGGCCACATAGTTGATATAGCCCCCGTAATGATAGTCGAAGAGGAGAAACCCAATGAGTAAATATGAATGCGGTTACTGTTTAACAATGTTTGATGAGCATAGCGGTGGTACAGATATGTGTCCTCTTTGCTGTAGTAAGACACTAGGCATAGTAGATAATACCTTTGTACACGATGATGATTATGCTCTTGAAGTTGAAACAGACTATAGTCTATAGAGACTATGCAGATCTTTAAAGCTATTGTCCTTTTCTTTTCAGAAGAAGATAAAAGAGAATTCTTTAAAGGCTTAAAAACTATTAGAGATTATAGCATAGATTGATTTAGAAGTCAAGCACTCATTTAGTTGTTGACATTGAGGTTGGTTTATGTTATCATCTCTTTAAATTATTTAAGGGAAAAGAAAATGAGTAGAGGTTGGAACGGTAGCTGTGAGGATTGGTTACATGGTGATGAACATCTAAGTGACTCTTGCGATTCAGAGTTTGAAAATTCAGAAGAAGATGAAGAGGAGAAATGTAATGAACAAAGCAATTAATATTTTAGTACCTACAGTTTTACTAGGGGTAAGTGCATTGTTATATATCAACATGGATATAAATAAGAATGCGGCGATGTCTCAGATGAGTGAGTTAGAGCAGAGATTTAAAACCAACACTATAAAGTTGGACATGACCTCAGATAATTACAATGTGCTTAGCGGTGCATTAGATGATCATGAGAATACATTGCGGCGGTATCAAGAAACGCTGAGTACGACACTAACTATCCACGATCAGTCACTAACAACACTTGACAAGGCTTTAATGAACGACATCATCTTGTCTGAAGAAGTGGTGCGGCTAAGCGATCAGCTAACCGAACAAGATCAGAAGATCTCTGAGGTTAAAGAACTGGCTACGGCTGTAGTGTTGCCCGAACCTATAGCTGTGTTGCCTGAACCTGTAGTTAAGAACGTACCTATCGCTACATTATCTGAACCTGTAGTTAAGAACGTACCTATAGCTGTGTTGCCTGAACCTGTAGTTAAGAGAGCGCCTATTAAACACCCTTGCCCACAGCCTGATAGTTCTATTAACTTCGGGAAGTATATAAGCAAGCTGAATTTTAATAAGTCTACTGCGTTTGTGGTGTCCTTTGACGTACAGGATGGGGCGGTTAAGAATGTTTCTTACTCTACCAATGTCTACAGTAAGTTGAACAGGGCGGTCACCAAGTATCTTGACAAGGCTATATCAACAGAGAACAACGTGACTAACTGTAGCATTCCTTTTAAGATAGAGGTTTAATATGACAGCAGGGTTCGGAGAAAACTTTTTAACTATAAACTATAGGCTAGGTGTGGGTTTTGACTTTGAGTTCGCCGACAGTAGGGCTGTATGGGTTACTAAGACAGGAGAAGAATCAATATGCGCGGCATCCTTTGAGGGTGTCGTGATCATGCTACCCTTCACAGTAATAACCTTTGGTAAGATATGGACGGAGGACTAGAGAACATGGGTGACGCAACACATGGCGGCAAAGGTGATCGTGCAAGGAGCGTAAACTTAAATAGGTTTAACGATAACTACGATGCGATCTTTAACAAACAACAGACGGAGGTAGTAGATGGAGAAGGTAAAGAAGCTAACAGTGAGTGCCTTGCAAAGGGTGACCAACTGGGTGGAGAAAGAAACAATAGTAATGAAGAGCAAGTTTGAATCAAGGTTTATAAAAACAGTAAGGTCGATGGTTGTCCTTGCATGTGTACTCACATTGATAAATGTTATTTTAGTTTTAAAGGGGTAAGCTATGATTGATATAATTCTAGGGGTGTTGGTGCTGATAGCACTGGGGTGCGGCATTAGATTGCTATATGAATCTGAATTAATGATAGATGAACTCAAGAAAGAACGGGAGGATGATCGCAATGTTTGAAGAGATGTTTAGCGCAGACCCATCACCGCAAGCAGTAGCTACATCTAAGGCGGCAAGAGATGTGGCAGACGGCAAGGTTCTTTTAAGCGTAGCCTGTAAGCAGTATGGCGTGAAAGAACAAGCAGTCATACAGTACATCATTGACAAGACTGAGTACGAAACAACGCTTGACATAATCAACGGCAACAAGGACACGGATTCAGTCGGTAACAAATAAAGATTGACAGGCTTGAACAACTGTGGTATACTCCACAATTAATTTTAACCACCAAAGAGGAAAGTAACATGGCTATACTAGAAGGCACAGCGTACTGGGCATCGGTCACTACACCGAACACAACCTTTGAACCCACGTACTCAGTAAACTTAGTTGTAGATGAGGCCACTGCCGCAGATTTTAAGGCTCGTGGATTTAGTATTAAAGAGATGGACGAAGGCCCATCCATTGTGATTAAACGTAAGGTCGATGGCAAGGACGGGACAGTACGATCAGCACCTAGACTTGTTGACCAGTACAAGAAACCTCTTGATGCTAAAGTAGGCAATGGTTCTGTAGTTAAGGTGCAGTACAATGAGTGGGAAACCACTAACAAGTACGGCTCTTTCAAAGGCTTAGACTTTCAAGCTATGCAAGTACTAGACCTTGTTGAAGTTGGTAGCCCTGATGGTGCTGAGTTTGAAGCGGCTGAAAGTGACATGGAGGATGAACTGTAATGGCTATAGTAACAGTAGATGATGTGAACTACGAGTCAGATCTGATCTCAGATGAGGGGCGGGCTGTACTCACTCACCTAATGGAAGCAGATAAAAACCTTAGAGAAGCTACACTGACTGTTGGTTTAATGCAAGCCGCAACAGTTACACTCATAGCTAATCTTAAATCTAACCACCTCACGGATGAGGCATTAGCAACAGAGGAAGTTGAAGCAACTGAGGAGTAAGGCGAATGCCTTTTGTTAAACATAAGCAACCTTGTCCTGCTTGTGGAGGTAGCGACCCAGTATCGGTTAATGATAACGGTACTGGGTGGTGCTTCTCTTGCAATACATACTTACCAAACTACAGCACAGCGGAAGTGCAACAACCTGATACCATAACGGACTTTGAAGTGTATCAAAGGAACAGCAAGATGGAAGAGAATCCATCCGCTTCATTCAATGAGTTAACTGACCGCAAGATAAGCTTAGCTACAGCTAAGAAGTACGGTGTTAAGTCAAGCATGATAGGCGGCAAGATAGATAAGCACTACTACCCTTACTACAATGGACATGAGTTAGCGGGTACTAAGATACGTAAACAGGATAAAGAGTTTGCGTGGACAGGTAGCTCTAAGGAAGTAGGATTGTTTGGAGAGAACCTGTTCAAAGCAGGTGGTAAGTTTATAACATTAACAGAAGGCGAGTGTGATGCGATGGCCGCTTATGAACTTATGGGTAGCAAGTGGCCTGTCGTATCTATAAAATCAGGAGCGCAAGGAGGCGTTCGTGATGTTAAGCAAAGCCTTGAGTACCTTGAGTCATTCGATTCAGTTGTCATTAACTTTGATAATGATAAGCACGGTAAGGAAGCGGCGCAAGCAATTGCAAAGCTACTGACTCCTAAGAAAGCTAAGATCATGACGATGCCTGTGGACTACAAAGATGCTAACGATATGTTACGCCAAGGTAGACACGCCGCATACGTCAGTGCATTCTGGGACGCTAAAATCTATACACCTTCTGGTGTACTGAATCTATCCGATCAGCTTGAAGCCTATCAAAAGCTAAGAGCAGAGAAGAAAACAGCCATCCCCTATCCTTGGGCGGGGCTTAACAAAAAGCTAGAAGGTCTTAGAGCAGGTGAGTTAGTTACACTCACTGGCGGCACAGGCTTGGGCAAGTCCTCAGTAACCAGAGAGATTGAACACTGGTTGATCAACAACACAGAAGATAACGTGGGTGTCATAGCCCTTGAAGAGAACTGGTCACGTACTGCCGAAGGTATCATGGCAGTGGAGGCTAACGCTAAGCTTCACCTTGATAGTGTTAAGTCTGAGTTCACTGACGAAGAGTTAGATGATTGCTTCAAGAAAGTATTTATGGGTGACAACGATGGTCGTGTCTGGATTCATGCACACCACGGAGTCAACAACCTTGACGACATCTTCAGTAAGCTACGCTACATGATCATAGGTCTGGATTGTAAATGGATTGTAGTTGATCACCTTCACATGCTTGTACTATCTACGCTAGAAAACGATGAGCGTAAAGCTATTGACGGCATCATGCATCGTCTTAGGACTATGGTAGAAGAGACAGGCTGTGGTATGATACTGGTGTCACATCTCCGCAGGGTTGAAGGGAACCGTGGACACGAGAACGGCATCGAGACAGGGCTTAATCACCTCAGAGGTTCACAAAGTATTGCTCAGTTATCAGACTGCGTGATCTCCTTGGAGCGTAACCAACAGTCAGAAGACAACATAGAAGCCTCGACCACTAAGGTCAGGGTACTGAAGTCTAGATACACTGGAGATGTTGGCGTTGCTTCTCACCTACTGTATGATAACAAGACAGGTAGGCTCAGAGAGCTAGATGATTATGATGCGGCGCAATTTGACGGAGAGATCATATGAGTAACTTAGTGTTCGATATAGAAACAGATGGCTTAGATCCTTCTAAGATTCATTGCATCGTGGCTCAAGACGTAGACACTATGGATGTGTTCACGTTTGACAACACTCAGTTGGAGAAAGGTTATGGGCTACTGCGCTCAGCAACTAAACTGATAGGTCACAATGTGATAGGCTATGACATCCCAGTGATAAAGAAGTTAACAGGTATTGATTTGTTTGATAAGAAGATTGTTGATACCTTGGTGCTATCACGGCTCTTCAACCCTACACGCGAAGGCAACCACGGCCTTGAAGGGTGGGGCTATCGCTTAGGTTTTAAGAAGGGTGACTTCGGTCAGCAGGAGGATGCTTGGAGTTCGTACACACCTGAGATGTTAGAGTACTGCAAGAACGATGTACTGCTCAACACTAAAGTCTATGAGTCTCTGAAGCTTGAGAGCCGTGGGTTCACACCACAGTCAGTACAGATAGAACACGCAGTAGCTAAGATCATTGATCAGCAACGCACTAATGGTTTCTTATTAGATGTGCAGAAAGTTATGGGCTTGATGGCTATGTTTGAAACTAAGCTACACGACTTAGAGCAAGAGGTTCAGGAAGAGTTCCGGCCTGTAGTTACTACTCAGATACTAACACCTAAGTACACAGCGACAGGCGCAGTAGCTAAGACAGCAACCGACCAACATGGCAAAGGCACACGGCTAACAGACGATGAGTATGAACGTATACTTTGTGACATGGACTCTAAGCCCATAGCACGTAAAACTGAAACACCTTTTAACTTAGGCTCACGTAAACAGATCGGCGAGTACCTAATTCGTTTTGGTTGGAAGCCTCAGAAGCACACACCTACAGGTCAACCTATTGTAGATGAGTCAACTTTAAATAGAGTTAAGGGTATTCCACAGGCCGCAATGATTGCTAAGTATCTTATGTTACAGAAACGCTTGGCTCAAACTAAGAGTTGGATCAAGGAACTTGACGAAGAGACAGGCAGAGTTCATGGATATGTAAATCCTAACGGCGCAGTGACTTCACGCATGACTCACTCACATCCTAACATGGCACAGATTCCTAGTAGTTCGTCACCATACGGCGAAGATTGCCGATCTTGTTGGACAGTACCACACAACTACCGTCTGGTTGGGATTGACGCTTCTGGGCTTGAGCTTAGAATGTTAGCACATTATTTAAATGACGAGGGCTATACTAATGAAATCCTTAATGGAGACATACACACCACTAATCAACGCCTTGCTGAAATTGAATCAAGAGATCAGGCAAAGACTTTCATCTATGCGCTACTTTACGGAGCCGGAGATGCAAAGCTTGGGTCTGTGGTTGGACGAGGTAGAGCGGTTGGGAAAGGACTTAGACAACGCTTCTTTGATAATCTCCCTGCATTTAAAAAGCTTACAGACAGAGTACAAAGAGAAGCTAAAAGCGGATTCATTAAAGCACTAGACGGACGTAAGCTTACAGTGCGCTCCGAACACGCGGCACTGAACACCTTGCTACAGGGTGCAGGAGCAATCGTAATGAAGAAAGCATTGATCATCCTAGACCAGAAGATAACTAGGCATGGGTATGATGCTAAGTTTGTAGCCAACGTACATGACGAATGGCAGATAGAGTGTCACCTTGATGATGCAGTAGAGGTAGGTAAGCTAGGTGTCCACGCTATTAGAGAAGCGGGATGTATCTTTAATCTAAATTGTCCTTTAGATGGGGCCTACAAAGTTGGGGAGAACTGGAGTGAAACACACTGAGACTAATACAGTAAAGCTTCGAGAGTTTGTGAACTTGAGATACAATGTCCCTATAGGTGGGATATTTAGGATGCCCACGGGGACGAAACCTTTGGTGGCAGTAAAAGTTTTAAATTACAAAAAAGATGTTTTAATAGAATGTATGTATGTAATAACAGGACATAAGATAGTACACACCGGAGACAAAGAAGTAGTCCCCTTAAAGATTGAAGCTTTAGAGGACGATAACGATTACGAAATAATAGACAATGAGGGATACTATAATGAATACTCCTAAAAACTGTATAGATTGTTCTGAGGTTTTAACACTGGGCGGTAACTGGACTGAAGCAAGAGAATCCCAGAGCAAGTATCTTTGTAAAACATGTTGGACAATTAGAGATAGCTTACGTATGTATGTAAACGGTATAGAGGTATCTCAGTCCCATCCTTTGTACAAGGCAGGACACTACAAGAACTTTGAGTCTGCCGCCTTCTCTGCACTTGAAGGTTATGAAAAATCTAATGAGGGTCATGTCTATGTTATCTCTAACCCTGCATGGAAAGGTTGGTACAAGGTTGGAATGGCTGTCGATGCATCTGATAGATGTTCAAGCTATCAAACCTCTTCACCCTTTAGAGATTATATGATAGAGTACACTGAGTACTTTGACGACAGGCGCGAAGCTGAGAAAACAATACACTCTAAGCTGAAGAAAAATAAGATTGAACACGTTAACGAGTGGTTCAAGGCAGACCTAAACATTATAAAGAACACAATTAAAAACATAAAGGACGTTCAGCATGAAGCTTAATACACTAGTACCCGACATCTACAAGCACCTTGAGAAGCTATCAGACGGCACACCTCTGCCACTTACAGAAGAAGAAATTGATAAGACCTTGGTGGGCATGAGAGAAGCGTTAGTATCTTGGGCTACACCCAGAGAACGCGACAGTAATTTCACTGTACGCATGTCTAACGTAGGTAAACCTGCTCGACAGTTGTGGTACGAGAAGCGTGATCCGCAGGGGCGTGGCGGTATTGATGGGGCTACGCAGATCAAGTTCCTGTACGGCCACTTGCTTGAAGAGATTGTGTTGATGCTTGTACGCATGGCAGGACACAAAGTAACAGACGAGCAGAAAGAAGTTGTAGTTGATGGTATCGTAGGACACATGGACTGCAAGATTAACGGCGAAGTAGTGGACGTTAAGACAGCTTCTCGCTTTGCGTTCAACAAGTTCAGGGACGGGCGCTTATCTCAAGATGATCCCTTCGGATACCTTGGTCAGCTTGCAGGGTACGAGGCCGCAGAGGGTACAGAGAACGGTGGCTTCTTAGTGTTGAACAAAGAGAGCGGTGAGCTATGCATGTATGTGCCTGATGATCTTGATAAGCCTAACATTAAAGCCTCTATCAGTAATCTTTTACCCGCGCTAGAGCTTGACACGCCACCCGAACTGTGCTATAATCCCATCCCTGATGGCAAGAAAGGTAACATGAAACTTGCTAAGGGTTGTAACTGGTGTAAGTATAAACACGACTGTTACAAAGACTCTAACGATGGTCAAGGTTTACGCACTTTTAAATACTCAAATGGATTTACTTATTTAACAGAGGTTGTAGTTGAACCCAAGGTAGAGGAGCTACTATGAACGGAAGAAAAGCTAAGCGAATTAGAAAACATTCAGGAGTTATAATAGTCAACTGGCTACGAACTTTACTTAGCGAAGAGGAAGGACAGAAGATAACTACTGAGAACTATACAGACTTTATGCCTACTCAGACTCATTTCATGGCACAACGAACCATGCACCTTAATGCATACCACCCTAAGTGGATAGTTAATAAGATTAATCAACTGCTTGCTATCTTTCCTGATCGTTCTATAGAAGAGATTACTTTGGAGGACATTCAATGGAAGACATCCCGATGAACATAGAGCAGATGATCATAGCTACAGGCAGTTACCTTTACAACGCAGGTATCTCAGGCAACTCTATTATAGATATAGACGAGGAGTTTCTTAGTGACCTTCGGTTGTTAATAGATGCAGAGCTAGAGCGCAGAGAGGCAACCACACATTGAACAAGATAAAGAAAGGATACAGGAAACCACGAGTCAAGCGTCCAGTAGAGAAGGATCTTGTTAAAGGCTATGACTCCAACTGGGAGTACGAGTTACACAGCGGTATCTTAGACAACTGGAGTTTCCACACTGACAAAGTTCCCTATACCGTTTCGCATAACTATCACCCTGATTTTTTACGGGTGATTGAAGGCAAGAAGATTTTGCTTGAAGCTAAAGGTAGGTTCTGGGACTACGCTGAGTTCAGTAAGTACATATGGATCAGTAAGACATTGCCTGAAGATACTGAGTTAGTGTTTCTTTTTGCTAACCCCAGTGCGCCAATGCCTCAAGCCAAACGTAGAAAGGATGGCACTAAAAGAAGCCACGGAGAGTGGGCAAGTGCTAACAACTTCAGATGGTTTAGCGAGGACAGTATCCCCGACAGTTGGATTAACTCAAAGAAGAGAGAAAGTTTTGACTGACATCAGCCGCAAAGACGAGAGACGCGATAGGTTTTTAAGAAAGAAGAAGTTCAAGAAGATAACAACAGCTTCTAAATTAAAAGAAACTAAGCGTAAAGAACCCAACATTAACTATGATATTGAGGTAGACCATGAACAAACAACTAAATAACGCAACCCCAAAAAACCCCACATGGATGGCCGAGCTTATGAAGACAGAAGAAGGAAGGCAAATAGTTTGGGAGACATTTTCCAAAAGCCCTACCGAAGAGAGGATAGAAGAAAGCCACCAAGAACAAGAGAGAGAGACTGATGAGACTAAATGATGCAACACCCGAAGATTGGGATAGAGTACGTAAAGAACATCCCGCTATTGAAAAAAGCTCAATAGATTATCAGCCCTACATTGACATGGCTATGAAAGAAACACATACATATAAATACGAAGAAGATATACGAACAGCTTTAAAAGACCTTGCAACTAAAAAGCCTACGATTGAAGATGTAGTCAACAAGCCAAAGCATTACAACACTGG
>Ga0308013_10001558_pt1 | contig 11170 bp, 10 predicted proteins | sample Neamet181_FD_203131 | JGI IMG/M metagenome (GOLD analysis project Ga0308013, IMG submission 203131) | Marine microbial communities from water near the shore, Antarctic Ocean - #181 | ecosystem: Environmental > Aquatic > Marine > Unclassified | place: Southern Ocean | collected 2014-07-25
GGTGTATTTCCAAGCATTACCATCATTTATCCCTCAGTCAAAAAGTATTGAATTAATTTCAGCGAGTTTACCGCTCCAAGATGTTTGAAGAAGTGTATCAAAGCGCATATCATAGGACACCGAGCCATCTGGAGATTCGAGAACAAAGCCACCAAGTCCATTGATTGGCTCACCGATAGGGCGCTTACCAGCAATTTCGGAAAGTGATTTACGATCAAGTTCGACAGGTCGGATTGTGTAGTCATTGCCACCAATCTTGTCAGCCTTTGCCATCAAGGACTTGAGCAAACTTGCTCTTCCTGAGAGTTTTGGGTTTCCAAGTTCATCGCTGGCCGATTGGAAGGTTTCATCGAGAACCTTGCGTCGAGCAACGAGGATTTCTTTTTGGTTGGCTTGGCGTGCACTTGCTACAACTTCACGGGCAATTTGAATTGCTTCGCGTTCAGTGCGAGTTGATGCTTCCAAGCGTATGGCATCGGCCTTAGAATTAGCCTCGGCAAGAATTGCCTTTGCCTCTCCATTAGCCACTTCGACCATAGCCGAGGCTTCAGCCTCAGCAGATTTAGCGATATCTTTTGCGAGTGTTTCAAGCGTCATATATATTCCTCTATGTGTGTTTTTTTCACTTATCTGGGTTGCCCCAGGTTGTTTGAACTCCCCCTCAAAGGAAGAGTGGCAAAGCACCGAGAATCACAATGGATTCTGGCAATGCAGTGAAAATGAGTGCAACACCGAACTTGCTTCCGTCTTCAGCGAGCATACCGACAGCTGCGCTGCCAATGGCTGCTTGAGAGAGACCCGCGCCAATGGCTGCGAGTCCTAGGGCAATTCCAGCACCAATAGCAGAGTATCCCGATCCGTCGGATTGAGTGAGTTCTGCGTCTTCAGCTGCTGCGACACCTTGAGCAACCATGGTGATGGCTGCCAAAAGGATCAGTGTTCTTAGGCTCATTTTTAGGGTATTTACGTTCATATTTACTACCTCCGTGTTTTTGTCCATTGGACTATGATTTGCTCTCCACGTATGAATTCTCCACATGGAGATTACGGCCACCGAGCGGTGCAAAAGCACGGCCGGACCCGTCGTAGAACTTGCCCATCCATTCCACAAAGTGGAGACGGGCAGCGTGAATAGTTGGGGAAAGAATTCCCAAAGCCAGGGCAAATACTTGAATGCCAAGGAATAATACAAAACAAAGAAGACCGATGAGAATACCCATGATGCCACCACTGCTGAATGCATCCATCATAGGCTCAAAGCCCATGGTGATGGAAACTTCTGCAATCTTGACACCTGCAACACCAACCGCCATAATACGCAGGTAAGAGAGTGTGTTAGCAAGGAGACCGAATGTTTCGATTGGTCCCATAATGAGTCCGCCAGCCCATCCGAACTTCTCAAAGATGGCCAATCCGATAATGAGGCTGACGATTCCAACGAGGAGGAGAACTGTCCAGATTTGGAAGTCAAACAATTCATTGTAGCCACCGACCATGTTGCGGCATTGCATGAAACCGCCAATAAGAATCAAAATCCAAGAACCCTTTTCGAAGAATGCTGCTGCTGCACCATGGGCCTTGTAGACATTTACGAGGCCAAGAGCAAAGCCAACAAAGATGTGAAGGGCGCCTAAGTAAATCGAGAGAATAACATATTCTTGTAATCCGTGGCCGGCTGAAGCACGATGGAAAGGCATGTGGAGGGCGCTAAGGTTGAGTACTTCAGCAAGTGCGCCAGGAACGTGAATGTTTGCAAGAGTCCATTCATAGAATCCTGAGAACGGTGAGTTGCTGCCCATTTGCCCAGTATTATCCCAAACAAAGCCGAAACCTTCTGCGAAAATCAATCCCCAAATGATACACCAGACTCCCATCCAACGAAGAATGGTAAGGCCTTTTTGCGCCATTGGGTCAACAGCGAATGATTTGCTGCCAAGCCATCCAGCCAAAAGTAGAAGGACTATTCCGTAGCCCCAATCTCCCAAAATCATTCCATAGATGAATGGGAATGTCATCATCATAAGCATTGTAGGGTCGAATGTTCCATATTTTGGACGCCCGACTAAATCGACCATCAGTTCAAATGGTTCAGACGTTGAGCCGTTTGTGTATTGAATCGGAGGTTCAACATCGTAATGCCCTTCATCATGATCAGGGGTATTACGGATTCGGGTAAGAGTAATGTCCAATTCTGGCAAGTTGATTTTACCATCACCATCAAGATCTACTGCAGCAACTAAACTGCCCATTTCCCATGGAGGGAGATTGGCAATATCTGCGGTCTTGAGGGCTCTTTGGAACTCATAGCCATCGATAAGACCAGAATCATCCAAATCAATCGCTTTGAAGAATTGGAAAATCGATTGGTCTGACTTTTGGAGATAATTGGAAAGCATAATGAGTTCTTCTGGATCTTCAACCTCAGGCCCAGCATGCTCTTCGTGGTGATGATGGCCACCAACATAGGCTTCGACACTGACGTGGGAAGCCACCTTCGACAAGAGTTCTTTTACCATCTCTGCTTTGTCTGCAGGAACCCATCCATCCAAAGCAAAAGCCTGGTTGCTTACTGCGACCAATGTAGGTGCTGAGTGGATGGAAGATTCACGAACTAAGTATTCTTCAACGGCTACAAGTTTACGCCCATTGCGGATAACCCAAGCATCGAGTGATTCTTGGACGGTGATTACTTTTGATTCCAAACGATCGATTTCTTCTTGGAGCGCTCTCGCTTTTTCAGACGGAGTGCCTTCTCCAGCAGGAATTTGAATAGCCTTTGCTCCAAGTTCAGCCATGCCAATTTGCACATCGGCTGATTGTGAAGAACGGCAAGCGATTGCGATTAATCCACCGGCGGCATGCATTTCGATTTCTGAATCTATATCGGAGAAGACCTCTTTTGCTTTTGACGCACGGCTGGTTTCTCCAACAAACACCTCTACGCCTTCGAAACCACCCATGAGTTCCAGGGGAATATCCAATGGAGCTAGCCGGTTCAAAGCCTGATGTTGTTCTCGTGAAACCTTAATGCTTGCTTTTGCATCACGTAGAGAATCGATATATGCTAAAGCCGCAACGACTTTCTCTTCAAAAGAAGGAAGCATTTTGATAACATCTTCACGTGAAAGTGACCCTTCAGTATTAAATGCATCAACTGCAGAAGAGACTGCCTGGACTTTGACCAACAAAGTGCTGATTGTATTTGCTTCTTCTGAGTCCGTCGATTTCCCGACGCCGATTCCATCTTCAAAGCGACCGTATTCTTCGATATGAATGCAAGAGAGGTCTGCGCAAATACGCAGAATTTCTTCCATTTTATCAATCTGGGCTGCTACAGTAAGACGGGACATCTCAGAGGTAGCAAACATAGAATAGCCTCATTGTGATGTGACAGCGTCAAGAAGATTCTTAACCGCTTTTTCTTTACGACTGGATGCTGAAGATTCGATACTCTCGACAATCGAAGCGCCTTCCTTTTGGACTTTAGCGGCTTCTTTTCCGGCTTTGCTTCGAGCACCATCGAGTGTGACTTGGGTGTCATTGACTGAGTCATCAGTAGCCCCAGTTACAATTGCTGCAGCATCTCGGCGAGCATCAGCGGTGATTTTACTTGACTCGGTCCGAGTGGAGGAAAGTGTCTTTTCGGCAGACTGCTCTGCTTCTTTGATTTTTCGAAGGACATCTTTCATACCCATGTAAACCACCTGCAACCTTGCTGTATTGGAAGGGGTTTATGAGGCTAATGGGGAGAAATTATGGAATTATTCTCCGCAATAGCCGTTTTACTCTTGCTTTGGCTTGGTTGCTCGGAAGCGACTCGACATCAAAAAAGGCCACAATAAGCGCCCTTGAACTTCATGAAATCCTACATCTTTCAGCATGGAGCGATAGTAACCATTTGTACCATACTGAGTATAGGTCTTGGCAAGTCCTTTCCAGGGATGATTTTTCTCTTTGGTCACAACACGTGCAATCAATTGTACAACGGTTGCCATCCAGATTCGACCACCAAGACCATGCAACCAATTGGCTTTCCCTGCATCACAAATCACGAGCCTACCACCGGGCTTGAGAACACGGTAAATTTCACTCAACCCCTTCTTTTTATCTTGGAAGTCCCTGAATGAGAATAGACAGAAGACCATATCGAATGTATCGTCCTCGCAAGGAATCGATTCAGCAATAGCTTCGATGTAGTGCGCCGGTTGTTCGCCACGGGAGATGCGGGCTGCGTCAACACGTATTTTCGCTACTTTCAACATCTCTGACGAAGGGTCAAGGCAAGTCACCTCCAAACCGATGAGGTCTTCTGCGAATGAACCGGGCCCGCAACCAACTTCGAGGACATTCATTCCAGCAGTTGCATGATTCCGAACATTTCTTCTCCAACGCTTGTCTTGACCAAATGTCATCAAACGATTAACACGGTCATAGTTTGGAATTGTCTCTTCAAGTTGTGATTCCAGTTTTTCCCAAGCATCGAGATCGATACCGGAAGGGTCGAAACCGCCAGTTGCTGCTCGGTCGCCCATGATGGTTCGGCGCACCCGACCTCTTTGGAGATGCCGCCATAGAGGCACCACGAATTGTACCGAGTTTGAATTCGGCCAGCCCTGTGCTTCAAGCGATACGTTCAACGGTTTCTGGAGTGATTCCTTCTTCAGGAGTCACACGGAATACGAGGATTTTCAAATTTTCCGGAGCGTTTCGGAACTTTGAAACAATCATTGAAGTTTCAAAATCTGTACCGATTGTTCGAACTTGGAATGAGAGTACCATGTCTGCGATTGAAGACAATTCTTGCTTTACAATTGGATCAAGACCGTTGGTTGAAACCGAAACGAGTAACAGTCCTCTGTGCAATTGAGCATGCGCTTGAAGCATCCGTACCATCGAAACAACACGTCCTGGGTCTTCTCGTTGTAAGAAGAAATCAAGACTGTCGACAACGGCTCTGAAGTAAGGACCTAAAGACATAATTTCATTGGTGACTTCGGTTAAGTAATCTTGAGTATTATCATCGACAAATCGTGTTTGTGCAAGTCGTCGAATATCGTCGATTCGGAAACCTTCCAATCGGTATCGGCTGGCAAGAAGTTGACGTTCCAAAACGGTTGAGTTGTATTCTTCACCAATGGTACGAACATTGATGTCGAGAGGCCAATCGTATTTCTGGAAAATACGAACAATTTCTTGTTTGCCTTCATTGGTCGAGATATACAGTGTGTTTTCGGATTCTTCAGCGGGCGAGGTGAATTGCTTTGCAAATAATTCACTTCCCGAACCTGTATCGGTAAAAGCCACCATCATGAACCCACGAGGGACTCCACCGTGCATTTCATTGTCGAATTTCGGCACACCAAATGAACCTACTTTTCCAAAGAACTCTTCATCTTCCGGGTCAAATTCTATTTTTCGCGCCATGATAAACACCTCAATTGATGAGAACTTGCCCTCTGTCGATCAAGTCAGTACAGTATAAGTCGAGATTTGCGAGAACCAAAGGAGGGGTTTGGTCAGGGACATTGAGAATGACCGTGAGAACTTCTCTTTGTCGGAATGTGTTGATGAAGGTGTGGAGATATTCAGCGAGCATCCGTTCGTCGTTGTAGATGGCCAGTGCATTGACACTGTCTAAGAATACGAAATTACGAACTGAACTCGTTACGCGCAGGATATACAATGTTCGAAGAAGAACAGATTCAAGCATTATTGGGCTGTCGACAAAATGAATATTGGAATGTTCAACATTCGTCCCTCCAAGAATCCCTGAAGAGACTAAATCAACAAATTGAATTCGTGAGATATACTCATCCGAAAGCCCGATGGCCTTGAATTCTTCAATTCGTTCAGCAGCACCAACACTCGCACAAATGTACACTCCGCCCATTTCATGGTCACGCATCAATGGGACCAAAGTACTCGCTGTCACATTAAAAGCGTTTGAATTTCCAAAGCGCACTTGGATGGCGCTACTAAGGCTGATATCGACCGCAAGCTGCTCAGCAATACGGTCATCGAGTGCAATATTAGAATACATTCATCAATTCCCCACTTTATTGGTTTTATCGTGTTGAGCGCCCCACTTTAGCATTGGAGTTAGCATGACGCCTAATGGAGTCAATTCAATGGCGTGTTTCGCTCGACTGTGAGAAGTACCACGCATTTTAACGACTTGTAAAAATCGCAGAAGGTGACCCATACGTTCTACATCCCCCATTACAATAATGCCATCCGCAATCGCTTCTTCGACACCAAAAGAAGACCAGTGGGCATTTTCAGTGGCAGAAGTGATTTCGGAGATAAGGATGGTTGTACAACCAAGCGATGCTAATTTCTTTCCAAGAGTAAAGAGGAAATCTCGAATCAATTGTTCAGATTTAATTTTGTAACACAAGGTTGTAACAGAGTCGATCACTAAGCGTGTCGCACCGATTTCGTGAACGATATTGATAATCGCTTTAATCAAAGCGTGAACATCATCAAGGTCGAAAGATGCCTTGTCCAGTCCAAGCCATGAATACAAAACGTCCATATCGAATACGTTGATTTTCCCCGAATCGACCATCTTCATGTCAAAGAAAGCATATTGACGGATATTTTCAAGTAATTTTATCGAAGGTTCTGTTGCAGTAAAGTGCGCACATGATTCTGGTAATTCTGCCAAAGCACCTCTAACTAAAAATTCCATGGCGAGGGTTGTTTTTCCCGAACCGCAGGTCCCAGCAGCAAGCACAGTTGAACCATGAGGAATCCCTCCACGGAGGATTTCATCTAATCCATGAATACCCGTTACGCAACGGTCACGGGTGTAAACTGAAGGTGATTGCATGGTGAATCGGTACAGACCAGCGGCCATCGGTTCATGAAGCATCCGCTAATTGGAGTTCGAATCTGTCAATGGACTGCTTCAAAGATAATCCCCCGGCGTAGGGTTTTGTTGAATACTCCAAATCGTCCCTGTACCGTCTGAGTCAGGCACAAGTTCCAGTGATTGACCCAATGAAGTAAACAAACCAGAATTACCCCCCCATTCGAGACTCATGACATCATATGGTTGTGCCTCAAAAATTTGAGTATAACGTAATGTGAGAACTCCACGGCCATCAGTGAGAAGATTGATGGAGCCAACACCAAGGAATGACTCCTGCGACAAATCAAGAACTTGTGAAGCGTTTCCTGATGCTTGAGAAATTGAATCCCCGGTCAAAAGAATAGTTGAATGGCCTGAAATGATGCCTTCTTTGAACAACAGATTACTCGAACTCGAAGAGGAGGTATGATTGAGCGACCAACCCCGCAAAGCAAGAGCGAAGTCATTCGGATTATAGAGTTCAATCCATTCTGGACCTGACGAAATTGGACGTATCATGACCTCAGTCAAGTGGATAGAGTTAAACTTCAGCCCTCCTTTGTGAACTTCAAGAACAACTTGGAGGAGTTCCCCATCTTGAGAGAACTGACGATTGGAGTTTGAAGATGAAAAAGCGGTTGAGCGCTTTGTACCGCCAGAAAACAGCTCAACTCCAATTCGAGAAGAGTTGGTGGATTCGAGAACTTCAATCGAGAGAAACAAAGTATAGCCAATATCCAGGCCGAGACCTAAAGCCATATTTTCTTCTGAAACATTACGTAATGCATGTATGCGTTGGTGATCAAGTATGCCGTCCTTCACTAAACCAGTTTGAACCCGCCCATTGTCGAGTTCTACTGCATCGAGAAGATGCCATTCTGACGTTGAATTCGCGTAATCTAGCCCATATTCACCCATCGGGACAAACCATCCTCCATCTGAGGTCAATCGGTCTAAACCTTGTACTGCTGAGCGATCGATTCGGTCTAAATCCGGATCATTGGAGCCCATTTGGAGTTGGGCCAGTGACAAAAAAGCAGTTAGTATCATCAGGAATAATGCAAATGCCGAAAGAAATTCAATAACTGCCGTCAGGGCATTGCTGTCTCTTTTAAGACCACAAATATCACCATCGCGCATGAACCTCGGTGATATTCGACGATTGAAGAGGTTGCCGCATGGAGTTGGTGTAAATCATCACATTATAGCAAGTCTGCCCCCTTGGGGGGCGATGAGTCTTTGAAGCCCCGCTGTAAGGCACCTCTCAATGTCCCGCAATGCTACAAGTGATTCGAGGCGGAAAAGCGGAAGTATTTCGTTGGTTTCCATCCTTCTATTCGCATCTTTTGCTGGGCTCTTGACCATCCCCAGTGCTGCTGCTGCAGAATCCGGGAATCTGACGATTCAAGGGACGAACACCCCTCTTGAAAATTCATGGGGTTCTTCATGGGAACCAATTCATTTCACCACTCCAATATCAAATCAAGGGCTTCAAGCGATCTCAAACCGCGCCCTATGGTGGTATGTCTGTGAAGGCGAAGTCGATACTTCGATTTGCAAATCCAATTATGATGACCGTGGAAGTTTCTCTTTACCGACAATCCACCCAGGCACCACTACTAATTTCTCAACTGCAAATGCGTGGAGCCCCTCCGGAGACGAAGGTATTTTTACCGTCGTATACGCTTTTGAGTTACAAGACCAAGACCCCTCTGATGACACATATACATTCCACATCAATCTCACACGTTCCTTTGTCGACCTCTCCGTTGATTCCACATATGACCCGACAAGCACCTTAAGCGACCTTGCAATCTATAATGGGCAATCAATCCTTAACACGAACACCGATTATTCTATGCAAGTCAAAGGCTCAGTCACTGCGTGCGGCACCTGTAACTTTGTCGCTCAGCTCGGTTGGCAACTTTGGAGCGAAAATAAATCCACCTTACTTTCTGAATCATACACCAATGTGACAAATCTTCCTTCATGGGGAGGGGTGTCGACGTTCACCCGCACAATACCGGCATTCTCCCACTCATCTCAAGGGACATTTACCCTCGCCTGGGGATTGTTCAACAGCAGTGGGACTCCATACGCAGACTTGAATCCTTTAAACGACATCTCAGAACTCATAGTCGTCTTCGACAACTCCCTTGACCTACAAGTAACTTCGATGATACCCGGGCATGACCCTCTTTCAAGCGATTACTACTATGGCGAGGATATGGTTTATTCAATCATCACCAACAAAGGAAATGTATCAGTTGAAACAGTCACAGTGATGTTCCAAGTGTTTGACACGGAAGGTACTGCCGATCAAGAAAGCCAATGCACGTTGACCGACTTCAAGCCTTCCGAATCCCGAACTTGTATGTTCAATCTTACAACGATTGGTGCTGGACGAACTCTGACTCTCGGAATGCCCGTTTCGTTTTCGGAGGGGTTCGATTCAAATATTGGCGATAACAGCCTCAGTGAGCAAGCTGATATAATCGCCGGGGACATTAATGCCATCATTACACAGAGTAACCCTCTCGGCATCTATACCACTGGAGAATTCATCGAAATGGTCGCACGGACCGGTACAACCGCCGCTGCACCACTCAACTATTCATGGTGGGTCTCAGGAATCATCAACCTTGGATATGGGCAACTGCTTAACATTTCGGGTTCAGTTCTCGGACTTGGTGACCACATCATCACCCTACGAGTAACCGACACATTTGGTGAAATTGAATCGGTTCACAAAGAGATTACACTCTTCAATTATGTCTCACTTGACAATGAACCGTTCTTTACCGGACAAGCAGTTACACGCACATTATCTTACTTAGAACATGATTCGATACTACCCGTACTCGGCACTCAGTACGGAATCGGTGAAGGAAGAGAACCTTTGTTGCTGCTTTCGTATAATGTATTATCCAATGAAGACAATTCAAATAATACCGGTATGGATTACATGAAAATCCACCTCAATACTTCGGCACTCTTGCCGCCGAATATTCCCCTTGGAACAGTTGATGTTCGCTTCTTACCATCTCTCGAGGACAACATCTGGACCTCTTTGGAAGACTATACCAAAAATGAAGACAATTCCTTTGATGTGACACTTACCCAAAACGGAGTCTTACTGATTATCGGCGAGGCACCTGCTGCGGATCTCAGCAGTGGCCCGCTTGACTTCACGCAACTTGAAGGAGGAGTCTTACAACTCGAATGGAACCCGGTAGGGGATACCGAAAACCCTTATGTCGGTTCTTGGAATATATTCAGAATCACAGTAGAAAACGATGCAGAGACCGTATTTCCATCCCCTTATCCCGAGTTCAACGCTTTCATCTGGGAACAATTGACTGAAGAATCTTTGGTCGCTTCTATATCCCCGGATTCCACAACATGGGTCGACCCTTCACCACTCCCTACAGGAGTGTGTGCATCCTATGCCATTATGCCAGCCGACCGTGAAGGAACTCCCGATTTCCTACACATCGAAGTCTCGAGAGATAATACAGGTCAAGGTTCGGCTTTTTGTGGTGATGCATTAGCACCTGACAAAACAGTTTCAAATATCCAAGTCGAAACAACATTTACCAATGATACAGATTGCTACAAAATCGAAAATGACTGGGCAATGTGTTATGACTTGAACATGACATGGATTTGGCCAGAACAAGAAACAACAGGTGATGTCACATGGAATTTGTATCGTACCGATCAGAAACCAGATGGTATTGATTTGAGTTTCCTCTCGCCTTTAGAAGTCGGCTTGTCAGGTGTACCTGGTGAAACAGGATACTACAATGGAAGCGGAACTCAAGATGAAAATATTCGACCTTGGCGCACATTCTATTACATTCTAGCACCTGTTGATTCTGTTGGGAATCAACTCTTCAAAGTAAACTACCCAGTCAATTCAATTCGCGTCGTCATCGAGGACCAATGGTGGGACTACAATCAGCACCTGATACCGCTCCCACCACCGGAACCAGAACCGCCACTTGGTGTAGAATGGCTCGGTACACTCACCGATTATATGGAAGTTGATGAATTCAAAACAACCGCTCTCATAGTCTTGATTTCCCTCGTCACCAGTATGATTTCCCTGCCTCTCCTCCTCAAGAAGAGAAAGCGATTGGTTCGTGTGATGAAAGCACGTAATCGCCGGCTAGGTGCTCGTGAGGCTGCGGACGAATTCGAAGATTTCTTTGATTGAGAATTGATGGCGCGGCAGGGGAGATTCGAACTCCCGAGGTGAAACACCACTGGATTAGCAATCCAGCGCAATGGCCAGGCTATGCGACTGCCGCAGTA
>Ga0308013_10001561_pt1 | contig 11150 bp, 9 predicted proteins | sample Neamet181_FD_203131 | JGI IMG/M metagenome (GOLD analysis project Ga0308013, IMG submission 203131) | Marine microbial communities from water near the shore, Antarctic Ocean - #181 | ecosystem: Environmental > Aquatic > Marine > Unclassified | place: Southern Ocean | collected 2014-07-25
TAATGCATATTTTGCAGGAGGCTGTTTTTGGTGTACTGAAGCAATTTTCAATAGAGTTAGTGGAGTTGAGAAAGTTTTACCTGGTTATATTGGAGGTAGAATAAAAAATCCATGTTACAAAGAAGTATGTTCAGGACTTACTGGTCACACTGAAGGAGTTGAGATTTTGTTTGATTCTAATATTGTATCATATGAAACTCTTTTACTGATATTTTTTACTACTCATGATCCTACTACACTAAATAGACAAGGTAATGACATAGGAACTCAATATCGTTCTTCAGTGTTTTATGAAACTGAGAAAGAAAAAGAAATTGTTTACAGAGTCATTAAAAAACTAAAAGATAAAGCTGTTTACGAAAACCCAATTATAACTGAGGTTTGTCCTAAAACTGATTTCTATTACGCCGAGCAGGAGCACAAAGAATTTTTTGACACAAACAAACAACATCCATATTGTCAGGCTATAATCTCTCCAAAAATTAATAAATTTATTAAGGAATACGGAGCCATTATAAAATAATCACTCACAACTTAATTCCCATTCTTTTCAAAATTTTTTTTTCAAACTCCCAGAAAAATTTAAATTGAAAGAATATTGCTCCAAAAAATATTAATAATAGCTGATACAGTGGAAATATTATAATTAGTCTTAAAAAAACATATAAAATGTTTCCCATAGGAATATCGGAGAATAGTTCAGGTGATATAGATAATAGGCTTAAAATGGGTTTGCCAAGACGAACACTAGCAGAACCGGTTATACCAAATACTAAAAAAATTATAAAAAGTTGAAAGTTGGAGCTGATTCCCCACTTTTTTTTTAGATGTTTAAACAAAATTATTTTTTGAGTAGATTGTTGATTTGAGAAGCTAGCTCTTCTCCAATTCTTTCTTGAGCTTCATTCGTTGCTGCACCTATGTGAGGAGTTAAAGATATTTTGGGATGCATTAACAACTGTATTTCTGGTTTAGGTTCATTTTCAAAAGTATCAAGCGCAGCAAAAAGAAGTTTTCCTGAATCTAACGCAGCAACTAAAGCAACTTCGTTAATTACACCTCCTCTTGCTGCATTTATTAAAACAGAACCGTCTTTCATAGTGGCTAATTCCTTTTTATCAATAACATATTTTTTTTGAGCTGGGACATGAAGTGATACAAAATCAGCTTGCTTAAGAACCTCATTCTTTGAAATTGTTTTAATATTAAATGAAACAGAGCTTTGATCGAAAAAATTTAGGTTAATTGTTACTTCTTTTAAAGAGTTATCACAAGCAATTACATTCATTCCAACTCCTAATGCAATTTTCGCAACTTCCTGTCCAATCCTTCCAAATCCAATTATACCGATAGTTTTTCCTCTCAATTCTATTCCCTTAGAATAATTTTTTTTTAAACTTTTAAAATTAGCTTCTCCCTCTAGAGGCATATTTCTGTTGGAATCATATAAAAATCGAACTCCTCCATATAGATGAGCAAAAACTAGTTCTGCAACTGATGATGAAGATGCAGCAGGAGTATTAATTACATGAACATTTTTTTTCTGAGCGTAAATCAAATCAATATTGTCCATACCAACTCCTCCACGACCTATTAATTTAAGATTTGGACAAGAATCTATCAAATCTTTTCTTACAACAGTAGCTGATCTAACCAAGAGACCATCAATTTTATTTTGGTTAATATGATCAGCAAGTTGTTCTTGGGCTACATTAGTTGTTGAAATATTAAAACCGTATTTTTTTAATGCATCTACTCCAGCATCAGAAATACCATCATTGGCAAGGATATTCATATATTTTATTTAAATTTTTCTTCAAATTGTTGCATACATCTAACTAATAATTCTACACTTTCAATTGGAAGAGCATTATATATTGAGGCTCTATATCCACCAACAGATCTGTGACCTTTTAATCCATTTATGTTATTATCCTCCCAAATCTTATTAAAATCTGCAGAAAGGTTTTCATCTTTTAATATGAATGTAACATTCATATTGCTTCTATCCTCTTTTAAAGCAAAACCACTAAAACAAGAATTTCTATCAATTTCATTATAAAGTAATTCTGCTTTACTTTTATTTCGTTTATCAAGTTCTTTTAAGCCACCTTGAGATTCAATCCATCTAAGATTCAATAATGTCGTGTATACAGCAAAAACAGGAGGAGTGTTTGACATGCTTCCTGCCTTTATGTATGAATTATAATTTAACATTGAAGGAACTTCTCTTGTAACTTTATTTAGAATGCTTTCTTTGATTACTACAACTGTTACTCCAGCAGGTCCCATATTTTTTTGAGCACCAGCATAAAATAAATCAAAATCAGAGTAGTCTATTTTTCTTGAAAAAATATCTGAACTCATATCTGCAATTAATGGAATAGGTACGTTTGGAAAGGACTTATATTGAGTTCCAAATATTGTATTATTAGTTGTTATGTGTAAATAATCAGCATCATTAGGTACAATATTATTTTTTGGTATATAATTGAAGTTTTTGTCTTTTGAGGATGAGACTTCAAAAACTTCTCCTAAGATTTTAGCTTCCTTGATCGCTTTCACTGACCAAGTACCGGTATTTATATAAGCACCTTTTTTTTCTAATAAATTGTATGCAGTCATAAGAAATTGAAGACTTGCACCTCCTTGAACAAAAATAGCTTTATAACCTTTATTCTCTAATTCAGTAATTTTAATTATGCGTTCAGTAGCTTCCTCCATTATTGAAATGAATTCCTTGCTTCTGTGTGAAATTTCAATCAAAGAAAGTCCAGTATCTTCTAACTCTATTATAGCTTTAGATGCTTGATTTATTACTTGTTGAGGTAAAATAGAAGGGCCAGCACTAAAATTGTGTTTTTTCATTAATTATTTAAAATGCAAATATCAAAAATTAGAAGATTAATATTGCTGATAAATCTTTATTTTTTGAACACAATTATTGTGAAATTGTTAGTAAATCAAAAAATTATAACTTTTTAAGAAATTTAAGAGTGTTAATTCCGTCAGCATACTCATATAATTTTGGGTTTTGAGCTTCACCGAATGAAATAGAGTTTTTTATAATTTTATTTGAAACAATGCATTGAATTTTATCTTTATTATCATTTATTTTTTTTTCAAGTGACTTAATAGAGTCGTATTCTGAATAAAATGCACTTGTTAAAGGAGAACTGAATCTCATATCATTTTTTAACATAAAAAAACCATTATCCTTGAAATCAAATTCACTCATTAAAAATACAGCTTTGTTGTAATCATAGTTGTTTGCATATTTTGATGACTCCATGACGTTTGAATACCTGTAAAGACCACCGAAGAGAATATCTAAATTATAGTTTTTTGGAACAAATAATTTTGATATATTTCTACATCCTAATCCGTAATGGGCTAAAATATCATAACCTAACACTTCAATCTGTTCTTTAGTTTCTTCTCCGTTTAAAACAGCAACTCCATTTCTATTTTTTCTAATTATGTTAGGATATTTTTTAAAATAATAATCAAAATATCTGGCTGAATTATCACTTCCAGTCGCGATAACAGCATCATAGTTTTTAAATTTTTTTTCAGAAAAAATGATTTGTCCTTTAGTTTCAGGACATTCTTTTTCCAGAAAACCTACTACAAAAGGTAATAAAAACATATCTTTTCGAGAGAGTTTTACTAGAGCTTTATGACCAGAAAACCAAACACTTAATATGTCATGAAGGCCAACAAAAGGTATGTTTCCAGCTAGGATTAGCCCTATCTTTTTGGGGTGATCGGTTGTTGTGTAATTTTCTAACCAAAGCATAATGTCTTCAGTGTTTAATGATTTACTCCATGACAGTGAAGCAGTATTAAGATTCCATTTAGTAAACCATCCATTATTGGCTTCTAATTTTTTTTGTAAATCTATAGTTGTTGTGTTTGTGCTAAAATGTTTTAGCCAATCACCTAGATTTATTAAGGTTTTAATTTTTTTTTGTCTTATGTCCATTAGTTTGTTGGATAGAGATATACAATGTACTTTTGCAAATGTAAAAACAAAATTGCTATGGCAATTATTATTACTGATGATTGTATCAATTGTGGAGCGTGTGAGCCTGAGTGTCCAAATACAGCTATATATGAAGGAGCGGATGAATGGAGGTATAAAGATGGAACTACCTTAGAAGGCTCTTTTGTTTTGCCAAATGGAAACACTTCTGATTCTGAAATAGTTCAAGAACCAATTTCAGATGAATTATATTATATAGTTCCAGATAAATGTACCGAGTGTAAAGGATTTCACGATGAGCCGCAATGTGCTGCTGTTTGTCCTGTAGATTGTTGTATTCCAGATAAAGACATTGTTGAGTCAGATAATGATCTTCTAGCAAAACAAAAATTTTTACATCAATAATAACTTATGAAAGCAGGAATAGTAGGGTTGCCTAATGTTGGAAAGTCCACACTTTTTAATTGTTTGTCAAATGCAAAAGCTCAAAGTGCGAATTTTCCATTTTGTACAATAGAACCTAATATAGGAATAGTTAACGTTCCTGATAAAAGATTATCTCAACTCTCAAATATAATAAACCCTCAACGAGTTGTTCCTGCAACTGTTGAAATAGTTGATATTGCAGGCTTGGTTAAAGGGGCTAGTAAAGGAGAAGGTCTTGGAAATCAATTCTTAGGAAATATTCGTGAAACTGATGCTATACTTCATGTTCTTCGTTGTTTTGATGATGATAATATAATTCACGTAGATGACAGTATTGATCCTGTTAGAGATAAAGAAACTATTGATATTGAGTTACAGTTGAAAGATTTGGAGGCAGTTCAAAAAAAAATAGAAAAAGTTTCAAGATCAGCTAGGACTGGTAATAAAGAAGCTCAGAAAGAGCTTAATGTTTTGGAAGGTCTAAAAGAAGGATTAGAAAAATCATTAAATGTTAGAGGGATAGAATTTTCAGAAGAGGAAAGGGAATTATTTATTAAGCCTCTACAATTGATTACAGATAAACCGGTTCTTTATGTTTGTAATGTATCAGAATCTGACGCAGTTAGTGGTAATTCTTACGTAGATAAAGTAAAGGATTCTATTTCGGACGAAGATGCAGAAATGTTATTCCTTGCTGTATCAATTGAAGCTGACATTAATGAATTAGATTCTTTTGAAGAGCGCGAAATGTTTTTAGATGATATTGGTTTAAAAGAGCCTGGGGCTTCCAAGTTAATTAGATCAACTTACAGTCTTTTGAATTTACAGACTTATTTTACAGCTGGAGAAAAAGAAGTTAGGGCATGGACAATTCCAATTGGGGCTTCTGCTCCTCAAGCTGCTGGAGTTATTCATACTGATTTTGAAAAAGGATTTATTCGTGCTGAGGTTATTTCATTTGACCATTTATTAAATTATGGTAGTGAATTAAAAGTCAAAGAAGCTGGTAAGATTCGGGTTGAAGGAAAAGATTATATTCTTAAAGATGGTGATGTATTGCATTTCCGTTTTAATGTTTAATCATAGAAATTTTTAATTCACTTAGATCATTTCTTGAATTTTTCAACAAAATATGTGCTTTAATTGTTAATACTTTTTAGTTAAATAACCAATTAAATTGCTTGTTGAACGGTTATCTTTAGGGTGCTTTATGGATAATAATACACAATATACAGAAGAAAACATTCGATCTCTTGATTGGAAAGAGCATATTCGTATGCGCCCAGGAATGTATATTGGTAAACTGGGAGATGGATCATCTCCTGATGATGGAATATATATATTGTTAAAAGAAGTGCTTGACAATAGCGTTGATGAGTTCGTTATGGGAGCGGGAAAGACCATCGATATATTAATTGAAGACAACAAAGTTAAAGTGCGAGATTATGGGAGAGGTATACCTTTAGGAAAAGTGGTTGATGTTGTGAGTAAGATGAATACTGGAGGAAAGTATGATTCAAGAGCATTTAAAAAATCAGTTGGACTTAATGGTGTAGGTAATAAGGCAGTAAATGCATTATCGTCTTATTTTAAAGTTTCATCCCATAGAGATAATAATATTAAGTCAGCAATTTTTGAAAAAGGAGAGCTAATTGATGATTCTAAGGAAGCGCCAAGTAGTAAAAGAAAGGGAACATTGGTCGAGTTTGTTCCTGATTCAGTAATATTTAAACATTATAAATATCGTGTTGAGTATGTTGAAAAGATGCTTAGAAATTATGTTTACTTAAATCCTGGCTTAACAATAATTTTAAATGGTGAAAAGTTTTATTCTGAAAATGGATTAAAAGATCTTTTAGAAGATCAATCTAATGAATCAGATTTATTATATCCAATTATTCATTTAAAAGGAGAAGATATTGAAGTAGCTATAACTCACAGTAAAACTCAGTATAGTGAGGAATATCATTCTTTTGTTAATGGTCAAAACACAACTCAAGGAGGAACCCATCAGTCTGCATTTCGGGAAGCTATTGTTAAGACTATCAGAGAGTTTTTTGGAAAAAACTATGATGCTTCTGATATTAGAAAGTCAATTATTTCAGCAATAAGCATAAAGGTAATGGAGCCAATTTTTGAATCTCAAACAAAAACTAAATTAGGTTCAACAGAAATGGGTGGAGATTTCCCTACAGTTAGAAGTTACATAAATGATTTTTTAACTACTCAATTAGACAACTATCTTCATAAGAATTCAGGAACTGCAGAGTCTTTACAGCGAAAAATTATGCAGGCTGAAAAAGAACGTAAGGAGTTGTCTGGGATTAGAAAGTTAGCAAGAGAAAGTGCGAAAAAAGCAAGCTTACACAATAAAAAACTTAGAGACTGTAGGGTTCATCTTGGAGATTTAAAAAAAGATAGACGCTTAGATTCTACTGTTTTTATTACTGAAGGTGATTCTGCGAGTGGTTCTATCACAAAGTCAAGAGATGTCAATACTCAAGCGGTATTTAGTCTTAGGGGTAAACCGTTGAATACTTTTGGTATGACAAAGAAAATAGTTTATCAAAATGAGGAATTCAATCTTTTGCAAGCTGCTCTTAATATTGAAGAAAGTATTGAGAACCTACGTTACAATAATATTGTAATTGCTACTGATGCTGATGTAGATGGAATGCACATAAGGCTTCTTTTAATAACATTTTTTTTACAATTTTTTCCTGAACTTATAAAGGAAGGACATTTATATATACTACAAACTCCATTGTTTAGAGTTAGGAATAAGAAAGAAACTTTGTATTGTTATTCTGAAAAAGAAAGACTTAAAGCTATGACTAAATTAGGGGGTCAGCCAGAGATAACTAGGTTTAAAGGTTTAGGTGAAATTTCTCCAGATGAGTTTAAATTTTTTATTGGTGAAGACATTCGTTTAGACCCTGTAATGCTGGACAGGTCTGTCACAAGTGAAGAATTACTTGGGTTTTATATGGGTAAAAATACTCAAGAAAGACAAAAATTTATAATTGATAACTTAAAAGTTGAATCAGATTCTATAGAATGATTGGAGAAGAGAATAACTTTTTAAAACCAGAGAATACTTCAGATACGCTTGTAAAGATAACAGGTATGTACAAGGATTGGTTTCTTGACTATGCGTCTTATGTTATACTAGAGAGGGCGGTGCCTTCAATTGAAGATGGATTTAAGCCTGTTCAAAGAAGAATTCTTCATTCTATGAAAGATCTTGACGATGGTAGGTATAACAAAGTAGCTAATGTTGTCGGACATACGATGCAATATCATCCTCATGGTGATGCTAGTATATCTGATGCTATGGTGCAGATTGGTCAAAAGGAACTTTTGATTGATATGCAGGGTAATTGGGGTAATATTTTAACTGGAGATAGAGCTGCTGCGTCCAGATATATAGAGGCTCGATTAACAAAATTTGCTTTAGAAGTCGTTTTTAGTCCCAAAGTAACAGATTGGCAGCTTTCTTACGATGGAAGGAGGAAAGAGCCCGTTAATCTCCCGGTTAAATTTCCAATGCTTCTCACTCAAGGTGCAGAAGGGATTGCAGTGGGTTTATCAACAAAAATCTTACCACATAATTTTAATGAATTGATTAAAGCTTCTATAGGTTATTTAAAGGGTAGATCTTTTAAGGTTTATCCTGATTTTCAAACCGGAGGTTCGATTGATGTCGAAAACTATAATGATGGACTTCGTGGAGGTAAAATTCGTGTTCGTGCTTCTATCACGCAGCGTGACAAAAACATCTTAGTAATTGATCAAATTCCTTTCTCAACTAACACTTCATCATTAATTGATAATATACTAAAAGCCAACGATAAAGGTAAAATTAAAATAAAAAAAATTGAGGATAATACTGCTGAAAATGTTGAGATATTAATATATCTACCTCCAGGTATTTCTCCAGATAAAACAATTGATGCGCTTTATGCTTTTACAGATTGTGAATCTTCAATATCTCCGCTTAGTTGTGTTATAATTGATAATAAACCTTGTTTTATTGGAGTTTCTGAAATATTGAGAATTTCAACTGACAATACCGTTGAATTACTTAAAAAAGAACTTGAAGTCCAACTTGGAGAGTTGGAGAGTCAATGGCATTATGCGTCACTAGAACGTATTTTTATTGAAAACAGAATTTATCGTGATATTGAAGAAGTTGAAACTTGGAAAGCTGTAATTGATTCTATAAATAAAGGATTACAGCCATTTTCCGTTATTTTAAAAAGACCAATTATTGAAGAAGATATAATTAGACTTACTGAAATTAGAATTAAAAGAATTTCAAAGTTTGATATAGATAAAGCTCAACAAAAAATTGATACTTTAGAGGGTGACATAAGTGAAGTAAAGAATAATTTAAATCATTTAATTGATTATTCTATTCGATACTTTGATCATCTTTTAAAGACTTACGGGAAGGATAAGCAAAGAAAAACTGAAATCACAACTTTTGATGATGTAGACGCAAAAAAGGTTGTTGTTAGAAACCAAAAACTTTATGTAAATAAAGAAGAAGGTTTTATTGGAACAGGTCTTAGAAAAGACGAATTTGTATGTGAATGCTCCGATATAGATGATGTTGTAGTTTTTACTGATTCTGGTTTAATGCAGGTTGTTAAAGTTGACAACAAAGTTTTTATTGGAAAAAATATTATCCATACTGCAGTTTTTAAACGTAAAGATTTAAGGACCATATACAATATGATCTATCGGGATGGAAAGAATGGAACTTACTTTGTTAAAAGATTCTCTGTAACTGGTGTAACAAGGGATAAAGCTTATGACTTGACTCAGGGAAAACTAGATTCTGAACTTCATTATTTTTCAGCAAATCCTAATGGTGAAGCAGAGATAGTATCAATTAATCTTAGAAACTCTGGAAGTATTAAGAAATTGAAATGGGATCTAGATTTTGCTGATTATTTAATTAAAGGAAGAAACTCAAAAGGAAATATTGTAACAAAGTATACCATTCGAAAAAATGGTATTGAGCTTAAAGAAAAGGGTAAGTCTACACTAAAGCCAAGAGAAATATGGATAGACACTGCTGTTCAAAGATTAAATACTGATGGAAGAGGGAAACTTTTAGGAGCTTTTAAGGGTGGAGATAAATTGCTTGAAATAACCGGAAATGCAAGTGCAAGAGTTATGACTCCTGAGCTGACGTTGCATTTTGATAAAGAGCAAATTGCTTTAGAGAAGTGGCTTCCTTCAAAACCAATTACTGTAGTTTATTATGATCTTGATAAAAAAAAATCATTCTTGAAGAGGTTTTTAATTGAAAATGAGACTAAAGAAGATCTTTTTATAAAAGAAAAAACAGAGTTATTATATGTTACAACTGAAGGGAGACCTATTTTAGAAATTCATTTTTCTAAACAAAAAAAGGGAGAAGAGGCACCAAAATCAATACTTATAAATGCAGAAGAGTTTATTGGTGTTAAGGGGATTAAAGCCATTGGAAATCAATTGACAGATAAAAAAATTAAAAGAGTGACTCTAAAAGAATCTCTTCCTTTTTCAATCGAAGAAACAGATTTAAAAGCTGAAGAGATTGAGGTTAATGAAGAAATTCATCTGAGTAATGATGATTCTCAAATAACACTTGATCTATGAAAATTTTAAAGGTTTGCTCATTAATTTTCATGTTTTTAATTTTTTTTTCATGTAAGGAAGAAGATGCTACTTCAATTTGCGGTGATTCATTTCCCTATAGAGCTAAGCTTGTAATTAAGGGTATTTGTTTAAACTATGTAATTGAATTAATAGATGTAGGCTCAAACTCGAATCTAGTTGAGGCTAAATGGGCTGATGAGTTTACAGGAAAAGTTTACAATAATGTTTTTAGACTCTCTAATTACTGTGATTTTCCTCCAGAAATTCAAGAAGGAGATGAATTTTATTTTGGAGTTAGTTCAAATTCAAATAACGCATCATGTATTGTATGTCAAGCATTTAGACCAACTCCAGTAAAATCTATAAATATTAACGTTTGTGAACTACCACCCACAGGTGTTTATGATTAACTTTTAATATAAAGTTTCTATCAGAGTTAAATAATAAATATAATTCATTAGTAATTAAGTGATTATAAATTCACTATATTTAATTTCAGATTAATTAATTTGATACTAAATTAATAATAATGATAGGTGAATATTTATTTTACAATGACTTTCCTGAAAATGTTAAATCTGTCTATTGTAATGGCAAAACATATACACGCGAGGAGTTTTTGATTGAAAAAGAAAAATTTTTGAAAAGAAAAGCTAAAAGAAAAGTTGGTGTATAAACTTTAATGTGTCTTCAGGCATTCGTCTGATTATTTTTATCCTTTTAAGATTACAATGCCTTTAATAGAGGGAATATAGAACTACGTCACTACTACTACATTGATAATGTATTAGCAATGAGCGGGTTATATATTGACTACATTGTGGTTGTAATTAAAATGTTACATATAAATAATAGGCAAAAATTTATTTTAAATCAGTAACCTAAGCATCCAAATACACAGATTATAATCTAAAAATTTTAAGCCTAGTAAAAAATTAAAATTTGTTTTATTCATTAGCTCTATTTTTGAATATTTTTTTTGGTGCAAACCAATTCACCTCAAATGACCACAAGTCATTAAATGATTCAATAAGAAAATACTCAGAAACAAACTCTAATAAAGCCCTCGATTTTGGTTTTGAGGTTC
>Ga0308013_10001569_pt1 | contig 11114 bp, 1 predicted proteins | sample Neamet181_FD_203131 | JGI IMG/M metagenome (GOLD analysis project Ga0308013, IMG submission 203131) | Marine microbial communities from water near the shore, Antarctic Ocean - #181 | ecosystem: Environmental > Aquatic > Marine > Unclassified | place: Southern Ocean | collected 2014-07-25
TATGTCGCCTTCGGAGATATTGAACAAACCAATGGATTCTCCAAAATTGAATTGAAGGCCAATGCATTAGCCGATTCATCCGTTCGTGTTCACCGGCCAGGTGCAAGTTTCACAGACCCTGAAGTGATTGAATGGTCTCCAAATCATCGTCCAGAGTTTCGAACAATGCAATTCACTGTCGATGTTAGAGACGCTTTCGGCCGCGACGATATCCAGGGTGTTGACTTGGTTATGAGTACTCCAAATGGTGCGAATTCAGTCTTCGATAAAACGTTCGAGGATAATGACCTCAAATTGGATAACCAGGGCTTGATTGGGAATTATACATGGACTTATGATTCCGGAATTGTTGCAGGAGATTACCCTTTACAACTTGAAATCAATGACGTTCAAGGCCACACACTTGTCTTTGAGCATTCAGATATTACTTTTGTTGAGCATGATATATACCTCTCTCTCCCTTCTTCTCAACCAGATATTGTTCTTATCGCACCAGGGCAAACATCCAGCATTGAATTTTTGATTGAACACACAGGTTCAACCTCTTCATCGATGAATGTCATCTTTGATTTGGTTGGCTCACCATTCCCGTCCTCATGGTCTGACCCAGTATGGGACCAAGCCGGCGGATATGCCCTTAATGGTGGAGGTACCTTTGCACGACCGATTCTTACCTTCGATGTCGTTGATGGCGATCTTACCAACGCTCCGAGCAGTATTGAGATTGAAGCACGTGCATATGCAGATACTGAAAATGCCCAAGATGACCAAGTAGCAATCAAAACGATTGTCTTGACAATTGAAGAATCAGATGTATTGGCACCACCTCGTATAGCAGTGTTTGAAGATTTCGAACACCAAATTCAAATCGCAGACTCCACTCGTCTTGAAGCGTACGATGAAACCCTTTCGCACTATGTTGATGCAGGTGACACCAAAGGCGAATTCTTTGTTGATGTCTTTAACGCTGGATTTATCACCGACTCATTCCGATTGCGAGTGACGGATTTACCTGACGCTTGGCAATTTAAATTCTTTGATAACGACACGGGGATGGAATTGTCTGAAGAGGGAATTTATTCAGTCACCCCAGATATCGGATCAAATCAAATCCTTACTGTTCGTATGGAAATCTTCCCGCCAAGTGAACGAGATGCACAAGACATTGGTTTGGTTGAATTTTCAGTTTCAAGTACTAGCGATACTGCACTCAGTACACAAATTGCGTTCACAGTCCATCGAACCTTTGGCATATTGGTTGAAGTTATTGCGGATTCCGATGGAGGTACACTTGGCACGGTAGGCCCTGTTTCACCCGGCTCGAGTATGTATTATAACATGCGAATCACCGATTCCAGTGACACACTCGGCCAAACCAGATGGCGTATCATCAACCCTGTTGATTTGGAACGAAATCTCGAAACTCCAGAGGGTAATCCTGATTATGGTACCTGGGATTACGAACTTTCCAATGGCACAGAATCCAACATAGTTGTGGTCTACTTAGAACCAGATGAACACGTAGACCTCAAACTCGACTTGAAGTTGGGCCCCAAGGTAGAGGCAGGATTCCATACCGTTTATGTCCGCGTCATCGAAGAAAATGTTGATTCAGAAGAGGCACGATACTTCGATTTACCAATCACTGTTGAAGTTCAAGATGATGTCCAACCAGGACAACTTGAAATCACGGACGCAAGCAGTGAAATCATCCAGTTTGAATCTCAGATGGAACAGAATATCAACTTTAAAATTGATAATCAAAACAATATTCCTCTCGATGTAGTCATCACATTAGATGAACCAAATGGCTGGGATGGCCTGATTAGAGCTTCCTCAGACCAAGCCGGTGGAAGTTTCCTCTTGCTTACACTCCCTGCCTACTCGAGTAAGGATTTCTCTGTTGCAGTTACGCCGCCAGCCAATTTGAAAGACGGTGATGAAGTAGAATTCACCCTTACAGTTACACCGATGGACCAAGAAGTACCCTATGACAGCCAATTCACTCAAATTATGTCTTTCAAATATCAAACACAATGTTCAGGAATCACTTGCCTTTTGAACGAGATTATGGACCCAGAACCACAAACTTTGGCTCTCGGTATCGGTCTTGTATTTGTTCTCGTATTTGCGGTATATCGACGTGGCCAAAATGCTGGCGTGATGAATGAAACGAATAAAAATTGGATTGAACAAGATATAGTTTTTGAATCCGAAACAGTCGAAGCCATTGAAGAAATTAAGGTCGAAGAAGACGACGACTTGGAACTTTTAGATGAACTTGAAGATCTTTGAGGTTTTCGTGCTGACTTCTTTCAAGAAACGCCTGACTGAATGATGGTTCTTCCGAATGTCCACGTGCGTCAAAGCCTCTCGGAATGAAGTATTGTATGAACATCGCACCATTTCCCTTATGAGGCATCAAACCAGCCCGTCAATAGTGAATCCTATGCGCACGACTGTTTCTCCCTCCGAGCCGCGCTTCCAATGGAAGATTCTTCAGCATCGTAACACCTACAAATCGTTATCATTAGCAGCCTTGATGCTCCTCTCGACCTTCGCCTCAATTCCGTATATTTCGCTTGATGTTAGAGCGGCTTCTGACCAAGATGGAGATGGTCTGACATATGGTTTGGAATACCTCATGAATACAGCTCCGAATGACCCCGATTCGGATAACGATGGATTACCCGATGGATGGGAATGGCTCTACGGTCTTGACCCTCTTTCGAGTAGCGGTGGAGATGGTGCTGTTGGCGACCCTGATGGCGATGGGATGTCTAATTTGCAAGAATACTCCTACTTACAACCCCAAAATTGGGACAGTTCTTCGACTCCAGGAGTTCTTGACCAAGGTGTTTGGTGGAACGGCACTGTTCCTGTCAATAATTGGAATGAAGAAGATGCCATGCAATACAATCGACCTGCCTGTGGCGACAGTGGCTCAGATGGAACCGGTAGTATTATTCTCTGCGACGAAGATCCAGTCGGAAACATCTGTACAAACGGCTTCGATGATGACAAAGATGGTTTTGTAGATTCTGCTGATTCAGACAACGATGGAGATGCTGATTGCTCTTCAAACGATGATGATGGTGATGGTATAGCCGATGAAGATGTCGCTGGATGGGATACTGACGGCGACGGAATGGATGATGGTTGGGAGGCAGCAAACGGCCTCAATGCAACTTCTCCCTCCAATGCCGATGGCCCGAATGGCGACCCAGACGGGGACGGGCTCATCAACCTCATGGAATACGTTAATCCGACATGGACAACTATGTGTGGCACATCACCTTGTTTCCGCAATGGACCAAATGGCGTTGTTACTGAAACTGTATCACCATGTAATCCTGCGTCCGGAATCGGGCCTGGTGGCTGCGCTACGCTTACTGCTGAAGTCGATGGAATCACGAGTACAAATCCACAGCGCGCAGATACCGATGGCGACGGATTAAACGACTCCTATGAAGCATTGACCCTCTTGACAGACCCTACGTCTTCCGACACAGATGGTGACGGTATCCCCGACGGGGTCGAAGTCAATGGTGCATACGGAAATCCACCTCAAGCGAGTAATCCCCGAGATAACAACACCGACGGCGACGCGTTTGATGACGGTGAAGAAGATACCAACTTCAACGGAGTTTTGGATGCTGGTGAAACCGACCCAACACGAATGGAAGATTCCGGTGATGAAGATAATGATGGTATTCAAAACTGGGAAGAAAACCTTTCTTGCACGTCATGGGATATTGCAGATACCGATTTTGGTGGAATCAATGATGGCGATGAACGTAATGTGTCACATGGGACAGACCCTTGTGATTCATTAATTAATTTCGAAACGACCATCGTATCTTGGGGTGCAGGTAACAACCAGCTCCAAGTTGCAGATGGTTCCGGTTTCAACCCAAGTGGTGGTGTCGGCTGGTACAATACTTCGGGGGCCTGGGTTGGTTTTGCTTATGCAGGTGTGGTGAATAATGCCATACAAGGTGTCTCTTCCGCACCAACTGCTGGTGTGACACAAGCCTCCAACCGTAACGGTTCATTCTGCCATACATCAGCAACAGCATCTGGAACGATTGGTACCACTCAACAATATTGTGATGATGATTATATCGATTCAGATTCCGATGGTCTTGCTGATTGGCAAGAACTACTCGGAACATTCGGTTGGTTCTCGAACCCTACACTTGCCGATACCGATGCTGATGGTGTGAATGATTTCGATGAAGTATTCGACAACACCGATCCGAATGAACCTTGTACGAATCTCTTGGATGATGACTTTGACGGTTTGAACAATTATTTTGAAACGACCACTGGTTGTGACCTTTCGTGGATTGGAATCCTTAACGGCTCGACAGATGTTTGGATTACCGATGATCTAACGAGCGATACCGATGCCGGAGGCGTTGGTGACCGAGATGAATACTTTGATGGCACCAATCCTGAAAATAACCCAACAGATGACTTATTGCCAGCCGATTTTGATGGCGACGGGATTCCTGACGCAGTAGAAAACCTAACAGGGACCGATTGGACCAACCCTGATACCGATGGCGGTGGAATGATCGATGGTTTGGAATGTCCTCTCGAATTCTGGATTGTAGGTTGTAATGGTTCACCTTTCGACCCTTTCGACCCAACTGATGATTTGATTAGTTCAGAAGTTGTGTTTTGGGCAAATAACACCACTGGGGTAGTTGATACTGATTTAATTCACCGATGGCGCCAAAATACGAACGATTTCTATACTGGGACAACTTATGCTCATCTCGAAGCAGTTCATCCATTCGAGACGGTGGTTCTTCCATCATCAAACATGACTCATTTAGCAGACCTCGCCTTTTCAAATGAAACGCTTGATTGGTGGCTGACCTATCAGAACCCGCCAACTGCTGGAAACCTTCCCGTTCCTGATTCACTCTCGAACTTATCGTTCTTTGTTGATCTTGCTGGAGAATTGCAACGCTCAAATGATACCCATAATTTCGAAGTAATAGCTGGACCGATCCAAGAACTGTTTGTTCAACAACCTGAATATTACTTTGACTGGGCTACACTTGCCGCTACCTCGGTACCAGGGACAAACTCCGCTTATGAATTGATTTTGCCGGCCACATTCAATGACCCCACCCACCCCTATTCCTATCTCCTCAACATCACGACTGCCGTCATCACAGAAGCAGGTTCAACCAATGCGTATGATAGTGCAACTGCTCTGCAAGAGTTCTTGAGTAACGGAAATGCAACCACTGATTTCAAGCGGAATTATAACGGCTCTGGCATTGATTCTCTAGATGATTTGAGCGTAACATTGATCCAAACGGTGCTTGAGGGTAGTTGTTCTGAATTCAACACAGCATTCGTGACCATGGCTCGCCTTGCAGGTTTACCCGCTCGAAAAGTGACTGGTTTTACTGGTGGTATTTGGAACGGTGATGGTTATTCAGTTTACCCAATCCATCAGTCTACTTGGGGTGAAGTGCGATTGCAACAGAACTCAGCCAATGGAGGCACTGACCTTGGCTGGATTGCGTTCGATGCCTGCCCCCCTGCTGAAGAAATTGAAATAGTCAACCAGACTCTTTCTTCCTTGACCTATGACCGAGATGGAAGTGCGTCACTCGACGTTACTGGACATTTGCGTTATGCAGAAAACATGACTTCAATTCCTGAACTTCCACTTACTGGATATCTCGTACCTATGGCTCTACAAAATCAAATCCCAGGGCAAGCAGCAATTGCAAACTTTGAAATTGGTTTCAGCATTACTCTTCTTGATGGAACATTTAGTTTCAACGGTTCACCTCTTGAATTGAATGGCCCGGGTATGTATCGTGTAGTCATCGAACTCACTCAATCCGGATATGTAGCCAAATCAGGTGTAATTTATGAGGGATACATCAACGTTACAGAGGATTCAGTAATCAATCACACTGGCCCGAATGCCATCAATGCTCCAATTGCTGGTGCCGGTGCTTTGACCATCATTGAAGGAACACTCTCCCTGGAAAATTTCCCAACCAATAAAGTTGAAAATATTGGTGTGAATGATTTGACACCTCCCGCAGTTTGGATGTCCTATACATCATCTGTAAGCGGGTTCACTAACCTGAGTAGTTTCATCAACATCGATGGCTCATGGAGTTTCGACCTGAACCTTGACCCTCTGGAGACGAAAACAAATCTTTCTGCAACACTCGGATTCGCTGGTTGGCAAGATACGCAAGCCACAGGGATCACTCCGACTCAATTCCACCTGAGGCCATCGACAATTTCGATTGTAATCGATGTCCGAGATGCGCCAAATTTGACAGCCACTCTTGAGGGACCACTCGCTAACCAAAGTATCATCGTTGTGAACGATGACCTTTGGATAAATGGTACTGTAATGACGACAGGTGCATCCCCTGTTGCTATGGCCGGTAATCTTTCATTCTCTTTTAGAGAAAATGGTACTTCTCAAGAATGGCAACAAGTGTTTAACCTCAGTGTGAATGGACCATTTAGCATCCAACATTTACTCCTTACTGCTGATGCGCAAGTTATGGCAGGAATACTCGAAATTCAAATTCGGTTCTTTCCAAACACTATCGAGGCGACCGATGACGCAAATGTCACGGCAGGTGGACCTTACCTCCTACGTGGTTTCCTCAGTTTCCAAGTCCAAGCCACTGCACAATTAAGAGGCACCGATGCGACCGTATTAATCACAGCAATTGATCATCGTGGCGTTTCAACAGACCTACTCCTCTCCGGTGACTTTGACTTTTTCTTCAACGGAAATTGGGTCAATACAACCGCCGACCCACAGACCGAAACTATGACCATCAATTGGCTGATTGATTCGACTCTCTTCGCTGGCGATTATTTGTTTGAAATTTCTTTTAACGGTTCTGAACTGTATCAAGCATCGACTGGCAACGATATGTTGCGTATCGCTGCTGAAGTAGCTTGGAATTTAAGTCTCGGCCAGGATTGGACCCATTTAGGAAATTCGAGTTACCTGTATGGAGATATTTTTGATGCTCAATACACAAATATGAGCGTTCTTGGGGATAACATCACCATGCTTTCCATTCTTATGTTGACTTCTGATGGTATGCCAATTGACCTTTCACAAGGATTATTGAACAACACCACAGGTAGTTTCCTTCTGAACTTCACGATTCCAACAACCAATCCTTCCGATTCGTACGAATTTATTCTTATTGTGGATTTCGACACATTGGCTCCCGCTGGTGGTTCATATTTCCGGATGGTTGACAATTCGATTCCACCTGCTACACCCAATATTCCCTCTACACTTGTCGGAATTGAGTCGGAGTTTGTCGTCGAACCAGAACGGGATTCATTGATCGTTGAAGTTAATCAGTCACTCGACTTCAATACAAAGATTATCGATATTGCCGATAAATCAAATGTATCGGATGCCACTGTTGAATATATCTTTGATTGGGGCAATACCAATGTTTCAATGGGTCTTGATATAACAGATGCTGAAGGTAATTCGTCACTCCAATGGACCGCAGCAGATGTTGCACCAGGATATTATGATGTATTGGTGATTGTCTATGACGATTTAACCGACGGATTGGGCCAAGGAAATTCACGCCGCACAGGAAATTCATCGATTGTCAATTTAACCGTTCAAGTTCCAAGTGTAATTCGAATAGATAGTATCCCTACAGTGACAACAGCAGGATTGAATTTCAACGTTTTGGGTCAAGTTCTCGACGGAGACAATGCCTCACGTCCTCTCTCCACTCCAGTTGAGATGTCGGCATTTTGGTTGAATAACCCTGATGAGATTTTGGTAGTATCCTCCCTTACAACTTCGAATGGAACGTTCAACATTAGTATCCCAACCGATACTTCAGGCAACGGTACTGAACGTGGTAACAAAATTCTGGTATTGAGCGTCAATGAAGGTTCTTCACCCTTCTATCTCACAGCATCTTCTCAGAACGGTATTTTAGTAATGGGCGTAAGTCAATTTAACAATATTCAACCACTTAACCCGGTCATCGTCAATCGTGGAGATACCATCAATCTCACTGGGCGTTTGCTTGAATCCTCTCATCTCTTTGCACCATTATCTGGATTTGATGTAGACATCCAATTCCATGAAACATGGTTGGCAGGTACCCAGACGGATGGTGAAGGCTTTGCAAACTTTAGCCATCAAATCCCAATGTCCCATCCACTTGGTTTGATTATCGTATCTTTAGTCTTCAATGGGTCATCTGACTTATTGGATACTCAAGTGAACCTTTCATCGATTACCATTCGTTCATTGACCATCATGGTTGTTGATCCGATTGCAGCCAACCCAGTTGCTGGAACTTCATTCAACGTCACTGGTAGCGTTTTCAGCGATAATGGAAGTGGACTTGAACAACGTGATGGAAGCGTTTTGCCTTCAAACATATTGTTCAGTCTTAATGGCCAACCTACTGGATTCTCTGTAACTGGTGGTTCTGTTGGAGCAGGTGGAGTCTGGTCGGCTACAATCCTTCTTGGAGAAGGGTTTGCAGCAGGTAACAATTCACTCGAAGCCTCGTATGTTCCAAATGTCAATTACTATATCAGTTCAACGAACAATGCGACGTTTGATAGCCGAGGGTTCACGACACTCATGTTTGTTCAGCCTACACTTGATGGCCTTGGTGCGCCGTCTTTGAATGACAGAACCGAACGTGGTAACGATGTTCAGATTCAAGTTCTATTACGTGACAATACAATGTCTGCAGTAGCTGCACAACAAGTTGTTGTGACCCTCATTGGAACCGATGTAAGTATCACGCTCACGACCTTTGAGAACGGAACAGCTGTTGGTATTCTTACCGTTCCGAGTAACCAAAGTGTTGGTTTCCATGACCTTGAAGTTACCTTTGCAGGAACTCCAGGCACAACAGGTTTAATCGGTTCGAATTCATCGACACAATTCGTTGTGCTCGCTCAAACGAATATAGTGATCTCAGCATCCCCTTCAACACTTGTAGCTGGTGATTCATTCACTGTCCAAGGAACATTGTTGGATGACCTCAATCAAACTCTGACCATCAATGGTGTATCCTCGATTGCAATTATTCATCTTCTTGTCGATGGTGTTCCAGTGTCCAGTGTTGAAACTGACGCATTGACTGGAAATTATTCGATTGGGTGGACTTTACCTGAGGAGACTTCTGCAGGAGCTCACCTGATTGAAGTTCGGTTCCTTGGTGGGCGGGATTGGGTTGACCCAGTTGGCGTCGGAGACCCTGCAAACCCAGATTTCTATCTCACAAGCAGTGCCCAAGTTGACTTCAATGTCAGTGTTCCAACCAAGATTCTTCTTTTAACCCCAATTGACACTACGGTTGACCGAGAAGCAACAATGACCCTACAGGGTCGTCTGCTAGATTTGGTTGACGCACCTTTGACAAACCTCACTGTGGAAGTTTGGCTAGATGGGCAATGGATGACCAACGTCAGCACCGATGAAACGGGTCTCTTTATTGCCGTCTACCCGGTTCCTGCTGATGCACAACTTGGCCCTCTTTCTCTTGAGGTGCGCTTCACAGGCACAACGTTCTATCTACCGAGTTATGCTTCAGAGACTTGGACCATATACAGCCCAATTCTTATCACAGTCTCTATGGAAAGCCCAGTTGCTGTCGGTCAAAACACGACCATTACTGGTAGCGTTGTAGATAACCAACTCACTGGAGTTTCTGGCCACACTGTAGACCTAGAAGTAGAAGGCCTAATCATTGCTACCATAGTGACTGACGCTGAAGGTGGATTCACCTTTGTCTGGAATGTACCTGATACCTTTGACTTTGGAAACCATACCTTGTTTGCAAACGTTGATGCTCAAGGCTATTACCGTTCGAACTCGGGTAACACATCTTTCTTCTTGGCTCATCGTTCTGATGTGACGTTCATCTTTGATGATGGCAAAGATGCAACTCGAGGTAACTTCTGGACTCTGTCAGGTCGACTGTTTGACATTGATACCGTCAACAATGACGGTTTGAGTGGAATGGACCTCAGTCTACGATTAGATGATGTTGAGATTGCTACATTTATTACAGAAGATGATGGTAGTTGGTCGGCACTTGTGCCTGCAACATCTGATTTAGCACGTGGCAACCATCTCTTTACCATCTACTTTGAAGGAACTGAAGCACACTTGGGTGCTCAAGCAACGGGTACTGCCACTGTTTGGGCAAATGCCAAAATCACCATTGATACAACCTCTTCGATGATTGTCGTCCGTTCAGATTCGACTTATGGCGCAATCGTTTTGACAGGTTCAGTCTCTGAAATTGGCGGACTTGGTGAAGTGTTTGATAATGTGACATTGTATCTTGGAAACGGCTCTAAGTGTTTGGCTCAAAAAGACGGTGCACGCTGTCTTGAAAACCTTGTAATAGATTGGTCAAACGGAAACTTTTCGCTCACGACCACAGCACCATCTTTCTTAAATTCAGGTTCACAGTATTTGCACCTAGAAACTCCTCGGCATGATACTCATTTCCTAAATACCGCAAGTGTAAGCCACCTTATCTTTGTCAAGATCAATGCAGATATTTTGGTTTCCATCGATGACATTGTCGAAGGAGAACAAGAGGACATCGGGGGAAGTATTACAATCACAGCAAAAGATACACTCGAAAAGTTGAATGGGATTACGGTAACGATTTATCTCTATGATCAGAACGGAACTCAACTCTCAGACCCAAAGCAACCTCTGACAGGAACCAATATTGATGGTGTTGCAGAATTTAGCTTCAATTCCGACCCTCCATTCGGCGATGCAGATACTTGGGGCGAATTATACATGGAAATCGTCATCAATGATCCACGCCTCTCGGAACAAACTTTGTCTGATTTTGCTGTGCAATCCAATGATTCATTTGCCCCTTCATATGAATATCAAGAAACGGCGACTAGCATTCCTGCATGGGGATACATCCTCACCCTTCTCATCCTCGGATTAGCAGGTGCAGGAACCTTACTCTACCGCCGACGCCAATCTTCAGAGTTGATGAAAGAAGCAGCAGAGATCTTTGCTTACACTGCAGAGTTGTTAGCTGCTGGAGACTCGATTCGCG
>Ga0308013_10001570_pt1 | contig 11110 bp, 9 predicted proteins | sample Neamet181_FD_203131 | JGI IMG/M metagenome (GOLD analysis project Ga0308013, IMG submission 203131) | Marine microbial communities from water near the shore, Antarctic Ocean - #181 | ecosystem: Environmental > Aquatic > Marine > Unclassified | place: Southern Ocean | collected 2014-07-25
TGTTACATCAGGCATTATAATTTCTCCTTTAAGTCTTTGACTTCTGCTGATAATTCTTGAACTGCTTTTATTAGTATGGGAACAAATTCTCCATATCTAGCTCCGTAGTTATCTTCTTCTCCACCACCATGGGTAATACCACCGAAATCTTCAACGGAATTAATCCCATATTTTGTAAGGGTTTCCACAACTTCTTGTGCTACTATACCGTAGTGGGTTTGATCCATCTTATTTTCGTTTTTCTTTTTCCATTTGTATGAAACAGGGTTTAGGTCGTTAACAAAATCTAACCCCAACGTGGTGGGGGTTATGTGTTCCTTTAGCCTTGCGTCTGATGTTTGAATAGTACCGTTAGTGGCATAAACATCATCCCATAAGTAGCTGGAAGTTCCCAGATCAAATACATCAGTTGTTTGGGGATATATTCCACCTCCGTCAATAGCGGCTGAACCATCTCTTGACCCCCAAAATCCCGCTACCGGAACATTCCCAGCAGACATACCAGCAATATTAGAGGATATACGGTACATACCAGTATCAGAATCACCTATAAAAGTATGGCTCGGGAAATTAGCACTTCCATAACCACTATTCATATAATAGGAATATATTCCATTGATTGTATTATGCCAACCTATATAAGAATAGTTGTAGTACCCGTCATCCGCACCGTCATTATCGTCATAGTTATAATCTACAATAGGTTCAAATATCAGCCTGCTTATAACATAATCAGCAACTCCACCACCCGGACTAACCGCCTCTTTTTCAGATAACATAGACCAAAATGCGGATTGGTGGTTATCTGCGGCAGGAGTATTCGCTCCGTCAGCTGAACCAGTTGTTCCCCCAAACGCTTGACCGCAGAGGAAAGCTAAGGTATCAGCAGCAGCCCCACCCCCATCTTTTTCATACCTAAACATTCCATAAGACGTACCAGGAATGTGTGTATCTACCAGAGGTTTATCAAAGCCTAAAAATAGTCCTTTAGTTAGATATCCAAAATTATTAGATAACATGGATAAATCATTTGTTGTTCCAGTTCCAGCCATATATAACTCTCCTACTCTGTTACCTGATTTCCAAAACTAGTACTGCTAGTCATGAATATTTTAGCGGGGTCAGCAGTAGACCCAGTTCCTGCTGCTAGTGACCCAGCAGATACGTAAGCTATTACAACTCTACCAGTTCCAAATACTTCCTCTGGACACACAAAAGTGCCATCATATGTTAGGACTTTCAGGGTTACGGCGACCCCAGCTTGATGCGGATTCGCCTTAGTTCTGGTTGATCCGGCCTGCGCTCTGACGCAACCAGAAAAGGTATTGGTAGATTTACTACCCAGCTTAATTAATTCGTCACCTATTAGAACTAAATTACCCGCAGAAAACGAACTTCCGCTCGCTAACACAATTGTAGTGGTTCCAGACATAATCCCCGTAGCAAGGGTAGTAGCGGTGGTACCAGCTATTGATCCAGTAGGTACTGTTGCAGCCATTTTCATAAGATCCGGCTGGGCATCGTCCCTATTTGCGTACATTACATAAGGAAGATTCGATGCGGCAGCTCCAGTCGCAGGATACAGAGTGTCAGAGAATTGAGCATTAAGATAAGTAGAGTTATCCGATTGTCCACTAAGGATAGGCTGTGCAAACCCGTCTGTATATGTTACAAAGCCCCCCAACCATGATACTGAAGTTCTTACATTACTTCCGGCTTGAGGGCTGATATGGATAGACGCTTCAGGACCACCATCTCCTGCTAGTGCAGCAGGAATCTGTCCGATAGCCCCGGTAGTTCGCTGTCCTGAACCAACGGCGACACGAGCTACTGAAGAAGTTGAGGACGTAGTATAGTCATTTCCTTCAGTCACACTAACAACATCAATGGTGCTGTCCATTCTCCCTGGACCTTGTTCATACTGTATCCTCTTAACGGTCATATTGTCATTTATATTAGCAGTACCCGTGTTGGTTACTTTAATTTGCTGACCCGCCCTAACTTGATACCAAGTAGAGCTTTGTCTATGTTCAGGGTACCCAATTATTTTCAGGGTTCCTTCTACCAAACCTTCGACCGCAAACCCCTTACGTAATACAGTCGCAGCGGCCTCTATCGCTTTTGTTCTACCCTCTTTATCTGTAGAAGTATCTACAAAATCATATCCCTGTACAGTTTTTTCTACCATCATTCCCATCTTCAAAAACGGGGTAGTAGTTATATTTGCATAAGGTTGAGAACCAGTAGTTGGACCAGCTTGTTGTGTTACAGTTTCGCCAGCCACCCACAAAGGAGGCATATTTTGGTCATTAGCATCCTCTCCGTCTACATGGGAAACTAATATAGCTCCGTCTTCAACATATTGAACTCTCCCAACTAATGAAGCTACGGCACCTACAAGCCTGGCTCCCCCCAGATTGTCACTATCCGAAATCCCGGCATAGAAAGGACTATTCGTTACCGTTCCATGAGTAAATCGTTGTAGTAATATACTATGAGGAGCCCCAAATCTATCCGTATATAAGGCGTTACAGTGGGTGACTGCTTGCCTTCCGGGTTCGTTAAAGGAGGACCCCGCCAGCATTGGTTGTGCTGTAATGGTAGGAGCGGTTAATCCATATTGAACGGTCAATCCATTAGAGGCTGGAGCAGATGGGACGGTTCCTAATTTATGATAGTTAAAATCTAAAGCACTATCCAGGTAAAAAGCAAATCCAGAATTGTCAGCGGCTCCTGAGGTGGCTCCCCAAGGATCAGCCTGAGCCTCTTCAGTTATAACACGTAAAGCCGTTGACCCACTACTTTTAAACGTCGCAGATCTAGCATTTGTATTTGTCGAAGCGAGAAGGGTTGACGCATTCGTGATATCTATATTAGTGGCTGTGGCGGTGTGATCCTCTATAATTTCCTTTAGTAATCCTGATGTTCCCCCTCTACCACTAGCGGAGTATGTTCCATCACGCATAGTTCGTTTAGCTAGTTCTTGAAGATTATCTCTTGCGTTTAACTCGATAACTTGACCATATTTAGGATGGGTTGGAATACTTATATTTTCTATTTTCCCCCGGAATAAGATTAAATTAGTAGTTTCTCCCAAAACACTAGTAGTTTCCACGATTTCTATTTCGTCATAGGGGGAATATCTCGTGGATATTGCTCCATTCGGATTCGAAATCACAGCATTTAATAGCATAGGTTGATATAACGTATCAACTATTCTAAAAGAGATAAGCTGAGTTTCTGTCGAAGAAAAACTACCACCATATTTTAATACTGCTACCACTAAATTTTAATCTCCTATTTCGACTTCGATGCCGCATACTGTTGCAAAAGCATTTGTTCAATAAAAGATACTCCTCCATCGTAGGCTGTCTGGGACGAACCGCTTGGGGCCTTACCACCACCAGCACTAATAAATGTCTGGTCAAGTTGGGATACGGGGACACCATCTATAACGGTATCTACCAGACTTGTCATTACGTCTTTGCCCTGAATTTTTTTCGAATCTGTAAATAAACCAGTAATAGCTCCTACTGGGTCCCAATCGTCCGGCCAAATCTCATCAAAAAACTCTTGCAAATTAAATTCCGGTATCTCGTCTTTCCACGAGTCATACCACTTGTCCATCTCCTCCTCCCCGTCGAGTATCTCCGAGTCTTCTGCTAGTACTATGGTTTTAGTATGAATGGCTCTTTCTGCGTGGTATGGACCAATAGGACCACCCTCGGGATGGGCGGGACCGCCTTCCTCCATCCATGTTTTGGGACCCCTCGGATCATAGCCGTCAGGAAATTCGAGAGCCTCCGCATATGACGTTTGTATCTCTTCCATTTCATCTTCTGATATATTAGGAAATTGTTCTCGGTAGTTAGCTGCAAATTCATCTACATCATCTTGGGTAATTGGCTCATCTACCAAAATAGCATGGTCAGTAGCGGACCCATCTAAAAAAGCATCTTTTTCAGTGTCTGAAACAATTGGTCCTTTATCTGATCCGATAGTTTGTGCCACTAATTCATCTCTATAAGTACCATCTGTGCTTACCTCTGCACCCTTAGATTCAAATATAGACAGAATCTTGTCGCCAGCCTTTCTGGATACCCCCATAATGTAATCCCAGATAGGCTCCCAAATTTTCTTGAAGGTTTCCGGCATGTTCTTAATGAAGTCACCAACAGCCCTCACTATATCCGCCAACCATTCAATTCCTTTAGATATAAATGGAATCAATGGGGCTAACAAGATATCTATCAAGGAACCCACAATTCCGAACATAGCTTTAGTAACGCCTTGCATTATTTTAGAACTTGCTAACAAAGCATAAAAGCCCGCAGTTGCTCCTTTCTTTACCATGCCCTTCCAGTTTTTAGCTAGTCCTTTTACCCACCCCTTCATTTTTTCAAAAAACGATTCTTGTGTATTCTCAGGTTTATCTGGGGAGTCTATGTCAGAACTTTCCATTATGGAAGCAGTTATGCTTATTACGCCGTTAGCAACCATTTTATGCCCTCTTTACCGATAGGAAATTTAGGGTGTATGTCCAATAAATTCCTTCTTTAGTGGACCTCAGAGCTGCACTAAAATTAGATATCATACCTACATAATTGGTGGTATCTGCCGTTTCATCTCCAGAAGTACCCGGAATACTTATAGTAACCGTATTAGTATAATGATCGGTAACCACATCTTCTAATTGGTTTTTATCACAAATCACATTAGTTCCATCAGAACCTGGAGTTGTAGGAAGAATGCCCCTAAGAGTTATGTTTGGGTCGAAGTACCCCATATCTATCTGAAGGGGGTTTGCCCCCGGCATAGGAGAATGTAGCGGAGAACGTCGAATGCTCAAAGCAAATTCTTCTACTTGTAAAGCATATGTGGTCGCTGACCCCCCAGAGGGGGTAAACGTAATTGTTACATCTAATGTTGCTGCCATTTAATCTCCTCTATTCTACCGCTGGGTCAGCTATTTCGCTAGCCGCTGAGTGAATTTCCATATATGTAGTAGCACCATGAAATCCTTCCTGTCCCCCAGTACCTACAGCCTCTATAAACCATTCCCAAAAGCTTCTTTTTCCCTTACCTGGACCTAGTGTTGTGGCGGCGACATATGAGGTTACATTTTCTGGATTAGGACCCAATGACTCTTCTCTGGCCGCCGCAGCAGCATCACTGGCTTCAAACAAACCTACACCAAATGCTTTTTTCATAAGGTAGTCCGCTAGAAAGTATGTAGTTACGGTGGCTCCGACTATTATTATTCCTAGTAATGCGGGAATCAACAATGCCGCCCCTACACCTAGCAAAGCACCTCCAGCTGCTGAAAATAGACCTGTAAGCCCCATCATACCTAAAATTTTAGCTCCGCTCCATATTAGAGCCTTTTTAGCTCCAGTTCCTCCAAACATAAGCGCAGACCACGCCCATTTACCTGCGGCAGTAGCTGCGGACGCTCCCCACTTCAATAAACCTAACGCTTTTTGCATAGTAGATTTAAGAAATACACCAGTTTTGGTAAACATTTTACCTAACAAGGCTTTCGCAGCTAACAAAGGACGTTTAATTATTGACGGTAAGAGATTAAATAAACCTTTTCCAACAAACTTTGCAGCCTTGAAAGGGGCTGTGGCGGTAAACTTCAATAATCCTAAGGCTCCTTTTAGGATTGACTTAGTTAGAAACTTCCCTACTCCAAAAAATTGCTTCATAACCCACACACCCGCCATAGGAGTTGCTACGATAGAGGCAAATAAAGCTGCAATTAATGCGACACCTGTTATGTTTTTCAGGCCTTCCGTAAAAATTCCCCATAAGCCACCCTTCTCGTTCCAGGTGTCTATCCACCATTGCTTAAGTCCTGCCCAGGCATCTGACCATGCCGACTCACCAGTTAGCAATTTTCTAATCCACATTACTACCGTAGCTAAAATAACAAGACCTCTAACAAGTAACGGAGCTATAGGACCTATAATTATGTCCATAAAAGTTCCGAATATCCGCATAATAGAACTCATGGTGCCACTAATTATTTTAGAGGATGCTAATAGTCCCCCAATTCCTAGAATAGCTGCCATCTTTGAAGCAGATTTCGAAACATCTTTAAGGAGAGCAAGAATGCCTTTTTCTTTTTTGGGCTTGCCCAAAGTAGAATTACCCGTTCCTGTTACGGCGGAGGAATTATTACCTACTACTTCAGCAATTATGTTAATCGTGCCACTAACGTCGGTTGGCATTAGATTGAGCCTCTTGATCTTCTTGTCGTTTTTTGTCTCTAGCCCGTAAGAAAGCCAATAGTGATATCATCTCTCCTTCGTGCAACTCTTGTATGAGGTCGTGAGGCAACCCTGCTTCTAATAATCTAAGGGTGATAGCCCAATGGCTCATATGACGGGTTTCGTCAATATTTAAAGCTGAGGTTTTGCCTCTAAAATAAGACACCACCCTTACGCTAAATTTTCACTTTTCTCCGCTATACCTTGATCTGTTGCAGACGGAACTAGCTTCTCTAAGGCTTGCCCTAAGGTAAGATTTACTTTCGATAAAAATGTATCGTTAGTAGACCCCCATGGAGCCACAGTAACAACATACTTCAACACTTCATTGATGTATCGTTGTCCATCAAACGCTACGCCGCCTTCTGCGGTATAATTAGTACATTGAGATACTATAGAATTCTTTTTAGCCCACGATAGGGGTCTCATAGAAACCTCAATTTTTTCTTCGTCTTCTTCGTATGGCAAGTCTAAAGTAACCTGCTCTACTTCCCTAGTTAATAGATACTTTTCGTAACTCATACTTCGCTCCTTAATTACTTAATTTTTACTTTTATGGGTAGACTGGTTCTGAGTCTATGACTACTGCGGACATATTTCTGAATAAAATATCTACCTCAGTCGAAACTGGATTATCAGTAGATACACTAGTGTTCGCTGACCTTATAAATGCTCCTTGGTTATTACCACCCGTTCCTGAATTACCGTCTTGGTTCGCAGGAATGTTGATGGTAAAAGTATCCGTACTAGCCGTTCTAGTAAAGACTAAATCAATGTCAAACCCTGCCATACCTGATCCATAATCACCTTCGGCTAAAAGTTCTTTGAATATAGTGTTAGTTGTAGAGGTTGCTGAGATAGAATCTGGAAGAACTACCGTTGCCGTCATACTGTATTCACGGCGACCTTCAAATATCTGAGATGGCGTCCGTTCTGACCCATCATTCCTGATGAAGTATCTTGGCTCAAGGTTGTTATTTATGTTTATCGTAAAGTTAGTTATCCTAGCGAACTCAACACCAAACAGGGTGATACTTCCCTGAGAGAAGTAATACGGTTCGCTGGTAGGAAATTCCACTGTAGCGGCTAAGTTTGAAGCATCAAATTTATTGACTCCAGTAGAACCAGAAATATATTGGTTATGGTTCATATCCAGAAACGGAGAAGAGTCCCAACTCATTCTTAGAGTTCCACCCTCTTCAGCAGTTAGGGTGGCCTGTCCGATTTTTCCGCCAAAATATCGTCGAATCCAATCATTAGTGGCAGTTTCGCTAGAATCTCGGTTCTTTACTTGCCAAGAGACTCCAGGTAGTTCAACTGCTTCGACAATGGTGTGGGTATACGGAGCCTCTACTTCATCACAAACTTCTTCATCAGCATGGTCGAATAAAAACGGGTAATCTACATGAATATTATGTGTACTTTTAGACACAATTTTTCTAACTTCGCAAGTTGCTAAAGATTTTCCTACTGCGATATAATCCCCAGCGATGTAGTTCGTACCATCAGTTACATCAAATTCGTACTGTCCGGCATAGACAGCTCCATTAACGTCACTACCTCCACCACTTCCTTTATCTGTACCAGCAGTAGACACTGTTCCAAGAGGGAATCTTAGGGGGTATCCGTTCAAGAGTTCAAAGTTTGACAGGGTTCCTGAGAAACTCTGTTGACCCTTGTAGGCTGTGTAGAAAGCTCGTTTCGACTCGGTTCCTAGGAAGTAGCGGGGTTCAATTTCCATGGCAGGGTCAGGGAGTTCAATCGTTTCCCATACGCCTGGAGTAAACCTCATGTGGTGATTAGCTGTAGAAATCAAGGCTAGTCCCGTCATAGTTCCGGCTGAAGTAGTGGTGTCTACAGTCTGTACCACTTCAGCGGGACTAGCAGCGTGGTAGTATCCTATAGGAGCATTAAGAGTAATAGTGTCATTAGTTACAAAGGATACTATTTTTCGTATCTCTGTACTGTCGGTTCCTGCGGTTCCAATCTGAATATATTCACCCGCAACTGCACCAGTAGTACTAGCAACTCCAATAGTTCTAGCTCCAGGAAGTGCGATGACATCTAAAGTGGTAGTCAAATCTCCAGAAGAGTCAGCAGTAGCTTTAACAGGGGCTAAAAAGCCTCCTGCGCCAATCTCTGCGGCGAAAGAAAAATCTACCTGATCATTACGATATACTGCCAATTTATACGCTCCTATAGTCCGTGGGGGTAATCCCTATTGTTATTATACTTAGGAAGTCTCTAATAGAACTGCCCGATTCTCTAATTCGATTTGAATCTGGGCACCCCAGATCTGTTCATTTTCCTCAATACCTATCTCATCCATACCTGAATACACAACCCGCTGGAAACTAGTCATCCCATGACGTTTAGCGTGAATTATCCTACGAACCTCTTCAGATATGTCGTAAACCCTATCCCTACCCGCAGTACTGTTAGTACTCCATATCTCTAATACGATGTTCCAAACCCTGTGTCCATAGGTATGATTTCCTATAGGGGTTTCTCGGAAAAAGGGCGAATCTGCCCTCACCGTAAGCAAGTCTCCACTATTTACCAAATCATGTCTAATTTGAGTATCGTTGTGGTTTATAACCCGCATAGCAGGTTCTGTTACATTACTAGAGTTCCATTGTGCGTCTAGTAAGGCTTTTAAATCATCTTGTGGTACAAGTGCTGCCATTTTTACCTCCTAGCCTTTCCAACCAGGTTCTCCCTGGTAGTGAAGTTCATTAAGACTAAATTCTTGTGTGGAGCTAGGGTCTAATATCATTTCTTGTTCATTCATATACGACCCAGGGTTCCACGCATTAAAATACAATAAAACATCCTTCTCGATAATACCATCTTTACTAAAGATTACACCGTCCTCACCAGCAAACTGCCGAGCTACTTTCCAGTCAGTGGTGTACCCTTGCCCACTTCCCGCTATGTATATTTCTTTAACATCATTGTTTTTCGCCGCTTTGTGAGTCGCTCTAGCCGTGTCAGCAACACCGTCACTATTACTTAGACCCCTATAAACTCTTTTTAGTGTTCCATCAGACGTAGTACGGGCCTTGATTGCTTGCTGAGAGGCTACTATATATGGAATTAAAGCCTTCGCCGCAAGCTTTCCCGCAGCCCAGTGGTCTGGAAATTTCAGGTCCTTTCTCTCGTGTATCCAGTGATTGGCTTCCCCAGATTTAATTTGTCCGTCTATACCCTTTAGATGGGCGAGAGCAGCGTTTACTTTTATCCGGCAGGCTGTGGCTGTACCACCCTGCCAGCTACTAAACTCTGAAGCAAAAGTATCTACCATACCGTTTTCCTTTAGGAATTTGGATATGGCTGATCGTGTATGACTGGGACTTTCCTGAACCCTAAAGTCGTAGCTTAAGGCTTTGGCAGCTAAAGCTTTAGTTTCTTTGGAATTAGAGCTATTGTCGAACATAGTCCAGAACTCTTCATCTGGTTTTAATGTAGAACCTTTGGTAGGTTCTGTGAAGGCCAGCCCTAATTCTTTATGCGCTGCGTGAGCCGCTGTGTTACCAGCACCATGCTTTACAGTTTTACTGTGCCAGTAATTGGCTCCGTCATGCTTGTGCTGCCCCGGCTTTCCCCCGGTTTTAGCTGCTGTAGCCGTATCAGTGTTCAGAATCTTTTGTACAATGTCATCTCTACGGGCTTTTAGGATGGTAGCCATCTCAGGTTTATTATCAATCTTTGATGCGTTGACAATAGTATCAATTTGTTTGTCGGTTACCTTCGCTATCTTCTGAGCTCCAGTTATGAGGTTTTGCTCAGATACATTTTGAAATACCTTATAAGCTACTTTTCCCAACTCTGGGTCACGCATACTCTCCAGTTCAACTACTTCTGACCCAAATGCCTTTGCTCCACCAGCTCCTCCGAATTTTAGGGCACCACCACTATCTACCTTAATAATTTTATTTCCAGATTTTTGGATATTATCATGTTTGGGTCCTATAACGTCCCGGTTGTTTAACCACGCATCAACAACGAAGTTATCCATGATTCCAGGTTCATTGGACATGTCATTTATATTGATTGTAGTAAGGTCTTTATCAATAGGGGATATTATTGCTGTTTTACCTTGAAAATCTATCAAAGACGAACCTAAAGTATCCACATCGAGTAGCATGTATAATTTGTTGGCTAAGTCCTCGGATTTAACTTGGTCGGAATTACCGGAGCTGCTAAATTTTACGTAGAACTCGTCGCCTGTTTGTTTATGCTTGAAGGTTCCGCCCTCGTTGTAGCCTTGCTGTGCACCAACTAGTTCTAGAACATCATCCCAGTTTCCAGGCTCTGATCCTAGAGGAGGTAAAGTCAACTCAGATACTTGGTCAGGCTCTTGACCAGGTTTATAAATAGCTCCCTCTTCCGCTACCGCTACTTGCCCAGGTGATACAGCTTCATCATCTATTATTCCTGAGGTTATTTTAGATGTAGTTCCAAACTCATCCTCTATGGTATAATTCTGCCCAGTTTTAGTTTCATCAGCCGCTACAATCGTGGCAGTCTTAAGTCCCTCCATAGTCTTAACAACAAGCTTAGTTCCTTTGTCTAGCCCATGTTTGTTTATGACCACAGGCTCCAGAGGTTCTGGGACATGCTGAACTACATCTCCAGAGGGCAAGCCAACAATTTTTAGGTCGCCTTGTTGGGAACTTTCAACTATTTCGGATAAGCTGGAAACCTTGACATTAGAATGTGATATCCCACTATCTACAAACTTTAAATCCATCGTCGAATATATCCCATCAGTTCCTTCGGATACTACAGTAGCTACTAATGGCTTGTTTTTGAAATCCTTCGGATCTTTGATAGTA
>Ga0308013_10001571_pt1 | contig 11109 bp, 9 predicted proteins | sample Neamet181_FD_203131 | JGI IMG/M metagenome (GOLD analysis project Ga0308013, IMG submission 203131) | Marine microbial communities from water near the shore, Antarctic Ocean - #181 | ecosystem: Environmental > Aquatic > Marine > Unclassified | place: Southern Ocean | collected 2014-07-25
AACTGTTTTAGTTTTCCTGAGATTAACTTTATTAGCGTAGACTTCCCGTTTCCATTTGCGCCAAGCAAAGCAATCCTGCTATCATTGGTAATGCTTAGGTTAACCTCCTTTAAGACAGGCTTGCCTATCTTATAACCAACATCCGCCTTTTCAATTGTAATGATTGGTGAAGGAATATTTTCTGGTTCGGGAAACTTAAAACTAGTTGATCTTTCTGAAATCAAAGCGTCAACCATATCCATTCTTTCTATGGCCTTGAGACGGCTCTGTGATTGTTTTGCTTTGCTTGCTTTTGCTCCAAAGCGATTCACAAATTCCATCATTTTCTTTTTATGAGCTTGTTGTTTTTCAAATAACGCTTGATGCCCCATTCTTTTTTGAGCATGAGCAGATTCGAACTGATCGTAATTTCCTGTATACATTGATAGCTTCAACTGGTCTAAATGAATCACATGATTGACCGTCTTGTTTAATGTTTCTCGATCATGACTAATTAAGATATAAGTCTTTGGGTATTTAACTAAATACTCTTCAAGCCAAACAATAGCCTCAAAATCTAGGTGGTTAGTGGGCTCATCCAAAAGTAAAAGATCTGGCTCACAAAATAAAGCTGCTGCCAAAGCGACACGCATTTTCCAGCCACCGGAAAAGTTACTGATAGGCTGACCTTGGTCTGCTACGCTAAACCCAAGACCGGATAGAATTATGGATGCTTTGGAGGGTGCTTCATAAGCATGAATATCACTAAGCCTAGTATAAATATCTGATATCCTATCAGGATCTGTAGCTATTTCAGCCTCGTTAAGAAGTTCTGTTCTCTCAGTGTCAGCCTCTAAAACAACATCCAGAAGGCTGGTATTATCATTTTTCAAATCCTGTTTCACCACTCCAATAGTAATTCCTGAGTTGGTAATGATATCACCAGCATCTAATTCTATTTCCTTATTGATTAGTTTAAATAAAGTAGATTTACCAGTACCATTTTGGCCAACAAGACCCACGTGATGTCCTTCTGGAATTGACACAGATGATTTATCAATGAGTGTTCTTCCTGCTATTCGGTAGGTAATATTCTTAAATTCTATCATGATTATTTTACTTGAAATTAATTTGCTATTAAGAAGTCCTTTTAGTTATGGAGGCCACTGCCAGATTCGAACTGGCGTCCACGGCTTTGCAGGCCGCTGCGTAACCACTCCGCCAAGTGGCCATCATAACATTCTCTTTTCATATTAGATTTGTATCATATTTGTCCAGTCTTCTATTTTTATAAAGCATATTAAATATTAGTTATTTTATTATTTATTTACAAAATTCTTGAATTAAAGATCAATACCTTCTATTTACATAAAAAGTGACGTATGCGTCATCTTTAATTAATCTGAGGTATTTTATGAGAAATTTCTTTTTTAGGTTTTATATTGCTGGCTTACTGTTTTTTCCTTCATCATTAACTGCTGATACTCTTGAAGATGCTTTGTCACTAGCTTATTTAAATAGTCCGGTAATAAAAGCTGAACGATCAAACCTAAGGTCGTTGGATGAAATGGTCTCTTCTGCTTCTTCAATGCTTTATCCTAGCATAAGTATTTCCTCTTCCTACGGAGAGTCTTCCATTAATTATGGTGATATAGATGAGCTCACGCTTCACCCTCAAATTTCTTCAATTGAAGCAAAGCAAATACTATTCTCGGGCGGTAGGTTAATAAATAATCGACTTAAGGCGGTAAACGTTGTTAAGGCGGGTAGGGCTAATTTAAAAATAATAGAACAGGATACTTTATTTGCCGCTGCAGATGTATTTTTTAGTGTTTTAAAGAGCCAAAAAATTGTTGAATTAATGGAGAGTAATTTTGAGATTTTATCTGAAAGGCTAATAGTCACTAAAATTCAATTTGAAGTTGGTGAACTAACCTTAACTGACGTTGCGCAGTCCGAAGCAAGACTTGCGCTAGCGCAGGCAAACTTATCAGAATCAAGGTCCAATCTTGAAATAAGTAAAGCAAACTTCAGGGCAATCATAGGCGCTGAACCTAATAATTTGTCTGACTATAAAAGGCCAATTGTGTTACCGAGGACAGCTGGTGATGCAGTCTTAATTGCTCAAAATAATAGCCCTTTTCTTAAATTTGCAGAAAGAACAGAAAAGTCTTCCAGGTATGGATTGGCTTCAACAAAATCTATGCTGTCCCCTGTTTTTAGTATTCAAGGGGAGTATTCTTATTCAAAAGAGGTTTTTCTCAGAAAGGACGATAGTGACTCTTATCAAGTTACGGGGTTAGTCAGTATGCCAATTTTTACTGGAGGTTTAAATTCGTCTAATATCAGAAAGGCTCAAGAAATTAATAACAGAGATCAGTACCTTCTGTTGGAATCTAGACGGCGCTTAAAGCAAAAGGTTAAAACAGCCTTTTCGCAATACACCGCATCACTATCAAAAATTGAATCTACTAAAAAGCAAGTCGAGGCCAATACAATTGCCCTTGAAGGTGTTAAGATTGAGTTCGAACTTGGAACTAGAACAAATTTAGATGTTCTGGATGCAGAAAGAGAGTATCTTGATGCCCAAGTCGCCTTGGTGAGTTCACAAAATGATTCTATGTTATCTCAGTTTTTTCTTTTATTAAGTATTGGTGATTTAACTCCTAAAAAACTCTCTCTTCCTGTTGAGATTTACAATCCTTCAGAAAATTACAATAACGTTAAAAATATTAAAATTGGATGGAAAAGATTTAAAGACATTAAAAATGTTAATTGATATATAGATACTATCTTGTAAGGTGTATTTTATTATGGTCTCTGAAGAAAAAAACCAAGAAATGTCTGTAGATGAAATTCTTTCATCTATTAAGGAAGTGATATCAAATGAGACTTCTTCAAGAATCGATAATTCTGATAATGAAGTTCTTGAATTAACAGATGTCGTTTCTGACGACGACGATGATGACGATTCAATTTTATTGGATGATATTGTTGATGAAGAGCCGGTTAGCGAAGACTTGAAAAATGATGATTCAATTATATTAGACGATATCGTGGATGGTGAGACAATTAACGAAGGTTTAACAAATGATGATTTAAGAAAAAATTTAAATCTCGATGACAGTAATTTTTTATCTGATCTATCAATTGATAACATTATAAAGGAAACTGTTAAAGAAACTCTGAATGAATGGTTTGCTAAAAATTTAAAACCCATTGTTGAAGAATCTGTTAAAGAAGAAGTAGCAAAATTATTTAAAAAACGTAACTAATATGATTGATACAAAATACAATCCCTCTGAAGCCGAGAAGCGCATTTACAATACCTGGGAATCTGAGGGATTGTTTAAATCCTCGGAGTCCACAGGAGAGAAATTTTCTATTGTAATGCCTCCGCCCAATGTCACTGGTAGTTTGCATATGGGGCATGCGCTTAACACCACATTACAAGATATAATTGTACGCTATCAAAGAATGAAGGGTAAAGATGTTCTCTGGCAGCCCGGTACAGATCATGCTGGTATCGCAACGCAAATGGTTGTTGAAAGAAATCTTCTTAAAGAAAGAGGTATTGAACGAAAAAATTTAGGAAGAGAGTCTTTCGTTGAGGAAATTTGGAAGTGGAAGGAAAAATCTGGAGGCACAATCACCGAACAGTTGAGGAGGTTGGGAGCTTCTTGTGATTGGAGCAGGGAAAGGTTTACAATGGATGATGGCTTATCCGATGCTGTTGTTAAAGTGTTTGTCGATCTTTATAATGATAAATTAATTTACAAGGACAAGAGGCTGGTAAATTGGGATCCTGGATTAAAAACTGCTATCTCAGATCTCGAGGTTATCCAAAAAGAAACAGAGGGTTTCCTTTGGTATATTAAATATCATTTTAAGGATGAGCCAAGTAAATCAATAACAATAGCAACCACAAGACCTGAAACAATGTTCGGCGATACTGCGATAGCTGTCCACCCTAGAGACGAAAGATACAAGGAGCTTATAGGAAAAGAGGTGATTGTACCAATAGTGGGAAGGGCTATACCAATTGTTGAAGACGAATATGCTGATCCTGAGCAAGGGAGTGGAGCTGTTAAAATAACTCCAGCTCATGATTTTAATGATTTTGAAGTTGGTAAAAGAAATAATCTTGAGATGATATCTATTTTTGATGTTAACGGTGTTTTAAATGAGAATGTTCCGAAAGAGTGGCGAGGTATTGACAGGTTTGAGGCTAGAGATTTATTACTAGGTAAATTAGAAAACGACAATTTTTTGCTGAAGTCTGAGCCTTATTCTCATGCAATTCCTCACGGGGATAGGTCCGATGTTATTATCGAACCTTATTTAACGGATCAATGGTATGTGGATGCTAAAACTTTAGCAATACCCGCTATCGAACATGTTAAGAGCGGTAAGACGAAATTTATTCCTGAAAATTGGTCAAAAACATATTTTGAATGGATGGACAATATACAGCCCTGGTGTATTTCAAGGCAATTGTGGTGGGGTCATCGTATCCCTGCTTGGTATACGGATAATAACGATATTATTGTTGCTATGTCTGAATTAGAAGCCTTGAAAATAGCTAAAGAAAAATACAATACTGATAAAATTTCTCGTGATGAGGACGTTCTTGATACATGGTTTTCCTCTGCTTTATGGCCATTTACAACTCTTGGGTGGCCCAATGATAAAAATGATTTAGAGAGATACTACCCAACTAGTCTTCTGGTAACAGGGTTCGATATTATATTTTTTTGGGTTGCTCGAATGATGATGATGGGTCTTTACTTTCAAAAAAATATTCCTTTTTCAGAGGTTTATATTCATGCGTTAGTGCGTGATGAAAATGGTCAAAAAATGTCAAAATCAAAGGGTAATGTAGTTGACCCTCTGGACCTTATTGATAATTTTGGAGCTGATTCCCTTAGGTTTACTCTGGCTTCAATGGCTTCTCAAGGAAGAGATATTAAATTATCTCAATCCAGGGTTGAGGGATATAGGAATTTTGGAACCAAACTTTGGAATGCGACACGTTTTTGTGAATTAAACGACTGTTCTTCTAGTCAGAATATTAATTTAGAGGATTTGAAATGCTCTCTAACAAATTGGATTTTGGGAGAGATTATAAAAACTGATAAAAAAATTAATCTTTGCCTGGAAGAGTATAGGTTCAATGAAGCTGCTAATGAAATTTATCATTTTGTATGGCATATTTTTTGTGATTGGTACCTTGAGCTAATCAAGCCATACTTTGAGGCGTCTGACATTGAGCACACTGATGAAATTAAAGCTATGACAGCCTTTGCTCTTAAATTTATTCTTACTAAACTTCATCCATTTATGCCCTTTATAACTGAAGAGTTGTGGAATAATATAGGGTATAAAAAAACACCCCTAATGCTTAGCGATTGGGATTTAAATTTGCCCATAAACGAAAAACAAAACCTTTCTTCAAATATAGATTTATTAATTGAAATTGTTTCCTCAGTTCGCTCCATAAGATCAGAATTAAACATTCCAGCAAAAGCTAGCTTATCTATGGAAGTTATCGAAAATAAATATGAAAAATTAAATGAAATAGAAAATGTTAACTTATTCATTAAAAAACTTGCCAGAATAGATTCTATTTCCAAAACAACAAAATTTTCGGATAGGGCTGCCTTATTTACTGTTTCCGAAATAGATTTTTCGCTTATTATAGATGACTCAATTGACTTATCAATGGAGTTAATCAGAATAGAAAAAGAGGAAGATAAAATATTGCAGGATATTGAATCCTTAAAAAGGAAGCTTGATAATAAAAGCTTTGTTGAAAAAGCCCCTAAGAGCGTTGTTCAGGAAAATATTCAAAGGCTGGAGGACTTATCCTCAAGCCTAATCAAGGTAAAAGAATCAAAATTATTTATAGGTAAATTTGTTTCCAATGAGTGATAGTCAGAAAATAAAAAAGAGAACATGTCCTCTGTGCAGTAAATCTAATAATAACAATTACTTAGATTATAAATCGAATCCATGGAAGCTAGTCCAATGTGAATGTTCTTTTGTTTATATGCCCGAGGTTCCAGTCTTTGAAAGAATGAAAAATGAATTCTCTTGGGAAAGGAATTTTAATAAAAATGAGACTGTTAGTATAAAAAAAAGAGTTAGAAGATTTGTTAAGGGTTTATTAAAGCGTGATAAGTTAAAGTATTTGTTAAATACATTTTGCAAGAGCGGTGATATTCTTGACATTGGCTGCGGTTCAGGAGCTAAATTTGATAATATTTCAGATATCTTCACTCCATTTGGAATTGATATTTCAGAAGAATCTGCTCGAGAGGCTAATGAAAGTTTTAAAAAAAGAGGCGGAGAAGCTGTTTGCGCTCCTTCTACTGAAGTCCTAGATAAATTTGGAAAAAATAAATTTTCTGGTGCAATATTAAGGGCTTATCTTGAACACGAACACGAACCATTTGAGGTATTAAAAAATTTAAAATACACGCTCAAAAATGACGCTTACGTTATTATTAAAGTTCCCAATTACGCTAGTGTGAATAGAATAGTAAGGGGTAATAAATGGTGTGGCTTTAGGTTCCCCGATCACGTTAATCAATTTACTCCAAAAACATTACTAAGAATGGTAAGAGATGCTAATTATAAAGTAGTAAAGTTTAATTTTTTTGATTACCTGCCCACAAGTGACAATATGTGGATGGTTATTAAACCAAAATAAGGATTAAGAGGTAAAATTATGTCTAATAGAAAGTTTGATAAATCAAAGTTACCTAGCAGGCACGTTAGTATTGGACCTGAGCGTGCTCCGCATCGATCTTATTATTATGCAATGGGTATGACTGAAGAGGATATTAACAAACCATTTGTTGGTGTGGTTTCGACATGGAATGAGGCAGCTCCTTGCAATATAGCCTTAATGCGTCAAGCGCAATCGGTAAAAAAAGGTGTGACAGAGGCTGGTGGAACGCCAAGAGAGTTTTGTACTATAACTGTTACAGACGGTATAGCCATGGGACATCAGGGTATGAAGTCTTCGTTGGTTTCAAGGGAGGTTATTGCTGATTCAACAGAGCTAACTGTTCGCGGACATTCCTATGACGCTTTGGTTGGACTGGCAGGGTGTGATAAATCCTTGCCTGGTTTAATGATGGCCATGTGCCGCTTAAATGTGCCAAGTGTGTTTATGTATGGTGGATCAATTTTACCGGGTCGATACAAAGGCAATGATGTGACTGTAGTAGATGTATTTGAGGCGGTAGGGAAGTACGCGGCGGGAGGAGCGAGCGAAGAAGATCTTAGGGATCTTGAGCGCGTGGCCTGCCCAAGTGCTGGCGCTTGTGGAGGACAGTTTACAGCTAATACAATGGCTTGTGTTTCAGAGGTAATGGGATTGGCCTTACCTTATTCATCTGGAGCTCCGGCGCCTTATGAAGAGCGTGATAGGTATGCTTATGAATCTGGTAAGCAGATAATGGATTTAATTGAGAGAAATATTAGGCCAAGAGATATTGTAACTAGGAAATCCCTTGAAAACGCCGCAACTATAGTTGCTGCGACAGGGGGATCAACAAATGCCGGGCTTCATCTTCCAGCAATCGCTCATGAGTGCGGTATTGAATTCACTCTTGATGATGTGGTTGAGGTATTTAAGAGAACCCCTTATATCGCTGATTTAAAACCTGGAGGCCAATACGTTGCAAAAGATGTTTACGAGGCGGGCGGGGTTCCTATAATTATTAAAACGTTGTTTGAGGGTGGCTATATTCACGGTGATTGCTTAACTGTGACCGGAAAAACATTAGAAGAAAATTTAGAATCTGTGGAATTCAATACTGAACAAAAAGTAATAAGACCATACAATAATCCTTTAAGTCCAACTGGAGGTGTTGTTGGGTTAAAGGGGAACCTTGCCCCTGATGGAGCTATTGTAAAAGTTGCGGGAATGGAAAATACTTATTTTGAAGGTGTTGCGAGGTGTTTTGATTGTGAGGAGGATGCTTTTAAATGTGTTTCAAATAAAGATTATTATGAAGGTGACGTAATAGTTGTAAGGTATGAGGGACCAAAAGGAGGTCCGGGTATGAGAGAGATGCTATCAACTACAGCTGCGCTTTCTGGACAAGGTATGGGTGGAAAAGTAGCCCTAATTACGGATGGGAGGTTTAGCGGGGGTACCAGAGGCTTATGTGTCGGCCATGTTGGCCCTGAAGCAGCGGTCGGAGGTCCAATAGCCCTAATTAATGACGGAGATAAAATTACCATAGATGGTGAAAATGGAGTCCTAAGTGTTAATTTGAGTGAGGAAGAGCTTAAAAAAAGAAAAAAAGCCTGGAAGCCTCGTGGAACTGATTACAATAGTGGCACGTTATGGAAGTATTCTCAGACAGTTGGATCTGCTCAAAAGGGAGCTATAACTCACCCAGGTGCTGAAAAAGAAACACATGTTTATGCTGATATATAGAAGTATTTAACTTAATTCGATAATAACCGGAACATGGTCTGAGGGCTTTTCTTTGTCCCTAACATCTTTATCAATGTAGACATCTTTCATTTTATCGTTAGCCAATGGTGATGTCAGAATATGGTCAATTCTAATGCCGTGATTTTTTTGCCACGCACCCCTTTGATAATCCCAAAAGGTATAATTCCCTTCTTCACTGTTGAATTGTCGAAATGAATCCGTAAACCCAAGAGAAAGGATTTCCCTGTAGGCTTTTTTTGTTTCCAATTTAAACAAAGCATCATCTTTCCATGCTTCGGGGTTGTGAACATCTATTTCGCTAGGAATAACATTAAAATCGCCTAAAACAATAAATATTTCTTCATTCATTAACGTCTCTGATAGGTGGCGTTTCAAATTTTTCATCCACTCTAATTTGTATTCATACTTTATTCCAGGGACAGGGTTTCCATTAGGAAGGTATATATTTGATAGCCTTATCATTCCAACATCTGTTGAGTGAACTGTCTCTATATATCGAGCTTGATCGTCATTGTATCCGGGTATTCCGTTAATGGTTTCTTCAATAAGAAATTTCGATAGAACGGCGACGCCATTATAGCTTTTTTGACCATGAACCTTAACATTGTATCCCATTTCCTCAAAAGGACTAACTGGGAAGTCTTTATCTACAACTTTTGTTTCCTGAATACATAAAATATCTGGCTTTTCATACTTTAACCAATCTAAAATATTATTAATCCTAGATCTTACAGAGTTTACATTCCAAGTTGCAATTTTCACGATAGTTACATTGAAAAAGATGTGCCGCAACCGCACGAGGAGGTTGCGTTTGGATTTTTAATATCAAAAGACTGCCCAATTAGATCATCCTTATAATCAATGATTGAGCCTACTAGGTAGGGGATTGATATTTCGTCGATTAGAACCTTTGCTCCATTTTCTTCAAGCAACACATCACCTTCTTTTAACCCTTTAACTAGATCAAATTGATAAGAGAAGCCTGCGCATCCTCCGCCTAAGACAGAAATCTTAAGCACGGAATTATCATCCTGTGTTGCTATTATATTGTTTATTTTTTTTGCAGCATTTTTACTGATTGATATATTGTTCTTATTTTCCATTAATTGCCTGGTAAGCTACCAGCCCCTAATCTTCCAAGGTTTCCAAAAAGCTGTTGAATTACGGTAAGCTCTCTTCCTCTTGTTGGAGTTTTTCTATCAATAAATGATACTACCTTTCCATCCTCTAAGCTATAGTATTTTATATTACTAACTTTATCTTCTTCGTTAAATGTTATTGCCAACACTCTTCGGTCTGTGATCTCAGGATGATAAAACGCTATAGTTTCAGCCTTGCTATATATATAATACCATATTGAAGAATCAATTGCTGATGTTGTAGATGGTGATCCTAGAAGGTCAATTATATCATCGGGAACACTTTTATTCAGTGAAATTTTATCAAGCAACGTATCATCAAAGACATAACCTCTATTCTCTACAATTGGCGATACAATCGAAGAACAGGACGACAAGAGAAAACATAAAGTTATAAAAAAATATTTTTTAATTACATTATTCATAGGATAAAAGTTACACCTTAGTTAAAATAAGTTATAGAAATGAGCTGTTCTTTAATATTTGTCAATCTTAGTGATCAAAATGTTTAAAAAAATAATAAATTTTATAAATTCAAGAATTAAATCAAGTGATTATTATTCTTCGCCTCACGCTTCGCTGTATAGAAGAATCCTTGAATCCTCATATGATAAGACTTTTTATGCTAATCTGAAGGTCCCGGATACAATAGATGGCCGCTTTGATGTTATAATTCTACATATTTTTGTATTTATTAAAATTTTTAAAAATTCTAGTGATGCGGAGAAAAATTTTACACAGAAACTTTTTGATATTTTTATGATTGAGGTAGAATCATCTTACCGAGAAATGGGCATTAGCGATCAATCTTTTGGAAAAAAGATGAAAATTGTTATCCAATCTTTTTACGGACGAACAAAATTATATGATCAATATTTTGATGATGAGGATGAGTTTTCAAGGTGCTTATTACAAAATATTTGGGATAACGATAAAGATAGGGATAAAGAATCTAGAAAATTATATCATTTTGTTTGTCAAAAAGTTAATAAGTATAAAGATAAATCATTGGGGGATGTTCTAATCATTTCCTCAAGAGGATTTTAAATGTTTATTTATTCTAAGGTTCTATCTTGAGTTCAAATAAAGTTATATCAATTGATGCGATGGGCGGCGATGAAGGCCTATGCGTTACTGTGGAAGGTCTATCTATTGCTTTAAGGGAGAATAATAACTTTTCAGCTATACTGTTTGGAAATGAGTCTGAAATAAAGACTGAACTTAACAAGTACTCAAATATTAATAAAAAAGTAGAAATCGTCCATTGCGACAAGGTTGTTCCAATGGATGCAAAACCTATTGATGCCATTAGAAGGATTGGTAAAGAATCCTCTATGTGGGGGTGTATTAAGTCTGTTGGTGACGGGAATGCAAGCGTCGCCCTCTCCGCAGGTAATACGGGAGCTTTAATGGGGCTATCCACAATTATTTTAAGGACCATTGACGGAATTGAAAGGCCTGCAATTTCAAGTCTATGGCCAAATAGAAATGGAAATTCAGTGGTGTTAGATCTAG
>Ga0308013_10001584_pt1 | contig 11067 bp, 12 predicted proteins | sample Neamet181_FD_203131 | JGI IMG/M metagenome (GOLD analysis project Ga0308013, IMG submission 203131) | Marine microbial communities from water near the shore, Antarctic Ocean - #181 | ecosystem: Environmental > Aquatic > Marine > Unclassified | place: Southern Ocean | collected 2014-07-25
TTCACTATTTTAATGCCTTTTAACCACTGATCGATCTGTGAGAATAGCTTCAATAGAGACACTTCCACGTTCCTCTGGCAGAGTTTTCGAATTCAGAAAATTTCGTTGGTACAACCAGCGTTTTTTTAGCTGTAAACACGTATCTCTAAGTGCAGTGCCTTCTAAGTCAGGATACTTTGCTAGCATAGAGAAATGCTCCGCAATTGCTCCTTGAAAGAGGGTACACCAGATTCGGCATGCCTCGTGATCATGAAGATGAGACTAGAAGCCATTAAGCCTAGGCTCTGACCTTGTATTTCGGATTTTTTGCCGGTCATGTTGTTTAATTCATAATTCAACATACCCTTTATGATAATGAGATTGATTCGTATTAGCAACAAATAAATAAGATTAGACTCATTTATTGTCATAGTCGCTAATCAAGTTTTCTTGTGATTTCCAAAAGTTCAAGCTACTGAAGGCTATATTTAAGGATGAATTTTTCAATCAAAGGATTTATTTCTTCGGCATGAGTTGAGCTCATATAATGATCTCCTCCCTTTACTGTATATAACTCAGCACCCTTAATATTTTCAATTAAATTTGTTGCATGACTTATGTCCACATTAATATCTTCATTTCCATGAATAACCAATGTCGGGACTGTAATTTCATTTAATGGAGCGGAGAAATTTGAAAATTGCTTGTAATCATTTTTAATCCCTTCTTGTCTCTCACTTAAGGGCCAAATTGACCATACTAATCTTTTTAGCTCCTCTATATTTTGGGGTTTATTAAGAAGTTTTTCCCTGTTTTTGGAATTAGGAAGAATCGCAGAAGCAAGATTTTTATTGCTCAGAAAAGAAATAGAAGCAAGTTGGAACCAAAGACTAAAATCAGATGCGCCAATGATTTCCGCATCAGTTTCAGTAAAATCTTCTGCGTAGCTTACTGCCTCAAAAGCAATCAACCCATGTGTTTTTTCTGGAAATTTTGCAGCAAATTCCAAAGATGACGGGCCACCACCAGAAACACCCATTACTATTACTTTATCGATACCCAATTCATCAAGTAGTGCCTTAAAAACCTTGGCTTGCTGAAGAGGAGTTTTCCCAAGAAGAATAGATGTTCGTAGGTATCCAGGTCTTGATGGAGTCAATACTCTGAACTTATCAGTCGCCTCAGTCGTTTGATCATACCCGCCAGGCGTTCCATGAATGAAGAGTAAAACTGGACCATTGTTTCCCTTCAGGGTGTATTCAACAGAACCTAAACTCGTTTCCACTGTCTCAGAATTAGCTTTTAAGTTATTGAGAAAAGAATATTTAAAATAAAAATAATAGGAGGGAAAAAATACTAAAATTGCAAGAAGGAGAAAGGTGAATTTCTTCATTATTAAACTATACGCCACAATAAATTGATGTAAACAAGCTGACAGCACCTCGCATACCCAAGGCTTTCGCAACTGTCATAAAACACCGCGCATTAATCTCAGCGGCAACTAGGCAAGCGGCAGCTTGGGGAAGGCAACAAGGTGCTCAACATCGAGACGGATACCCATGGGCTCTCCAATATCATGGTCATGATGACTCGGAGCGAGCGATAAGACACGTGTGCCGCTCTCTAATTCCAATGTATAGAGAAATACAGCACCGCGAAAAGCCTTCTCGACTATGCGCGCCTTGATCGGACTGGCATCATCGTGGAATACATCATCCGGGCGAAGCAGCAATGATATCTCTTTCGTATCGGGAAGATTAAAGTTTTCAATCTCGCGCGTGTCGATTATACCTAGCTCAGTCTCTACTGCATTCTTGCCGATCATTTGTCCATCTACTAGCACACCTTCGCCTATAAAATCAGCGACGGCGAGAGAAGCAGGGGTGTGATAGAGATTGAACGCGTTGTCCCATTGCAGCAGTCGCCCCGACTTAACAACACCAATTTCATCGGCCATTGCAAAAGCCTCAAACTGGTTGTGACTGACGAGCATAGCTGTAATGCCCTCTTGCTTTAGAACCAGACGAATTTCACGGGCAAGCGTTTCTCGTAGTTCTACATCGAGACTCGAAAAAGGCTCGTCTAAGAGCAAAACCTCTGGGCGAGGTGCTAGTGCGCGAGCGATAGCAACGCGCTGCTGCTGCCCGCCTGATAGCCTATGTGGGAAAGCGTCAAGGAGACCGCTAATCTCTAGCAGTCCGGCGAGCTCTTTTACGCGGGCCTCACGCATCTGACTACTGAGAGTTTGAATTCCAAAGGCTATATTCTCAGCAACGCTGATATGCGGGAACAACGAGTGATCTTGAAAAACCATACCGACGTGGCGTTTTTCAATATCGAGTGCTCGCGAGGGAGAACTCACAACAGCCCCATCCAATAGTATTTCACCAGTACTCACAGGTTCAAAACCAGCGATAGCTCTTAGCAGTGTCGTCTTACCACAGCCGCTGGCGCCAAGCAGGCAGCCTATCCCACCCGCAGATACGCTAAACGATACAGAATCGACGATTAGATGCCCGCTTAGGCGGACACTTACGTTGTCTAGCTGTAATGCCGGTGAGGCCATTTTTATGAATCCATCATCAGGGCTTTTCCCCAACACTTGGGACATCCTTCGCCCGTTCAAGCGAACGGCTGAGCAGGATAACAGGAATCAGACTTGCCAACACGATCGTAAGAGCGGGCCCTGCCGCGTCTGCTAACCTCTCTTCGTTAGCTAGTTCATAAGTACGAATAGCAAGCGTGTTGAAATTAAATGGCCGCAGCAAAAGTGTCGCGGGCAATTCTTTAAGCACATCGACGAAGACGAGCAATAAAGCAGTTGCTAGGGAACCTCGCATGATGGGCATATGAACGCGACGCAAGATAGTCATTGGCCCCAAACCCATACTACGACCGGCCTCATCCATCGACGGTCGAATCTTTGTGAGCCCCGCGTCAACGGTATTCATCGCTATCGGTAAAAATCGAACGAGATAAGCAAAAACGAGAATAAAAGCGGTACCGCTTAGCAGCAGCCCCGTATTGAAATCAAAGCGGGCAACCATAAATGCACTCACTCGGTTGTCTAACCATGCGAACGGCACCAAGACACCAATCGCTACCACAGTACCTGGCAGCGCATAACCCAGACTCAGAACCCGAGCGGCAGCGCTGGAAAGCTGCGTCGGATACAAGCGCCGCCCGTAAGCAATAAACAGAGCAAGGATCAGCGCAGCTGCCGACGTAATAGCAGCGAGAGTTAAGCTATTAAATAAATAACCGGCGAAGTCCGCGGTCATGATTGAGTCAGAGGTAATCGAGGCCCAAATTGAAAGCTGTATTAGCGGCACAACGAATCCTAGTGAAACGGGAATCCCGCAAACCAAATAGGCAATAAATAATCTTCCACCAACTATGGGTACCGCGGGACTTGGCCACGAATGACTCCCGGTATTAAAAAATTGTGCCTGCTTACGCGACCATGACTCGATCGATACGAGAATAAATATGAACCCAAGGAGCAGCGCCGCTAGCTGCGCAGCAGCCACGGTGCTTCCAAGACCATTCCAAGTTCGATAGATCCCTGTCGTGAATGTAGAGATCCCGAAATACTGAACCGTACCGTAATCTGCAAGGGTTTCCATCAAGCAGATGCTAAGACCTACGACAATCGCCGGTCGAGCTAGTGGAAGAGCAACGCGAAAAAATGCCGAGCGCTGCGAGCAACCAAGGCTTCGCGCCGCCTCCATTACACTGCCCGACTGTCCGGCGAAGGCTGCGCGCGCGAGCAGGTATACATAGGGGTAAAAAACGAGTGAGAGCATCGCTATGGCACCGCCGAGTGACCGAATCTCAGGAAACCAGTATTCGCCATAACTCCAACCGAATGCGTCACGCAGGTTACTCTGCAGAGGCCCCGCCACATCTAACATACCCGTGTAAGTATAAGCGATGATATAAGCCGGAATAGCAAGTGGGAGCAACAGCGCCCATTCGAAAACTTTGCTACCAGGAAACCGATAGGCCGTGACAAGCCACGCTGGCAAAACCCCTAGAGCGAGCACACCGATGCTGACGCCTATCATTAGCGCGAAAGAATTACTAATGTAGCGGGCAAGCACTGTCTCAAAAAGGTGGGTCCATATATCCCCCGCTGGGAAGAACACCGAAGAAAGGACGACAAAAATAGGCGTAGCAAGTATCAACGACAAGGCGATCAACGACAAAGGCCAAGGCCTCATAAGAGAAAGCCTTGGCCTGGTGACTCGCGGAATTTCGAGAGCGTTTAAGCTCACTCTATCAATTCATTCATAATCGGCTATCTCGAGGCGAAAAATATTACTCCCAACCCGCGCGATCAGCGAGGCGAACAGCGGCCGCATTATTACGCCCAAGTACTTCGAGGTTTAACGAATCCGCTTTGAATTCACCAAACCGCTGCAAAGTGGCGCTCATTGGAATATCGGTACGCACCGAGTACTCATTGTTCACTTCCGCGTACCACTGCTGAGCGTAGTCGGCGCTGAGAAACTCGATCAGCTGACGCGCCTCATCTGCGTTTTTCGAGGTCTTTATCATGCCAGCGCCACTCACGTTCATGTGGGCGCCCCGATCACCTTGGTTCGGCCACAGTACGCCGATCTGCTCAGCCACTTCGACATCTGCAGCAATGTCAGAGTTGAGCATACCAGCTAAGTAGTAAGTGTTCGCTATAGCGAGCTTACATTGCCCTGCTACCGCGGCACGTATTTGGTCCCGATCTCCCCCTTGCGGTCGACGCGCCATATTAGCAACTAAACCTACTGCCCAAGCTTCCGTTGCCTCCTCTCCCGCGTGTTCTATCAGCGACGCAAGTAACGATTGATTATAGATATTCCCTGACGAGCGAATACAAATCTCGCCCTTCCACTTTGGATCTGCGAGGTCTTCATAGTTCTCTATTTCGCTGGGGGAGACCCGCGACTTATCAAACATGATGACCCGCGACCGAAGCGATAATCCAAACCATTGATTTTCCGGATCACGATATGCAGCAGGTATCCGCTCGCGCAGAATAGAGGAATCTATTGAAGCAAGGATGCCAGCTTCTTTAGCGCGAAAGAGCCTTCCTGCATCAACCGTTAGTAAGACATCGGCCGGCGAGTTAAAGCCCTCAAGTTCAATCCGACGGATCAGCGCATCAGCGCTCTCGGTGATCAAGTTAACTTCAATACCAGTCTCTTCACTAAACCGATCCAAAGCAGACTTAATCAAGTCCTCGCTTCGTGCCGAATAAACGTTAACTTCTGCAGCACTCACAATCCCGACCATAAAAATGGTTATGCTAAGCACGTAAGCAAATATTTTTTTTATTCCCATCACCACTAAACTCCATTATTGCTCGGACAGTTTCGCCGGAAAAATTATAATCTAAATCTATATCAAACTGTAAAATTATTATTGCTTCATAAAAAAAACAGAACCAAGATTTTAAATAATCACGGTTCTGTTCAAGTAGGAAGACTTTTACATTCCTGCTTGCTATTCTCAAAGCAAACAGCACACTTCTTCAGGCATCAATAGCTATTTATCATTTAGCTTACTTCCCTCGAAGATAATCTCTAAACACGCTTTAGAATCTAAACCTAACTCCGATCGTTGCTATCCTTGATGCTTGTGCCCTAGCGCCATTTTTAGGTGCTCTTGCGACTATATCTTCATTGTCTGCAACATTGCTCATTACAAAATAGATATCAGAATTTTCATTAATTTCCCTGGTAAGACTTAGATCAAGAGAGTTATAGCTATCCACCTTTGTACCGGCTAAGCAACTCGCGACTGAACACGTACCCCCGAAAGCATAGAGGGTTGCCGCACCCGACCAACCGTCTCCGGTATCAAAACCCGCACTTAATGCAAGCTGCGAGTCTGGTAGGTCAGGAATAGACATTCCTGCACTTATGTCACCCCAAAATGAACTAGAAAAAGTATTTTGAAATTCAGCATCCGTTGATGTGTAACTAAGCCTCAATGGGAATACCATCCGTCCAGACTCTAGGACAGTTTGCGCAACAATCTCTAGGCCAGATATTTTGGCCTCTCCTGCATTAAACGAGTCTCCGATTTCACACTCGCCTGAGGCACCTCCTGAAGCAGTACAACTACCAAACATATTCTGATAATCAGTATTGAAGTAGCCAAAATCTACAAATGTTGCCCCTGAAGAATATCGAATTCCAATTTCTGTGTTGTCAGCCTGCTCTGGATCCGCGCCACCCGATGTGGGCGTGAATCCTTCATGGAATCCAGCATATACGCTCACATTATCACTGACATTGTAAATAGCACCGACGCCAAACAGACCGTTATCCGAGTCAGCTAGTGTCTTGGGGTAGCCTTTATCCTTATTGACAGCGCTGCGCGCTGTATCAACATATCGCTCTTGAACAATCGTCCATTCTTCGGTGCGATAGCCTAGGTTTACCGTTAAATCACCAAGACTGATGACGTCGTTAATATAAAACGCAGTAGCTTCAGCGCTTGTAACTCGGTTGTTTGATGAGTAACCAGGCATAGACCCTTCGACGAGAGATCCCATCTTTCCGTCCATCCAATCCGCTGTAGCATACCATTGCATTCTGTCTTCACTGTCTTCGGTATCCCTGTATCCGACGGTGACGTGGTGCATCTCGTTGCTCCAACTTGCTTTCAAGTCAATGCCGCTCGACTCATAGGCTCTATTATTATTCTTAAGCTTTATCTGAACAGCTTTAGCATTATCTCCGTTGAGTATGGCGGCCGCGTCAACATTACCCTTGTTTGCCGCACCAATAATATCATTGATGCCATTTCCAATCCCGTAGACCTTGTTATTATCAATCTTATCAACTTTAAACCAGTTACGAGCAAAGTCATTCTGATATGCCGTTGCACTCAATTCAAAATCACCAACATCTAATAAGTAATTTAGAGATAACGACTCATGATCGTTATCCATGTTGTCATATTTTGTCATCCCATAGCGCTCATGTGCGTCGTTTCTGAAGGAGGCATCTGACAACCCAACATAAGTTTGATCCGAAGACTCTTCAGACCACTGGTACTTAAAATTTAGCTCATGATATACATCTGAGCCTCGGTCGCTGTTAACTCTGAACTTAGCCAAGAAATCATCTTTACGAAACCCTGTCCCGCCTGACTCATCCTGAATGGTATCAAAACCATCACTTTCCCAGACATGACCTTCTACAAGGAATCCATAATTTTCCCCTGAATTGCCATAAGTAGCATGAGTTCTGTAGGCTCCATCTTGACCCACCTCTTGATTAAAGAACCCTTGCGAACTCTGAGGGATCGGGGTGCTGAGCATATTTATTGCTCCGCCCACTGTATATGGCCCATTAGCAATCGCAGCCGGGCCCTTTAGGACTTCAACGCCAGCGAGGCGCCCGGTTGTTGGGAAATAATACGCAGATGAGGCTGCGTAAGGTGCCGGGGCGATAAGCACCCCGTCCTCCATCAGCGTAATTTTCCCCGAGCGATCAGCGTAAGTGCCACGAATACTTATGTTAGGCCGCAAACCAAATCCTTCCTCAGGGCGAAAATTGACGCCTGGTACACTAGAGAGAATTTTGTGTATGTCCGTATATTCGAAGACTTCTAGCTCTTCTGTGGTAATGACATTGACTGAGCCCGCAATTGCACGAGCATCCGCCTGAGAGCCCACGATTCTTACCGTTTCGATTGTTCTCTCATTTTCTTGCTCTTGATTTTGGCCCAACGCAGGGTTGGCTAACAGCCCTAATGCAACACCTACTGATACGTAAATTTCTTTTCTTACTAACATCACTACCTCACACGCTTATCGTCTTCCTATCTTCACAATAGGAGAGATCTTATTTCCAGAAATATTCTAAATACAAATCATTACCATTTAGATCAATGAGGGAAGATAATAGCAGATGCTACTGTAGATGCAAATCATTCTTATTATTGTTTAGATAAAATAGGAAATGGCTTAGCTGAAACTACGAAGTCTGAGGCATGAGATACACAGGGATCGTGCTACTAGAGAGGCTGGGGGAGCGAAAAAGAAAAAAGGAACAAAGCAGGCAGCTAACTCTTTTGCCAGACAAACCATTTTTTGGCGAGGTGTTGATAGGCAATAAAAGAATCATTCATTGGCTCTATCAAGCCGAACAGACCCGAGACATAACATTAGAAAATGATATCTTCTGTATTTTCATCTAACTGTCATCTGACAACAAAACCGAATCCGCCCGCATGCTAGAAAAATTAAAGTCGTCGCTTGTATACCGCACCGGGCCCACGCGAAGTGACGATTGAAGAAGTCGTCAAAATTTATATAAAATCTGTTTCCGAAATAAAAATTCTTCGAAGTAGATTTTACGGCGAGTCAGAAAAAACGACATATCCCTCCTTCCAGTAACGATGGAGTATTTCCCTTAATGACTCAAAAGATAATTCTTTATCAATTCCATGTTCAAGGAAGAGTTCATTAGATTTACCTTGAACATCTAGAATTCTACAGCCTAGGTTATCCCAAATTATTTTTTCTATAACATCCAGCTCAATCCTCAAATTGTTACTGAGTGCGTGTGCATACGTCGTGGGTAACACATCAAGAATATTAAAAAAGCGATGCTCATGCTCCTTTTGTTTTCTTAAGGTAAACGTAAATTTTCCGCTATCCAACGACATTTTTTGAGTGAAATCAGCTAATTGCCATGGATCAAGAGCATTAAAGCTTTGAATCAAGCCTCCTGTGCTAGGAAAATTAAATAATGACCTGTAATAAAAAGCGTTATCTTCCCAGCATTGGAAGTATGCGCCCGCATTATCAATTAATTCCTTTAGTTCGAAAATATCATAAGCTTTATCTCTCGCATTAAAAAAGGTATCTACAAAGCCAGCATCAAATGACAGATCTTTAGTTCCAGGGCTATTAGTTATGGCTTCAATATATTTATGGGCATAGTGATCTTTTCGAGATAATTCAATTATTTTTTTGGCCGTTTCGATACCTTTCTCATCAGGTTTTAAATCTAAGTACCTAAAGACATCTTGAAAATAGTAGAGGCCTACTCGCAGATAAGAGGCGTAAACCATAATATATAGGGCGCCATCATTTTTTGTCGATTGTATTAATTTAGAAAGGCTTTTTTGAGGGCTCTTAGTGTGGTGAATGACCCCAGTTGAAATAACATAATCGAATTTGTTGTTATGCGTTAAATCGATTATGTCTTTTTTTTCTATTTCCAAGTTTTTGATATTATAAGTCTTAATCATACCTGCGACATGGCGTAATGATTCTTCGCTAACATCGATTGCATAATGCTGCGAATTAGGGAACATTAAAGCGTGATAGACCGCTTGATTCGTTCCGCAGCCGGCAATTAAAACATTCAAATCATCTTTATAGGCTTTCTCGGGAAACAGCTTGTTCCAGATTTCATCAGGGGAAGATCCTTGTCTATATCCCAGTTGAATTCGCTCGCGCATATCGAAAATAGGAGCTGGGTAAGGATGCCGAGTGTATTGCAACTCTATACCGTCCGCGTCATTTGAATTAGTCATAAAGTAAAATCTATTATTTAAATGGAATTAAATTTACTGAATCGCTATCATTTCTTTAGACACTTAGCAGCATCTTTTGATAACCCTCTTCATACTTTACAGGCGACAGCTGATTATTGGAACTATTCCGTCGCTTGTTGTTATAAAACATTTCAATGTAATCAAAAATATCCCTCCTAGTGGCATTTCCTGCGGCATAGTTTTGTCGGCGAATTCATCCTCGCTTCGATATATCCTAAAATGAATCCCAGAAAGTAAAACAAGGGAGTCGTGAAAACAAGCCAATACCAATACTCAGAGCGAGAAGATCCGCCTTCAAGGACAAAAGAACGCCCCACTGTTGAACCATTGCTTTCAAAGAAATCCATTGCCATTCAACCCTCGTCAATCCAAGCCGTTCGTCCATAATAGTATGTATAGGGGCGGGATGGGATGGGACCATCCTCGTGCAAGGGGGTGGGTGCGCTGATTCCAGCGCTGGTAATTATCGAGACATTAACAAATGAAACCATTTTTTGTACTTGCGGAACTCTACCCCTCCCCATTTCTTAGTGCTTCCCTAACACGCTCACCCTGATGCGCAAAGTCATCCCTGATTGTTGAGCCATCATGCTGAGGATTCATCCCGTTGTCACACTTCGGGAAATAAAGCATAGTCTCACTAACGCTCATGCTGCGATTCAGATAAATTTTCTGCATAACTTTACTCAAGCAAAAATATCAAGCTATCCTCAAACCAAAACTCTACCTAACAAGTGGATAATATATCTAGTCACCCTGCTCAAAATCATTCATGGGATTTTATATTAGCGCTCTTATTCCCCATTAATCATTACCTAATGCACTCTCACAAACATCGTTCTAATAAACGCTACCGTGCTTTGCAATAAAAACAAAATCAAGCAAACAATATATATATTTGTAAGTTCAGTTAAATACCCCATTATCATCAATCCAGAGATAATAAATATAGTTGATAATATGCCGGTTTGGAAAAAATAAACTTTAATGGGGAAAATTTCTTTATGCCCTTGTTTTCTTAGTAAAAGCATTTTTTTAGGAAACACTAATAGTCCTATGACTGAATAAATGCATATAATCCAACAATTAATTAGCCAAGCTAATTCTAAATTCCGATCACTAAAGATAGCAAAAGGAAGAATAGAGCCAAACATTGCCCCAAAAGCGGAATAAGTTAAAAGCTGTATGCGAAAATTATCTGGAGCACTAAACCCATCAGAACTTCTACTTAAACCAATTAATATTGCTGAGAAGCCAACTATGCCTAGAGCAAGCTCAGCTATTAACTGTAGTGCATCAAAATTTGGCTCCATATGTTACCTCTACTAATAAGTTACGGTTCTAATTTCTAGAATTTATACCTAGTCTAGTTGATTTTTTTAAGAATTTAAGCCCTGATATTTATTTTATTTAAGATAGAAAAAACGCCCTTCACCAAGCCCAATATGTGACAGAGAGAAGAAGTTAGTAGCGTGATATCGTAAACTTAATAATTAACTAACCATTCAT
>Ga0308013_10001585_pt1 | contig 11065 bp, 10 predicted proteins | sample Neamet181_FD_203131 | JGI IMG/M metagenome (GOLD analysis project Ga0308013, IMG submission 203131) | Marine microbial communities from water near the shore, Antarctic Ocean - #181 | ecosystem: Environmental > Aquatic > Marine > Unclassified | place: Southern Ocean | collected 2014-07-25
CCTTGAGCAACTTCAGGCTGATATGGGGTGTATGAAGTGTACCATCCTGGATTTTCTAAGATATTTCTTAAAATAACATTTGGTGTAAAGGTGTTGTAGTAACCCATACCGATAAAATTCTTAAAAATTTCATTCTTCTTTGAAATAGACTTTAATTCTTTTAAAGCGTCATTTTCAGAAACTGGTTCATCAACTTTAAGTTCTTCAGTTAAAAGAATTTTTTCAGGAACAGTATTCTTCATCAAATCATCTAATGACTTGGCACCAACTGCCTGAAGCATTATTTCCTGATCCTCTTGTGAAGGACCAATGTGTCTTGCTAGAAACTCTTTTGAATTATTATCAATCATTTAACTTGGGTTTTCCGCTACGAATTTGTCATAATCCGATTTAGTCATTAAATTATCTAATTCAGAACTGTCTTTTATTTTTATTTTAAAAAACCAACTTGCTCCTTCAGGATCCGAATTGACACTAGATGGGTCATCAACTATCAACTTGTTACCTTCTGTAACTTCACCAGAGATAGGAGAATAAACATCACTAGCTGCTTTTGTTGACTCAACTACAGCTGCTTGATTATTTTGTTCAATTACTTTTCCTGCATCAGGCACCTCAACAAAAACAATGTCACCTAACATTTCAGTTGCATGTTTTGTTATTCCTACGGTTGCCACGTCTCCTTCTACGGACACCCACTCATGTTTTTTTGAAAATTTTTTTTCACTCATAATGTTTCTTTATTTTGCATAATTTTTTTTATAAAACGGAAGTTCAGCAATCTTAGCTTCATATTTTTTACCTCTAACTTCTAGTTTAATTATAGTTCCGATTTTTGAAAAATTAGAATTTACATAGCCCATAGCTACTGGCGCATTTACACTTGGTCCAAATGTTCCGCTGGTTATTGTTCCAATTTCCTTGTCTTCACTCGAGAATATCTTTGTTCCTTCTCTTGCTATGATTTTACCTTCAGGTAAAATTCCAACTCTTAATTTTGATGTACCTTTTTCAATATTTTCTTTAATTTTTTCCCATCCATTAAATCCACCCTCTTCTCTTCTCTTTTTTGCTATCGCCCACTTTAAGTTAGCTTCTATAGGGTTTGTTTCTTCGTTTAACTCATGTCCATATAAGCAAAGTCCAGCTTCCAACCTTAGCGTGTCTCTAGCCCCTAAGCCTATTGGTTTAACCTTGTCTTCTAAAAGGTTCTTAATTAATTTTTCCACTTGAGTATTTAATACCGAAATTTCAAAGCCATCTTCGCCAGTGTAACCGGATCTTGTTACATAAATTTTTTCATCATCAAACTCAAAGGTATTTCCTCGCATAAACTTTAAATCACTTACACCTTTAATGTGTTTCTCTAAAATTTCAGCAGACTTGGGTCCTTGTAGTGCAATTAAAGATGTTTGTGTACAAAGATGAAATTTATGATTTTCACCTAAATATTTTGATATTTGCTTGATGTCATTCTCCTTGCATGCTGCATTCAATATAATACAAAAACTTTTTTCTCTTCTTGTAATAATCAAGTCATCAATTACTCCTCCACTATCATTTAGTAAAAAAGAATATTTTGAATGATTTACATTAAGACTTTTTAAATCTGCTGGTATAATTTTTTCTAATGATACTTCAAGATTTGTTCCACTTACATAAAATTGACCCATGTGCGAGACATCAAAAAAACCCGCATAAGTTCGTGTTGAGATGTGTTCCTTAATAATTCCATCCGAATATTGAATTGGCATTTCATATCCTGCAAAAGATACAAATTTTGCACCAAGATTTTTATGGTAATTATATAAAGTAGTTTTTTGTGCTTCCATAATAACTCTTTTTATTTACCCAATCTGTCTATGGTACCTGAGAGATTTGCTCCTTCGGTGAGGCTTACGCCTGCTTTCCAGAGTTATTATTTTAACGGTCCTTTTGCCTGAGAGTTTCCTGGGCGTTGCTCCTTCGGCGCTATATTTAAATAGTCTCTCCCGTTAATTTCACTTTCAATTAATTTTTACTAAATGTCAAATAGATTTCGAATTCTTAGAATGTTTTTGTTCTAAAGTTTTAAGAATTACGGCTATTGCAATTATGCTGCCGCCTAAAAATACACTTGTTGGTGGAATTTCGTTTATAAATAACCAAACCCAAAAAGGACCAAATAATGCCTCGGTAAGCATTAACAAACCAACAATTACTGCTGGCGTAGATCGCGCACCAATAGTTATACAAATAAAGCCGAAGGCGTGCTGAAAAGATCCTAATAAAAAAACTATTAATAGATCGTGTAAAGAAATTAAAATTGTTTCAGAAATGACAAATCCATAGAGCATACTTAAAAATCCGGCAATCAATAGTGGGGGAACAAAATCAATTTTTGGAAATTTTCTAATTAATAAAATAAGAAAGGCAAAATTTATAGGGATATATAACGCAACTAGATTTCCCTTTAAAGATCCGGCGTCCAAAGAACCACCAATCATAACAGTAATTCCTACCATCGCTAAAAATATTGAAAATAAAGTTTTTAGGCTTATTTTTTCTTTTAAAAAAAAATAACCAAATATAGCAAGCCATATAGTTTGGCTGCTTATAATAAATAAAACGTTAGCAACCGTAGTTTCTGTCATAGCTACTATGTACGCTACAAAGCCAAGAGACATAGCAAAACCATACGCTATTCCCGGATGGCCTGATTTCTTAATGCTATATAAAGCTTTTTTTTTATGCTTAAAAAATAAAAAAAAAACAAGGGTTAAAGAGAAGAAAAAAGCTCTCCAGAATAAAATTTGCCAAATATCGGCATTCTCTATTTCTCTTATAAGTAAGCCTCCCCAGCTTAAAAAAAAAGCTCCTATTAAGATAAGTATATAACCTGGGATTTTATAAATAAATTGCATTTAAAAATTTTTTAAAATTCTATTAAAATAATAATTTAAAGTGATAGATCTCATGATCATAAAAAAAAGTAGTGAAAGCCATAAACCATGATTACCGAAATTATTAACTAAAACGTGAGAAGATGTAATAAAAATTAATACTGATAATATCATACCATTCCTCATTTCAACTGTTTGAGAGGCGCCAATAAAAATTCCATCAAATTGATAACATAGAGATGCAATTGGTGGAATGGCAACAATCCAAAGAATATAATTAAAAGCTAAATATCTTAAATAATCTAAATCAGTTAATTGATTGACAATAAACTGAAAAGAAACAAAATATATTAAAGCAATAATTAAGCTTGAAAAAATGCTTAATTGAAATGAATTAGAAACAGCTTGTAAAAAAAATTTTTTAGATTTTTTTCCAATCGTGTACCCAATAATTGCCTCTGTAGAAAATGCATAGGCATCGAGAAAAAATGATGCCAGCATAATAAATTGTAACAGTATGGTGTTTACAGCTAAATAGTTCTCTCCTAATTTCGAGCTCTGGTAAGTTATCCATAAAAATGAAAAAGTTAAACAAACAGTTCTGATAAATATATTAAAATTAATATTAAATAATTGAAATATTTTTTTTCGGTTTACAATTTTTAAAAATGTTAAAGGACCATGAAATTTATTTTTCAGTTCAAAATAGATAATCAATAAAAAAATAATAACTGTTAGGTAAGCTGAAATTACCGTTCCAGCCGCTGCTCCAGATATTTCTAAATTAAAATAAATAACAAAAATTGAACTTAAAATAATATTACAGATGCAAAAAACTGATACTCCTATACTTGCAGCTTTTGTTTTTTGCAGTCCTAAGTATAAACCCACTAAAACGTATAGAATAAGCTCAGCTGGTGCTGAAAATATTCTAATTGAAATATATTTATTAACTAAAAGTTGTGTATCTTGTGATATTTTAAAAAAATATTCTATAAAAAATAAAATAGGACTTTTCAATAACATTATTAAAACTCCAATTAAAAAAGCTAAAAATAAGTTTCTAATAAATACTAAAATTATTTCATTCCAGTCATCTTTACCCAATGATTGAGCAACGAGACCAACAGTACCCATGCGTAAGAAGCCAAAACTCCAGAAAATCATTGTTATGACCGAAGTTGCTATACTTATGGCTGCTAGAAACTTTTCACTGCTTAAATGACCCATTAAGCCTGTGTCAACAAGGCCAACGAACGGGATAGCTATATTTGAGAAGAAAATAGGAATAGACAGCTTAAAAATATAGTATTTTGAAATATGTTTTGATTGTCCCATTGTGACCATGAGTTAATTTATTCTTTAATTCTTTACAATTAAATAATATATATTATCAATTAATGACTTTAGAAGAACCCATAATACTGCTTCAGATCATATTTATAGATATAGTAATGGCTGCTGACAATGCAATCATCATTGGTTTAATAGCTGCCAACTATTCACCAGAAAATCGTAAAAAAATAATTGCATTTGGTGTTGCCGCAGCTTTTATTTTTAGAATAGTCTTTGCTCTAAGCGCAACATATTTACTGACGATAGCTTGGATGAAGATCTTAGGTGGTCTTTTACTAATTTGGGTAATTAATAATTTAAGACAAGATTTATTTAACAAAAAAATAATTAGGTCTCCACGTCTTAAATCTAAAGAGTCTAAAACATTTGGAATGGGTGTCTATCAAGTTCTAGTTGCAGATATTACCTTAAGCTTGGATAACGTGCTTGGGGTAGCAGGTGCCGCTAAAAATCATTTTTCTTTAATGGTATTTGGACTGTTGCTATCCGTTGTTTTGATTGGAACCTTGGCTTCTTATTTTGCAAATTATATAAAAGATCATAAATGGTTAGGGTGGGTAGGTATTGGAATAATTTTGATAGTAGCGATGCAGCTTATTGTGGGTGGTTTAGATAATCTTGGAGTTATTACTATTAATGAAAACTTTAAAAATCTATTCCATGTATGAAGGATTTCTGCGTTATAGGTAGTGGTGTAGCTGGATCTACTATTGCAAATTTATTAGCTAAAAATTATTCAGTTGAAATATTTGATAAAGCAAGAGGCCCAGGTGGAAGAGCGTCTAATAGAAGATACAATAACAACCTAAGCTTTGACCATGGCCTTCAATATATATCTCCTAGATCAAGTAATTTTAAAAAATTTATAGAAGAATTAAAAAGAAAAAAAATTCTAAAAAAATGGCTTGGTGATCATCTTGATTTTACTTTTAAAAAAAATGAAAAACTTATCAAATATATAGGTGTAAATGGTAATAATGATATTTGTAAATATTTAATTAAAAATATTAAATCTAGCTATCTATCAAATGTAACTAGCATAAAATTTGCCTCTAATTATTGGACAATTACTTTGAACTATAAAACTAAGATTTATTTTAAAAACTTGATTATAACTTGTCCGTTTCCTCAATTAAAAAAATTATGCTCAAAATACTTAAGTAAGAATATGTTAAGTTTCAAAGCCAAAATGCTTCCAAATATTACAGTAATAGTAGCCTACCAGTACAATAAAGAGATCCCCATAAGTAGTATTAGATTTAACGATAATACAATAGCTTGGGCTTCTTGTGAAAATACTAAAGATAGATTTAAATCTAATAAAAGTTTATGGACCATTCAATGCACTGAAGAGTTTTCAAAAAAACATATTAATTTATATAAAATTAACAAAAAAAAATATATTTCAAATATTCTTAAAAAATTTGAAATATTAACAGGCATACAGAAAAACATGATTATAAAAGCCGATATTCATGGCTGGAAGTATGCTTATTCTAAAGGCTCTAATAAAGTTTTGAGTAGTTCTTTGATTGGTAAATTTAATTTAGGTATTTGTGCAGATTGGTTCCTGGGATCAAAAGCAGAGGATGCTTGGGACAGTGCTCAAAATCTATTTAAAAGAATAAAAAAAAACCCGCTTAATATAATTAAGCGGGTTTAATTTTTAAAATTGATCTAACTTATAACTAGAAGTTTTTACCAACAGATATTCTGTAGGCCTTAGTATCAAGATCGGCTTTTAATTTGTTTTCTTCTCCAGCTGTTGAACCACCAGTCGACGTTTGACTTAGTGAATCGTAATCTGTTTGTTCGTAAGAAGCTTTCCAAAGTGTGCCTGTTGCTGTTTCGCCTTTAAAACCTAAACCTAAAGTAGTACCGTTAAGATTTTCGTTTTTATATCTTTGAGTACCAGTGTGGTTAATGTCTAAAGAAGCAACACCTGCTTTTGCGTACAAAGCACCAAAAATGGGCATTTCAACATATAATACTCCCATGTTTGTCGCTTCAGCAGCAGCTTTAAAACGTGCGTTACTTGATGACCCTTCTCTAAGAGTATCTTTTGTGTCATCTGCTCTTCCTTCGCTACCAATTTGAGCTGAACCTGGAGTGTATTCTACACCAAAAGCTACTGGCCATCTTGAGTCTACGAAAGTGTATTCAGCATAAATAGAGGCTGCCATAGCAGTTTCACTTACTGATTTTGTTCTTACTGATGTGTCTGCAACATCTGCGCCGCCTGCGGTCAGAGTATCAGTTTCAGTACCAGAAGCATCTACTTCCATAACTGAAGCTACTACACCCATAGAAAGCTGTCCTGCAGAAACATTAGATGTAAATGCAACAATTGCAATTGCAGCAATTAACATATTTCTTAATTTTATCATTTTGTTCCTTTGTTTTTAATTGTTATATTTCGAAATTTAACTTTCCAACATTTACCTTCTCTTGTTAACTTTTAAAAGGTAAAAATTGCCGTATAATTAAGGCATTTAATTCAACAAATTGAAATAAGTCAATGAATACAACAAAAATATGTTGTTTTTTTATCACTACTTTTGATTCATTTTAGGTAAAAATTACTACCCAATATAATGGAAAAATTATAGCGAATCTTTAAATTACTTTCTTAGCTGGCCTATTGTTGATGTAATTTTTTTTCTAAAAAAGAAAGGTAAAACGAAACCAATTAAAGTAATGCTCCATATAACAATAGACACATTTGATGAAAGTAGCTTCAGCCAGTCTCCATCATGGATTGTCATTGCTCTCCTTAAATTTGACTCCATGTGCTCACCCAAAATTACTCCCATTATTACAGGTACTAAAGGTATATCAAGCTTTCTTAGTAACCATCCCAACAAACCAAACATAACCATAATAATTAAGTCGAAACTTGAGCCTGATATTCCATAAATTCCAACAAAAGAAACCATTGCAACTACGGGCATGAGATATTTTGAGGGAATTAATAAAATTTTTGAGAAATATTTAACTAAAGGAATGTTTAAAATTAAAAGAACTATATTTCCTATAAATAAGGCTGCGATTAAGCCCCATACTACATCTGGATTTTGTTTGAACAAGAGTGGTCCAGGCGTGACATCTAAGGTCATTAACATAGCGAGCAAAACAGCTGTAGTTCCTGAGCCTGGCACACCAAGAGCAAGCATTGGAACTAACGCACCACCTGCTGCTGCATTATTTCCAGCCTCTGGAGCCGCCACTCCTCTTTCATCGCCTTTTCCAAAAGTATCATCTTTATTAGAAACTTTTTTTTCAAATGTATAAGCTACGAAAGACCCAAGTGACGCGCCAGCACCAGGCAATATTCCCGATAAAAATCCTAAAAAAGTTCCTCTAAACATTGCGGGTACAATTTTTTTTACAGTTTTAAGTTTAGGAATAATGTTTCCTATTATGATCTTTTTTTCTTCGTTTAGTTTATCAAGGTTAGTATTCTCAATAAATACAAATACTTCAGAGACGGCAAACAGCCCTACAATTACGACTAAAAAATCTATTCCATCATAGAGCTCAATTATTTCGTAGCTCATTCTTGGAACACCTGTTTGATGATCAACACCAATAGTTGCAATTCCTAAACCTAAACAAGATGCCAAAACTGTCTTAGCTTGGTTTTTTGAAGCCACACCACCAAGTGTTGCAAAGGCCATAACAAATAATGCGAAGTATTCTACCGGTCCAAATAATAAGGCCACTTTTACAAGTTGAGGTGCCAAGAAAACTAATCCGATTGTTGCAAACATTGCGCCAAAAAAAGATGCAAGGCCCGTTAGTGTGAGTGCCTCACCCGCTCTTCCTTGTTTGGTCATTGGATAACCATCGAGACATGTCATCATGGCAGGTTCATCTCCCGGTATATTTAAAAGAATAGATGAGATTCTTCCTCCATACATTGCTCCATAGTAAACACTAGCCAATAAAATCATTGATGAAGCAGGTGAAAGTCCTAAAGAAAAAGATAAAGGAATTAAAATCGCCACTCCGTTTGCGGGTCCAAGACCAGGTAACGCTCCAAAAATTGTACCTAAAACGCACCCTATTAATGCTAGTGTAAAATTTTCTAGGGTTAAAGCTACTTTGAATCCATCTATTAAAAAATCAAGTGTTTCCATTAAAATCCAAAAGGTCCAGTTGCAAGCGATAGACCTAAAATTTTTCTAAATAAAATAAAGATTGTAATGGATATAATTAAACCTGCGGTAAAAGCTGATAATAATTTAGCGCCTAGCCTCCAAGAAATAAAACTTGCAGCAAAAAATGTTGAAAGGACAAATCCTATTACAGGTAAAAAAACTGCATACATAATTAAAATTATAGCAGTCATTAAGATTTCAATTATTTTTCTAAATTCAGGCCATTTAGGTTTTATGTCAGGTTTAAAAATAAGAAATAAAGATGAAGAAATTAAAAAAAAAGAGACAATATATGGATACGTTTTTGGACCAATGTGATCCGAAATAAAACTTTCTTCCACAATGTACGCGGAAAAAATATAAAAAAAAGTTAGTAAGAGTGTAAATACACCAAATACTCGGTCGTTCATAAGAATTCATAGCGCCTCACGAGAGGCGCTAAAATTTAATTAATTTATTTGATAATACCTATTTGCTTAGAAATAGTTTGAATTGAAGCAACTGAATTAGCAACAAAAGCTTCAAACGCTTTTCCTGATAAATCTAACGGTGCTAAACCATTTTTAGCCATTGTTTTTTTCCATTGTGGCGTATCGTACATTTTTTTAATTGCGCCGGCCCAAAAATTATAAGCATCATCGCTCATTCCTTTTGGAACATAGAAACCTCTCCAGTTAGCTCCTACAACATTTACACCTTGTTCTTTAGCAGTATAAAATTTAGAAAAATCTCCCGGTAATCTATTTGGTGAAAGTACAGCTATGATTTTAATGTCTCCGGCATCAACAAACCCTTTTATTTCAGAAACGTCACCTGTAAAAATTTTAACATTTCCAGCAAGTAATTGAGTTACAGCATCTCCACCACCATCGAATGACACGTATTTAATTTTACGAACATTTGATATTCCGTATTCTTTTGCAGCCATTAAAATTTTAAGATGATCCCATCCGCCTACAGCAGATCCGCCACCGACAACCCATTTTTTAGGTTTTGTTTTAAGATTTTCTAACAGTTCTCCTAAAGTTACAACGCCTGAATCTCCAGCTACTGCGATTACACCATAGTCAGCACCGATTGTTCCAACCCACTTGACTTGATCCATTGAATTTCCTGGATAAGCACCTTGAGCAAGTCGTGTTGCTGTTGCTGCTGAAGCTGCAACGATTAATGAATCGTCTGAACCTCTTTTGTTAACTACTTCAGCAAAAGCTTTTCCGCCTCCACCTCCGGCCATATTTGTAACTTCTAATGAACCGTTAATTAGACTTAAATCTTGAAGCGCCTTACCTACTGCTCTACAAGTAAAATCCCAACCACCTCCAGCATTTGCTGGTGCTATGCATTTAGTATTATTAGGCTCAAAAGATAAACTAGAAACTGTTGAGTATAAAACTAAAGATAAAACTAAAGTTATCTTTGATATAAATTTAAACATTTTTCCCCCGTATTATTGTTGTTAATTTGAAGGTATTTCAACCCAATCAAGTTAAGGAGTCAAATGATTAGGAGTAAAAAATTGAAGTACAATTTGAGGTTGATTTTGAATAAACGCTAAATAACTCTCGTTAGATCATGTTTTTTTAAATATAAAATAAATTTTTTTCGCCGTAATATTTGTAATTTTGATAAAGCTTAAAAAATACCAGATTCTGAAAGTTTTTTTACTTTATTGCCTTTTTTTACTTCGATGTGTAATTTTTGAATATCTCTAGAGCTTAGTTTTTTTAAGTTTTGAACGTTCCTTAAAAATTTTCTTGATTCGCTAATTGTAATAAGGCCATCTGTTAAGTTCTTAAATTTTTCAATATAATTAGATCTGGTAAAAGGCTTTCTACCACTTGGATGTGCGTCTGCTAAACCTAATTCATCTGAAATAATGCTACCATCATTCATTGTGACCACAACCTTACCTCCAAAACATTTATGCCTTGGGTCAGGATGATGATATTTTTTAGTCCACTCAGGATCTTCAAAGGTTTTAATTTTTCTCCAAAGTCCTATAGTACTTTTTCTTTTCGATCTTTCAGGCGTGTAAGATTTAACGTGGTGCCAAGAACCATCTTCTAACGCGACCGCAAAAATATACATTATAGAGTGATCTAATGTCTCTCTGCTTGCGTTAGGATCCATTTTTTGTGGATCGTTTGCACCTGTTCCAATTACGTTGTGAGTATGGTGGCTTGTATATATTTCAATTAATTTTATTTTTTCAACGTTTCCAACTCTTTTCTTTAAACTTTTTGCTAGATCAATTAAAGCTTGGGCTTGATATTCTGCTGAATGTTCTTTCGTGTAGGTTTCAAGAATAGCTTTTTTGGTTTCGTTTCTTTCAGGAAGTGACACTTTATATTCAGCATTTTTTCCTCCAAGGACATATGCAATCACACTATCTTCACCTTCGTAAATAGGACTAGGTGCACCTTCTCCTCTCATACATCTGTCGACTGCCTCTATCGCAAGCTTACCTGCGTGCGCTGGTGCAAAAGCTTTCCAGCTAGAAATTTCACCTTTTCTTGATTGTCTTGTTGAGACCGTTGTGTGCAACGCTTGTTGAATAGATTGATAAACAATATCAATTGGTAAATTTAATAACGTTCCAATACCTGCGGCAACACTTGGCCCAAGATGAGCAATATGATCTATCTTATGTTCGTGTAAGCAAAT
>Ga0308013_10001593_pt1 | contig 11035 bp, 9 predicted proteins | sample Neamet181_FD_203131 | JGI IMG/M metagenome (GOLD analysis project Ga0308013, IMG submission 203131) | Marine microbial communities from water near the shore, Antarctic Ocean - #181 | ecosystem: Environmental > Aquatic > Marine > Unclassified | place: Southern Ocean | collected 2014-07-25
AGATGGTGGTGGAGGTGGTTGTCCATGAGGGATTCCTGTTTCTGGATTTATACCAGATGGTGGTGGAGGTGGTTGTCCATGGGGTATACCTGTTTCTGGATTTATACCAGATGGTGGTGGAGGTGGTTGTCCATGGGGTATACCTGTTTCTGGATTTATACCAGATGGTGGTGGAGGTGGCTGAAGTGGTCTAGGTGGACCAAATTGTACACGGTTTATTGGTTGAAGAGGGGGGGTGACTATTATGTTCCTAGGTATTCTTCCCATGTTCACATAAGGTGTGTTGAATTGGGTTTGTGTGGGTGGGACTATCTGTGCGGTTATCATAGACTGTGGTGCTGACCTAGCCTGTGGTAAATTGAACGAATGGAAAGATATGTATACAATGGGGTACAGATTTCTGTTTACAAAATCTGCGAATGATTCCGGTGTATGTATGTCATTTGAGGATCTTTCAATGTAATCTAACCTTTTTTCCACATCAGCAAGGTTCACATTGATCCCAGGGGATGAAACCCTCCACATACCTATTCTACTAATAAGCAATTGGTCCACATAAACAGAATAATCCTTGGACCGTTTAACCCCTGCCAAAATATCGGTTCTAGACGGAGTAGAGAGACCGGTTTGCATGTGTACAGTGTTCCACAGGAAAGAGTTCTTTTGGTGTGCCTCAATGACTAGTCTTGGATGCCATGTTTCTACAGACTGATCCCATATAAACATGTCTGTGAATCCACATACAGTTCGTCCATCCTCTTCTCTAAGACTGGATCCTGATGTGTTACACGATGATCTTACATTCATTGGGTTATACATTGCCCCTACAGATGGAATACCAGGCCCCATTGACGAAATGGCCACCCCCTTAAAAATATTAATATCGTATTGTGTAATAGCCAGGGGGTTTCTAACGACAGGAGTATTTCTCAGAGGTTCAGTAGGTCTTACAACTTCAATAACTGCGTCCACAATTGGTCCTATGATAGGTATATTACTTATTATAGGTACAGTTGGTGCAGGCTGTGGTGTAGGAGGAGTCTGGGGTACCGAGGGTGGAGCCTGTGGTGTAGGAGGAGTCTGGGGTACCGAGGGTGGTGCCTGTGGTGTAGGAGGAGTCTGGGGTACTGAAGGTGGGGCCTGTGGTGTAGGTGGCTGAACCTGGGGTATCGCATCTGGGACCCTCGCACCTGGTATAGTTATAATTGTACCATCTGGAAGATTTGAGGGTATTTTAGTCTCACCTCCTTCTGTCTGTATTGTTATATAGGGTATCGAAGACGGCAACCTGTCTCCGAATATCTGAGTATTTATCTCTTCATCGTAAGCTTTTCTGTCTTCGGTATCTTCTATGAGTATAGCTTTCTTAAGTGTCTTTGATTTTTTAGACAGTTTTTTTGAACGAGAGCGAGGAGCCATTCTATTAGTGGGATGAAATATTATAAAATTGTTTTTGTACGATTATGTTGATATTTATTTTTTAATGTATTAAATTACTCATGGAGGATAAATGAATTTGTCAAGGCCAATACAACCCATGCGGATGTAAACAATGGGAGACCTATACCCGACGCTATGTTTCCTGGACGTTCTATCTTGTTAACCAACATCATTCCTACAAATACCATGATAGGTGAAATAATCCCAGTTGCAGACAATATGGTTCTTGTGTTTGCCATTTCATCACTCTCTGTTTCTACTTCGACCTCCTCGTCTGTCTCTTCTTCAACTGGTTGTTCTTCGGGTTCTTCGTCCACGAACCCGATCTTTTTAGAAACAGAGTATCCGATTACAAACCATGAAGACATAAATAAGAGACCGAATATCATCATGGGAGCCTTGGATACACCCTTGTCCATCATCATTCTCAGAATCATTGCAGAAGCCCACACAAGTACAGATGAAATTATCAGTTGGTTCTTGTATTTATCTTCTCGTGTGTCGTTTTTATCGAAAGAAGAAATTATCAGAGCCCATCCCATAGAAAACATGACCATGCCGATGATCTTGTTTACCATTGTGGGGTTGGAATTATTCATGAAAGAGATAGCGGACGTGATGAATGCACCACCGGAAAGTCCAGCTATCATGGGGAAAGACTCAATAGAAATTGTTTCAGACATTCTTTATTTATTAATCCATATTATAATACCTCGAATGATCAATAACTATTACCATACATCTCCTTCCTAACCGCCATCATACACTTCCCCATGAAGTTGTTGCCTACCAATTCTCCACCAACTATTCTCCCTGCACTGTATCTCTTCCCCCCGTTTACCACGTGTGCGGTCCAAAACTTCTTCTCTGGTGTTCCTCTGGTGAAATCTACAAGTATCTCTGACCCCGTGCTCATCAAAACAGCACGGTGAATAGAGTTCTGGGTATACTTTGCAAAAAGTATCTTCTTCCAGATAGAAACTAGTGTGGAATTTCCACCAGAAGGACCATATTGTTCCAGAGGATAGTCGTTCACACACATCCCAATCTCTTTTGCCCTGTATCTCTCCCCCTTTTCGTTCTTCTGTGTCAAAATCTTAGCAACTATCCCGATGCTGCCTTTCCTCCCCCAGTACCGACCCTTGGTCTCCCCGATGAAATCACCAAGTATCAACTTTAGACCATCTATAGTTGACAAGTCTCCTCCTACAGCAAGTCTTGAAATGTCTTCGTGTCTTCTCATGAAGTGAGCCCACCAGTAGTGCTCGGAACAAGGAAAGATGTATTCCCTCTCCTCGAATTTCCCTTCTGTTTCTACAAACAAGTACCCCCTGATGATACATTCGTTGAAATTGGATAACGTTGTGTACGGCTTAGTCATACCATGTCCGAAGTATCTGAAAGTCTGAACCATCTTTTTTATGAAATGAGTCCTGGAGGTATTGTGATGAGATGGGTACCAGTTGTCTGAAATGTTTAAACCCGATGAGGCTTTTTTAAAGGGGGTAGGTATTATTTGAATATTGATATTTGATATTATAAAATGATATTCTCCCATCCTTTGTCACAAATCTTATCTATCCTAAATAAACCATGACACCTTTTCTTATTTTCATATGTCTTATACACTGTGTTGTATCAAAGGCGGTTTCTTTCCACAAGATTTCTGCACCCAAGATTGTAGCTGTAATGTCTATGCAGAGGAGTGGGAGCACTAGTCTGAATACTCTTCTGTCTTCTCATCCATGTGGCATCAATGGAAACGAGATCATGACAGCGGACAAGGGTCAAGACATATTGGGAGCCCATAAGGCCACGGGGATGAGCCAGAAAGATTCTCACAGTAACCCAGTAGATTTCCTAATGAGGAGCCATGAGATGTTGTGTAAAACGCATAGTCAATGTGGGGGGGACTGTACTATATTTGTCAAGATATTTGACGTTCACGTTCTAAGTAACGAGGGTCTAACGGAGATGGCTATGAACGAAGATATAGGGTATATTGTATTGGAAAGAGATGTACACGAATCGTACGAATCTCTACAAAATGCGTTGAATCATAAGGATTGGTTGACAGTTCCTGGGCAAAAGAGGCCTGATAAGGAAGTGTATACGATTACCGATAAGTATCTGGATCGTCAAAGGAACTGGTACGAAAAAGTGAGGGGTCTTCTCAAGGATTTCGGTCGTACTTACGTGGAAGTTTCATTTGTCACTGTCCAGTCATGTGACATATTGCACGATGTTCTTCCTAGTATATACTCGTTCTTTGGGATGCAATTGTACGATAATATAGATGTAAATAGTAAATCCGATTCCAGATTATATCGGATGAAAGAGTTTATTGATTCGTGTTCAAGGTAGTTTAATCTTTTAATATATACAACACTTATATATATATATATATAATGAACGTTTTCATGCAACATGCTAAGACTGGTCTCAATGTGGAGGCTGTCTTACTGGGAACACTTGATGATTCCGCTATCGTTTCACTTTATATGAAAGATGAATCGGTAATGAAAGGGATAATCACATTCACCGACGAAGGGACCATTGGATTTACGAACATAATGCTGTACGATTTCTGGCATATTGTTTCAATAATCCCACAAGGTTTTTAATTTATACACGTTAATACAGATTCATTTTTAATCATATAATATTATGTATTAAGATATATTACAATATATGTTATGCAATTACTCTTTCACACTGAAACTTGTTGCATTTTCTTCTATAGGTTTATTTTTGTCAGGAATTGGAACTTATGTTACATATAAAGCAAGACTCAACACAATCCGAGATTCTGAAAATCTCTCTCTTATCAAAATATCAACCGTTCTATTCAATGACCTCCATAATAAACTGGACAAGCAATTTGTATCTAGATTTATGTCTGTATTAGGAGGGGTAACTTCTAGACAAGGATTCGAATATATTTCTGATCCAAGACTTACACTTGAGTCGACTAGTATTGGATGGATACCAATGGTAAATTCTTCTTACCGAGATGAATTTGTTTTAAATAATCAAAACTATTTCTCTGAGTTTGACTATATTATAAAAGGAATTGATCAAAACATGGATATAATAGAAAGACCTATAGACAATTCTACAATATGGCCTATTTTATTTACAAACCCATTGACCTTGAAGTTTACAGGATTTGACATTGGTTATTCGTGGGGTGTGTCTATCCAGGAGATGATAGATACTAGGTCAACTGTTATCATAGACTTAGTTCCCCTTTTAGAATTTGGAGGAGTTGGAGAGTTTGTATCGTCCAACACTGATTTTACATTCGACGTATCAGAAGAACCATTCATTTTCATGATATTTCAACCAGTAATTGATATTATGTCGGATGAAATCATTGGACTAGTATTAGAAGTGATATTTCCACATGGGTTCATTTTAGATGCATTGAGTATATTAACCTCTTCTGAAAGTAAGGATGTAAATCTCACAATACTACGTCTGAAGAAAAATGGGAAATTTGAAACTTTTTTTGATTTTTCTAGACCTTTTCACGACCCACTTGAAGATTTAACAGATGAGGCATTATCTAAGGGGAGTAATGTTTACACAGACACGTTTCATGTTTCGGATCAATATTTCAATCTTATAATGACAACAACAACAAAACCTGAATTTGTATCATATGGTTCTATTCTTTTAGGTGGTTTACTTTTTGTATTTGTTTCTACTCTTATGTATGTTAGACAGTCTATCACTTCTTTGAACAATAAAAAAATGGCAACCGTATATAAAAACTCTACCGAATTAAAGTCTGCGTTTTTAGCAGAGATGTCTCATGAACTTAGAACACCTTTGAATGGTATAATCGGTACTGTGGAAATATTGCTCTCTTTGGTGTCAACTGATGATATAAAAGGTTATGTTGATGATATTAAAACATGTTCAAGTATGTTATTGACAACAGTATCTGAGATTCTGGATTTTTCCAAAATAGAGGCGGGTAAACTTACATTAGATATAGAACCTATGTACGTTGAATCTTTTACAATGGGTATTCTGAAAATAATGGTCCAATCGTACAATAGAATTGTGCCTGGAGAAAGAGTCAAGTTGTACGTAGATATGGATAGTAATTTACCATCGTCTCAGTTGTTTGGGGACCATACTAAGTGTAGGCAGGTTATTATGAATCTTGTCAGTAACGCGTTTAAATTTACAGACTCTGGTAGCATATATGTACATGTGTCTAGTGAAATTATAGGGAAAGTTGAGAATGTGTATTTAGGAGACGGGTATGGGTCTATTATTGCTATAGATATATGTGTCAGAGATACTGGTATTGGAATGGACTCTGATAGAAAGTCTCAACTCTTTAAACCGTTTACCCAGGTTCATACAGGAAGGTCTTCTACGATAGGAACCGGTCTAGGACTATCTATTACAAAATCTATATGTGATGCCATGGGTGGTTATGTGACATGTGAGAGCCATTTAGGTACAGGTAGCATATTGAACTCGAGAGTTCTTTTCGGAACGAATGTTATACCTGTCCCTACTATAGGGTATTCGTGTAAATCAGAGTGGATACTAGGACTGCCTGATGTTTCCCCGGTTGTTACAAGGCATACGTCATTTACGGATCATAAACCTCTTATCCTCGTTGTTGACGATATGAATATGAATCGTAAGGTGTTAACTAAGTATTTGGAAATGATAGCTGTACGCTCGGAAATTGCTTGTAATGGCGCAGAGGCCATTGAAATGTGTAAGATAAAAAAATACGCTATGATATTTATGGATTATTATATGCCAGATATCACTGGGGCTAGGGCTACATATTCGATCAAAGATGAGGGGATGAATAAGTCTACGAATATAGTAGGAGTCACTGCAAGTACGACAGGTGAAATATATGCAGATATGATCAAATCGGGTATGTGCGAGTGTATAAACAAACCAGTACAGATCTTTAGAATTAAAGAATTATGTAAGTTATATTGTGATGAGTATGTCATAGGGGATATCACTGAGATATCTGATTAATATGCTTTAGGGGTGGTCTGAAATTATTACGGAGCTGGGAATGTTTTCCGATCCTGAAAAAAAAAGTTTTTTATATAATTCAAGGTGCGCGAGCGGATTTTTCCGTATCAAACTGCATGAGATTTACCTACTTTATAGGTATAATTATTACAATTATTTCCAATTTCTACCTAGTGAGTACTTTTTCAAACTGCATCAAACTGCATCAAACTGCATGGGAAACACGTGTTGTAATCTAAAAATTTAGAATTTATATATTCTCATATGGTATATACGAATGTCCACTTGGTCGTCTCTTCCTTCTGAAATACGAAAGCTGATTATAGAAATGGGGAAAGAGATCCGCAATCAAGAGTTTATTGAACATAAACAAATGTTCCAGGCATGTCTATTTGAGATATTGTTTAAATTTGTAGAACCTATTTTATGCGTTCGTCTTAGAATTCTTAATATTGGTGTTTTACATATGCACATGTAATATATGCCTACGTGGATAGACTTGCCTTCGGAATTGAGGAAGTGTATTATTATCATGAGTAGAGAAATAATACATGGGGAGTTTATTTGTCATAAACAATTATTCGGGGGTTGTTTATTCGACATATCACATAGACATGATAGGAATATGCACATTTGCATGCACCTGAGTCGTCGATATACTTGTCCATTGTATTTTTCTAATTTTATTTGATTACACCATTTATCAGATTCGTAATATTATTCTTTGCGTCATCACTTAGATCAACCACTGGATTTCCTAGGAATCTAGATTTATCATATGTATTGTCTCCATGCGCAATACAAATCATAATTTTCCGGATATCCAATTCATTGAAATAGTTTCCATTCACCATTCTTGTTCCTTCCGCCTTCATAGTGTTCTTATGATATTTATTTACTTTCCAATGTCTTAGAGTATGAGTCATGGTTCCTTCATGGATACTGTTCCCCTTCAAATATACCATCTTACCACCGTTCTCTTGGAAAAAGACAAGCATGTCCTTACAACCTACGATACCGCTCTTGGTCCTCTTTAGCTCGCTCACAGAATACTCTATGTGACTGGAAGAATATTTGTCATCAGAATCTTGATTAGAGGCAATTTTTGTTGATACATGTGACACTGCAAAATTACGTTTCGCACCAATATCTCTCATAATGTCACACGGTATATACCTACACTTTACACTTGGTATGTTTTTAAATGCATCCTCGAAGGATTCCTTCGTTTTTAGAAGATCGTCCCCAACAACCAACCATTCTAGTCTAGAATGGGGGTATGTCTGGTTCATCACATTGGAAACCATTAGATGCATGAATTTTACCCGAGAATAGGTGACGGGTGTCACGATGGTAACCATGGGAAGTTCACTCATGTTGTAATAAAGGGCAATATATAAATTATTGAGTATACGACCCACATTATAATAATTAATGTTAAATATATGTAACCATATAAAGTGTTACCTCAATGTGGTTCACTAAAATTAAATCTAGGTTTAAAAAAAAGAAACCTGTCCAAATAAGAGAAATAACCCCAATAAACCAATCATTCGATGAAAAATTAGATAGGATTGAAAGAATAGTCAGGGAAATACTAGTCAATAATGCAACTATAGAAATAAACAGAATACGAAGAGAGTCTAGTAGAGATGGAGATAGAGGTATACAGACTTCAGCTCCATATTGATTTGCGTTATTATTGCAACCGGATTGTGATAAAAAGGTATACACCCCTGGGTTTCATATATTGGGATTATTCTTTTATATCGGACGGGGCCCACCCCACATGGTTCACTTTTCACTTTCACCTCCTAAACACCAAAATAATCATGAACGACATCTTTTTCGACGCCCACCAGAACACTGGCCACGAGGAAGACATTTTTCACGACGCAGAAGAGCGTCAGGACATCCACTTCCACAACAAAATAGACTACAATAAGTCTACTATCAGAGACTTGATCTTGCACAATTCTGATCTTACAGAACCCACACACGAGTGGGGTTTGTGCAGAAACCCGATGTGTATGGAGACACTGAACAAGACCTTCTCACTTGTGTGTATTTGCGACAGAGTGTTCTACTGTTCGAGCAAGTGTATGGAAGAAGACACGGACCATACTCAACAATGTACCCACAACAATAACCCCAAGTATGTTGATACTTGCTGCGAGTGTGTTATGCGCATATCCGTCGGAACCTGTACAATCACCGTCAGAGGGGATTTCGATGGGGTCAAGAAGGGCAAGAAGTTCATCAGAGGCACCTTCTCCTGGAAGACTAGTATTCCTATGACAGACGACACCTTCTTCATAGCATCATATATAGGAGAGATGAAGACTGTGAAGATCAATGGGAACATAGCATGTATCCCCCATGGAAAGGGGTGTCTAAAACTCTGCGAGCGGACGACAATTGGTGAATTTTCTGAAGGGTCAAGCGTCGGCGAATGTGATTTTTATCATTTTACCGATATAACTTACAGGGCCAAAGTTCTGAAAGGAGTCCCTGTGGGGATATATGAGATTTTCAGTGGGGATACGTGTATGTATGTGGACGAGTCGATATGGAAGATAGTACGTACTTTAAGCGTAAAGTGTGTATTATCTGGGTGGAAGAAGTCAGACCATTCCATGGTTCTGGACATCAAAAACTCCATGAAACCCAAGATCGTGGAAAAGAAAGACGTAGAGAAGATGTGTGTGAGGCGTGTTATTTACGAAGAGAGGGTTAACACCATTGGATTCAGGTGCTGTGTCATGGGATACGAGGGAGGAGACGAGGATGTGTACGTAGTAACTTGCGCGACAAATGGTTGTTTCTTACACGGAACCCACCACTACTCTCCCGCATGTATCAAAGTTGGTACACTCATAGACAATGATATATCTACAGAGTGTTCTTGTCAGCAGAAGTATACCTCAGTCGTGGATGATTCTTGCATTGAGGTAAATTCTACAAAAAAGGTTTCCCGGTCCAAGAGTCGTTGTGTGAGATCTAAGAAGTCTGAGATAAAAGTCAAGGATCGGGGAGTCAGAGGTTTGTCGGGAAGGGACATGTCCAAGAAAGATACACGGAGATTTGACTCCGTGGACGACGCGTTGGAGGATGGAGGGTGGGAACTTAAGAGGCAGAGTAACCACCTGGTTTATAAGAGAGTTCAGAACAGTAAAGAGCAGACATTTGTCACTAGCAAGACACCTTCTTGTGACATTAGGAGGAGAGTATTGTCGACACTTTCGACATACTAACGACGAGCCTTGAGCACTGGGCTCCGTTAAAATAAATTCTCAAATATTTCCAACTTTTAATTTTTGATATGCACCACCACCCCCCACATGATCACTCTTCAAACCAATCATGATGATAGTGACTGGAGACACCAAGCTATCCAATGCCGAGATCGTCGAGTTTGACCATACTTCACAGCAACGTGGATATATTGTTGGGACAAAGGAATGGGTTAGAGCACAAAACACGAGAGATATGGCTATACATCTGGCTATTGCTGAGAAAGTCAATTTTCCAGACAAGACCATATACGAATTCTTGTCTGGTATAGCAGAATCTACTAGTAATATGCAGGACGAGTGGATCGATACGGCGGGTGTTATCACATTGGAAGATGTACTCGACATCATAGATGACGAAGACAATCTTGGCATTGTCGACATGTTGATACATACATTCGACATGGAGCACATGGCATCATATGTCATTGTGAAATTCGGAAGACACTAATATTTTTTAAAACGCCATATATGGAACGATGGATCTTTAAGTATGTAGATACAATCTTAAATAATTACAAACGACTTGTTATTATCATTATTAATCCTTGTAACATTTTTCAACACATGGCTGTCTTCCTATATATCTGCCACCTATTCCATTGATACCTTTTCGTATACCATCATACGGACCATCCCCAGTACTTACAGAACATGATCTTGCTCTAACTACCTGACTCTCTTCGCTTTTAGCGTATGGTTTTTCACATGCCCATCCTGAAGGTATAGGAGCAGGTACTCTGTCAGGAACAGGTTCTTCTCTTTCAGTTAAACATGACTGTAGATCTATTTTAAGAATATCATTTTCCATTTTTAAAGAGTTCACAGATTCCTCGAGTGTTGAAATAGTTGACGCCTTACCAAGTATATCAGATTTAAGAAGATCTATACTGGAAGAAAGTATATCTATGGCATTGTTTTTATCATTTAACTGTTGTTCTATAAGCATCATCTTTACACTCATTTCTGACAAATCAGATTCTTGATTCTTCTTATCGTCATCACACTTAGAAAGAGCCATACTTGAATCATTAAATAATTGTGTAAATACACTAACTTGTTCTACAAGAAGTTTATTCTCGTTCTCCTGTGATGTACAATCTACAGGCTTGGGTTTGTGATTTTTCAATATATTTATAAATGGTATATTTTTGCTAGAAGTGGCCATACCTAGAGGAGTTTGACCGAATTTATCCATTGCTTCAGTGTTTGCACCATTTTCTAGAAGGAATTTCAATGATTCTATTTTCCCACTCTTACTTGCAGCATGTAGAGGA
>Ga0308013_10001599_pt1 | contig 11020 bp, 10 predicted proteins | sample Neamet181_FD_203131 | JGI IMG/M metagenome (GOLD analysis project Ga0308013, IMG submission 203131) | Marine microbial communities from water near the shore, Antarctic Ocean - #181 | ecosystem: Environmental > Aquatic > Marine > Unclassified | place: Southern Ocean | collected 2014-07-25
TAGCATTCTCTTTGTCAATGTATTTTTCTCTAATAATAGGGACCATGAAATTTAAGATAGAGTCTTTACTACCACCGATAGTATTATTCATAATATGACCGATTAACCGATTGATGTCGGTATTGGCAATTAATGATTTATTGTTTCTTAATGTATAATTCATACATTGGACGTCGCGGATAGTGTATAACATACTCTGTTTGATTTTAATGTTGTTGTGTTTCATCCAACGATAGGCGTTAACATTGTTTGACAACGAGATTTGTTCACACACACCCAGACGGTCCTCAAAATCATAGATACTTCTATTTTTAAGTGCCAGGTCTAAAATTTCATACAATTCGTTCTTCTTGAGAAGTCTCCCAATAATAGCAGGATTTATTTTATGACCATTATTGACCAACCATTTTACACCATTGAATGAGTTAGATGTATTGAGACATCTGTCAAATAAACTATTATAAGTCTGTGTATAATAAACACAATACTTATTAAATCCCTTGGAATAACTATCTATTACTCGCCGCCACTGACGATTAATAGTTCTCATTTTATATATTTTCAGCGGGTGAACTAAATCCACCAGTGAATATGTTCTCTTATTCTCGTGTCTCCTGTTGTATTCCCTATCCAGAGGGTGTTGGCATTGAACAGTGATAATGTGATTCACCATTTCGTCAGGGATGAAGTCCATTTTACTGAAGTTTAATGAGTTTAATGAAGTTTAATGAAGTTTAATGAAGTTTAATGTATAGTTTAAATTCCTAATAATATTTCAATTTGTTTAATTTCATATAAAGAGATGATGTCATTTTAATATAAATGACATTATTCAATAAAGTATTAGTATTATTACAGGATAATAAAGAAAGGAGTAGCAGAGAAATATATAAGGAACTCGTTATAAACAAAGAGCACTTCTTTATGTCACAGAACCCTGTTTTAGAAGTAAGTAAAGTGTGTAATAAACTTATTAAACAGGATAAATTAAGATGTTTTGATGATAAACCAATTAAGTATTACGTATCTTATTATGAAAGTAAAGATATTAACGAGAAAGACATAAAACCAAAAGAAATCGAAGAGTTTCTAGAACCTGTAGACATAGTAGAATCTATAACAAAATACGAGAATAAGAAAAATCAAATCGCTCATGATATTTATAAGAGAAGGGTTATAAAAAATTCACTTACTATAGGAATACTAGTGTTCGGTATATATATAGCGACAACAATGTCTGCTAGTATTTTGACCGTAAGTTTCAGTTAGTGAAATCATAGTTTATTAAAATCTATCTTCGGTTCTTTTATTTAAAAATAAAAGGATTAATTAAATTAAATGATGTCAGCATTGTCCACGAAGTATTTTTATGATATGTATCAGGATTGGAACGATTCACCTGATATGTTGTTAGATCCAGTAACAACTGTATCCAGAATCGCGCTCCTACAATACAAACCAGAGGGAACTAAGATAAGCATTCAGAATCACAAGATTGGATATATGGAAACAAGTTTCTACCAAGGGACATGGCGAATGTTTCAGGGGGATCAGAGAGAAGATTTAAAAAATCTGTACAAACCGGTTATAGCGTGCGTTAAATGGTGGGGCGATCAGGAAGGCGTCAAAGACATAGTAAAAGAAGCAGTTCATGGGTTAAATGAATTGAGAAAAACATATTCGGAGACGTCTACTATCTATCACACAATAACTCTCTATAAAACAATAATGGAACATTATATAGAGGGACAATCTATAGACTATCTGGTGGATTCCATGCCAGATATAAATGAACCACCTTCCGAAGACATAAAACTACTTTGGAATAAGAGAGAAATAGAGGTGATATCATTATTATTAAAGAATATGGTGTATTATAAAGACAACGAAGAACTAAAAAAAATACATATGGACCCAATAGAGAAACTATTGGATGGTAAAGAATCAATGTTAACTGACATTCTAAATAAACGCATTGGCAGTTTTTAATCTTCTATTTCTTTTCTTTTTAATTCGTTATTTTCATCTAATAAACTGTCATTTTCTTCATTTAAAAATTCATAAGCATTTAGTAATTCATCATTTTCACGATTCAATCGCGCATTTTCACGATTCAACCGTTCATTTTCATTTGTTAAATATTCTATATCGCGGGCAGTTTCCTCTTTTTGTCTGGCGAGTTCGGATTTTAGTAATCCAATATCTGGCGGGTCCCTTCCTCCTTTTTTAACCGAATTCTTTCTGCTTTTTCTTTTTGTCTTATGTTTTCCCATTTATATACACCGACATTTTTAATCCATTTGCGAACAAATATATTCTTTAATATCGTCTTCTATGCCGTTGGGAACATTCTTCAACCACCTATCAAATTCGCCTTTACATTTTTCAATAAGTAATTCAGTATTATCAACCGGGACAGGTACTGGTACCGGAACCACGGGGTTTGGTGGAGTTGGACTGAATCCCCCACCACGTCCTGAGGATGGATGCATCATCGTTATACATGGTGGACGTTTCAGTGATCGCGGACGTGGTTTCGGTTTTCTTACCTTTACCGGAACAGGAACAGGAACAGGAACAGGAACAGGAACAGGAACAGGAACAGGAACAGGAACAGGAACAGGGGATTCATCTCTAACTATATTTTGTTTAATAGCGTATTTCACCAAATCTTTGTATCTAGGTGTAGATTTATCTGCACTAAAGTAATATTCGTGCCATTTTTGAATTTTAGCAAGAAGTGCTGTATAACTATTAGTTACATATGAAGTCATGTGTTTATTACAGGTTACACCAATTTTACTATTAATACTCTTATAAAACCATACTATTTCGTGATAGTTTTGAATATGGGAATTATTACCTGATCTCTTTTGATAATCTAGTTTTGAAATATTAGGAGTAGAATCAGTCGGAACTGTTCTCTCGGTAGTAATATCAGCATAGCACCGAAAATTGCGATAAGCGGCAATACACCCGCGTGGAAAATAATCCTTAGTAGATTTTTCTAGACCCCGATCTTCCTGATAGTTTCTTTCATTAAATAGTGTGAATGTAGAAGTAAAACGCAGTTTTACTTCTTCTTCTTTATTTTCCTTCATAAATGAAATAATATTTTTTTTAGTTCCGTATAGTTTTTTTCCGTCCCAAAATCCTATACCTTTACTGTTTCCTACAGATTTAGAATCAGTCCACGGAATGTGTTCCTGAAATATAGCAATTATTTTATCTTTGGATGGATAGTAATGAACTAAAGTGGCAATGTTAAATGGTTTACATTTTTCATCTGTTAATGGATTATACTGATTAATTATCTCATTCCCATTAAATTTTATACTAATATCATGTCTATTACGAATGCGGTAATAAATGCGGGACAGGTCATTCAAAATTGTATTATTGTCGTAATCAGATTCATTGACTATGTCTGAGCGGATATATTTTACGATAATTGTGGAACCGTATTCATACTCGTGATGAACCCGATACTCTGATTCAGAAATTTCATTAAATGTTGTAGGATTATAACTTTTAGTTGCGTCCTCTATCTTACACATTTCCCTGAAATCAAAAGATATCATATAATACGCATCATTGTGTCTGGTATATACTGTAAATACTTCCCCTAAATTTATTGCCGCGGCCTTCATACCAATACCAAATTCAGATGTCTGCTCATCGTCCCCATGACCCTCCCGTGTGTGTGTCATATTAAATGGATTTTTATCTCCACTTTGCATAATGCCTTCAAATCCCGTCTGACAGTCGTCAGAAACAGATATGTAAGTGGGTTTGCCATCTGCTGATTTTATGTTTACTATAATAGAGATATTCTTACAAATCATTATTACATTGTCTACAAATTCAGCAATACCTCTTACAAAGGTGTAACTGGAAGCGCGGATGTTTTTACACTGTCCTTTAAATGTAGGTGCCCCGATATTCATTATAATATAGATAATAAAAAATAATTTATTAGTTTTTCAATTTTATTTAAGCGTCTGTCTGGGATTGGATATACCCAATGATTGCCATTGCCCGTTCTTTAGTACTTTGCGGTTTATTAGCATTGCTTACACCCTGTAGTTCGGTTGTGTTGTCTGTTTCAACAATACTTGACGGGGTTCGCGTGTTCTTTTGAAATAGTTTCATATGTTCATTGGTAATACCGGTTTGAGAAAATGCAAGAAGATGTCTGGCAAAAGTTTCTACATCCATATCTTCCATAATATTATCAATATCCCCGAATCCGGGAGCCGATGAGTCGTATTTCTTAAGGTAAATAACTCCTAGTGTATAAACTAGATACGGTTTTACCTTCTCTTTTGTTACATCGAATCCAATAGTTTCCATACTTTCACCATTACGAATTTCAAGGCATTTATCAATGATATTAAATAAATCATCAAGAATGGATTTATACATATCTTGTTTTTCTACAGGGAATTCATAACCCCATCTTGAAGAGTTAAATTTAAGAAGTGATGAGATAGTAGATTTAGGTTCAGGGTTTCCACCGGGGATACATAATAGATTAAAGAGTCCCCCGGATATATTCATATCAGGGTAGCGGTGAAGTGAACGCATTTCAATACTCTGCTGGAAACGTGCTAGATAATCCCGACGAATCTCACGCAGAAACTCGTGAACCTTGTGTGGTCCAGCATAGATCTTTTCACCAGGAGACAGTGATGCTTGGTTGTTCAGTTTGTTGTAAATATCGATCATAATTGGTTCAAGGCAGTTGATGTAATTGATTATTTTAATGGTTTTCTTGTCAAATTTTCGACGATCGGAATCAGAAAATACCGAACAACTTGTAATTTCTGTATAGTTAGTACATTCACTAGAACTCCGTTTCAGGATAAGACGTACGTCTGGATCTTCAAGGGGTTCTTTATACATAAAGTAGGTTTGACCGATTTGAACACCAAAGCAATTACGCATGAATTGTGTAAGACAGCGACACCGGTGCCCCCCATCGTATAGTTTAGATCTTCCATCTTCTTCTTCCATGAGAGTAATAGATGGAATATTAACACCTTTAATGATACTGAATATAAAGTCCTCTTTGAATTCTAGTGACCATCCATCATTGTCACGATTGTCCGATTTTACTAGATTTTTTGTTTCAAGATCTAGATTTTGTGGACGTCGTTGAACAGCGGGCATTGAAATCATCCCGGTTGTAAATTCCCGCACAAGCGTTTTTATTTCTTTGTCAGAACTGGTGTGTAGGATTGACTCCGTGAATATACTCATAATTATAAAGGTAATGGATATATTAGAAAAGATTTCAATTTTAAGGCATCTATTACGGATTACCCTGTCTTATTTTTTTCGTTTTTTTTCGCAATTCCCTGTAAAATTCGTCTTTCATTTGTTAATTTATGAAAGATAAAAATTGAAATAATATATATTAATAATAGTATTAATATGAATAGTATGAAAGCAATTAGTTTATTCTCAGGTTGTGGTGGTGATACGCTTGGTCTTAAAATGTCTGATATAGATGTTGTTGCTTATGTAGAGAAAGAAAGAGTATTTCAAGAAACCCATAACACCAATTTTCCTAATAGTGTATTGATTGGTTCTGATATAGCAAAAATTCCGGATAAAGATTTTGAAAAATATAAGGGTAAAATAGATATTATCTTTGCTGGATTTCCTTGTCAGGGATTCTCAAATGCTGGTAAGAAACTAGCGAATGATCCCCGTAATACTCTATTCAAAGAATTTGCCCGCGCTGTTAAAATCATTAAACCCAAATACATCATAGGTGAAAATGTTAAAGGACTGCTTGCCCGAAAAACAGATAATGGGGAAGATTACATTGATATCATTAAGAAGGAATTTACCGATATGAATTACACTATTGATTATAAAGTCTTCAAGACACACGAATACGGAGTACCGCAAAAACGGGAACGTCTTATTATTATTGGTACCAATACTGGGAAAACACTCAAATTCCCAGAACCTTTTACCACCTCTCCAAATCTACAAGATATCATTTCATTTAACATGAAAGGCGCTTTGAAAATAGAATCAGACCATTACAATATGTCAGAACTTGTTCCCGCTGAATGTATCCTAACTGACGAAACTAACACGGAAGATACCAACGATCCGCACCCTTTTCTAACACTGCGAGGATTGGCAACAGATTTCACTTATAATGATATTACACACGATAATCTAATATCATTTTCTAAAAGAAGTTCTGGTAATCACATTGAAGTCATTGATATCCGCAAACCCTCTAAAACTATCATTTGTACGTACAGTCATCAACCCAGACTATTTGTACCTCTTAAAAATGCTAATGGTTATTTCCTAAGGGCACTTCTACCAGATGAACTAAAACAGATTCAAGGATTTCCGGCAGATTATACAATCTGTGGAAACGATTCAAAAAAAATAGTTCAGATAGGCAATGCTGTTCCACCGCCACTCATTAAGGCAATTGTTGAAGCACTTATTGGATAAGGTTGCGTATACGAGCTTTATATGTTGGTCTTGGATATACATACATACACCCTGATAAATTATGGGCATTATCACCTCTAGCATATTTATTTTTTAATATTTCTAACTCATTGGCATAATTGTATACCCAATCTTCGGATGATTTAGGAAAATAATCACCATTAACATGAATCATTTGCGGGTCAATATTATTTTGTGTTACATATTCTTTACCTGTAAATAAAATTATATATTCTGTGTCTTTATTTGGCATAGTATCATTAAAGTATATACTAAATGAATCTGTTTTTTTCATTTCAATATTTAGACCGATATCATTAATATTTCTAAAATCTTTGGGTTGCTGTGAGGAAGCCTGTGTATATGTATATCCCAAATTATCTAGAATTTCTTTAAATTTATCAATGTATTTTCTCTCTGCTACTTGTGTATTACCATTCTCTGTAATAAGGGATTTAAGATATTCGGGTGTTAGAACTTCGCGTGCTATTGCTAGTATTATATCCATAGTTCTCTTTTTGATATCAAAGTTATAAGATAATCCATTAAAGGTGGATATAGACATTACGGTGCTAATAATTTTATTATTTATTTTCAATTTAAAAATGTCTTCAGATTAAAATTGAAAATAAATAATAAAATAATAAATACTACAAATACTACAAATGGATATCCAACTAAAAGAAGGGTTGGAATATTTGAAATCAGTTAAAAATAATAGCGTGGATCTCATATTAACAGACCCGCCTTATATTATATCGAGAGATACTGGTATGAATGAACATTATAATACTATTAAGGAGAATGAACTAAAAAAAGTAGAATTTGTTAAAACAGGAGAAGAATGGTTAGAATATAAAAAGACATTAAAAAAACCGGTAGAAGAATTAGAAGCAGATAAAGGTAAAGGGTGGTCTAAAGAAAATTATTTGAAATATGGGTGTATACTTGGTAAAAAGTATGCAGTAAAAACCGACTACGGAAAATGGGACTCTGAATTTACAATGGAAACCCTTGATAAATTTATTAAAGAGTATTATAGCAAATTAAGAAAAGGTGGCACCGTTATCATTTGGTTTGATATGTGGAAATTGGAAAGTCTTAAAAAAATGATGGAAAATAATAAGTTCAAACAAATACGATTAGTAGAATGGATTAAAACAAATCCTCAACCTCTTAATAGTAGTGTCAATTATTTAACTAACTGTCGTGAAGTAGCACTACTTGGTGTTAAAGGTGGGAAACCGACCTTTAACAGTAAATATGACAAGGGTATTTATCATTACCCGCTCCAAGGTGGTAAAAATAGATTCCACCCGACACAAAAAAGTCTCGCGTTATTTGAAGAATTAATTAAAAAACATAGTAACGAAGGAGACACTGTTATGGATACTTTTCTAGGTTCTGGGACCACTGCAATTGCTTGTAAAAATACCAAACGATTGTTTAAAGGTTGCGAAGTATCAAAGGAATATTATGATAAATCTATGAAAATTATTAATGGTTAGAATCATCAATGTATCCTCGGTAATCTATTAATAATTTTTTAAAATCTTGTAAATTTTTTGGATATATACTTCTGATCCATGTTAACATATGCGTATTACTCATTTTTCTATTACATTCCTTACATATCGGTAGTAAATTTTTCCATTCGTTAGTGCCATCATTATAATCAGATATAATATGTCCAAATTCTACTTGTATTTTACCCCAATTTGCGTATATCGTTTCTTTACAACAAGGGCACGCTGCCGAAAATGAATTATGAAATGCTTTATGCCATATAAATAATTTAGTTGCTGGACTAATTGTATCTCTATTGCTTGTTTCTTTTTTTAGTAGAACCCCCATAACTTTTAACAATCTTTCTCCATTTTTAGTTGCTTGAATATTTGCCTTATCTACTGGTAATTCAAATAAATCATTTTCTTTATTAATAAAAAAATTTATACGTGGATGCCCACCAAATATTTTCTTACCAAACGCTCCACCTTGTTTGGATTTCCCTCCCAAATTTTTACATATTACACGATGATTAATACAATGATTATTTAAATACACAAATGCCCCATCTAAATCAGACACGGCATTTGTATATTCATTTGCCTGGTCCTTTGCTTCTAGGTCATCTACTATATCATAATATATGTGTGAGATTGTTTTTTCTATCTCTAAAAATCTATTTTCTATTTCATAAGGAGTATACAAATCATTCTTTGTTAAAGTTTCAGGTCTTCCGGGTAATTTTACATATTCTGGAATATCTTCAAATGCACTACTTAACTCTTGATGATTTATTATTTTCATTATGATTGGTCTTTTTAAACAAGATGAAATATTAGTATTAGGTGTATCATATCCTAATATTGCTTTAAATACCCCTTCTTGTTTAGTTATATCATTATCTGTTAGACTACTTAGACAAGTATCAAGTTGTGTTTTTCGACCATTATAGTAAAAATCTATCCATTCATTATATATTTTCAAATTCAGAAATCGGTGTATATGTTTACGAATTTCTATTTTTTTTTCGTCATTGATAAATACATCTATCCATATTTTATTTAGTGGGATAACAAGCAATGTACCATTTACCAATGTATCTATAGTATTTCCCGATATTTTTTTAACTGTGGATTTATAATAGTTTATATCTTCTATTGTTACATCCATCCAGGGCGTATGATTAAAATTTCCTACATAAATCTTTTCTCTATCATCACCAAAAGAGTAAAAACAAGCCAAATCTTGTTTACAACACGCTTTATCTTTTATAAGACGGTCTATAGTCAATTTGATACCATGACCATTGACACTACAATTCTTTTTTAATGAACCAGATTTATTTTTTGTTATAATAGAATCTTTATCATCTCTAGAAAAACCATCATCATTGTGCCATATGTAAATATTACCATTATGATAAAAAAAGCATTGAATATTACCCGATAAATTTCCCATAATTTCATATAATAGATCAGGTAATTTCATTGGTATATTTCTATCTGCTATATTTCTACTTTTTTCATCGGTTGTCATAAGTTTTAAGTTCATTTCTATATATCCTATAGGATACTCTTTAAATATTTTGTAGGAATTTCTTATGAAACCGAAATTTAATCACGTCCCTTCCCCGTGCTTCATGCTTAAAATGGAATTGAATTTCACCAATTTTAACAATTGTTCCATTTTCTAGTTTCATAAGTGGTTCAGATGAAAATTCACATCTACCACCTTTTCTTTTTTCATTTACTTTCTCTTCATAGGTGTCTTTTGTAAAAGAGATATTACTAAAATCAATCTGTTTTTTTATAAGAATCTCTACAGATGGTTTTGTCTTACATTTGCTCATCAATACCAAGTAATCACAGCAGAATGTATTTTCATACATTCTTTTCAAGTATAATTCAATATTATCTTTCATCCAGTTGAATCTTAGTGTATTGGATTCTCCTCTTGATAGATCTACCGATGGTTTCGGACATTCTGGAAAGTTGCGTTCATTGTGAAATGACATATAGGTAGGTTGACCACCCTGTGGGCATATTTTCCCACCTTTCTTCTGTAATGTTTTTAAACTGAGTGTTTTATTTCCAACTACTCTAAAATCTACCTTACCATTCATGAATCCCTCACTTGATTCTATAACAATTTCAGGGTTATTTGCTCTAAACTTTTCAAATTCGAGTCTCATTGTTTCCTTAATTTCATTGTCAATTCGGGTTCTCTTCAGTTCAGCGATGTTGTGGGGGATCCCATACACCTCTGCTAGGCACGCTTCTGCAGTAATTCCGTATGTTTCGTTAGTAGTCATCCTCTGTCTTATAAAAATATACGTAATATATATTCAATTTAGTAAGCGCGTTCAATCCTTCCAGTACTTCCGCAATGTCGCCACTGATATATCGATGTCTAATTTTTTAAGTTCCTGTACCCCGTATTTCAAGGACATTGATGGTTCCTGGTGTCTAATATTTCTAATCAATACTATCTGATGATCTGTATATTTACCTTTCTTCTTCTTCTCTTTGGGTATAATGAATTCATAATCCAGTTTTTTACCCTCGCTGGTCTCTATATACCCTTTTATATTCAGGTTGCCGTGATGTTCTTCCAGGTGACACTTCTTACAGAGTGCTGTTAAATTACTCTTCCGGTTTTTATGAATTGCACCTATCATTCCATTGATATCTGCTTCATTCTGTTCCTGAATGTGATGCGTATCAACTGCTTTGTCACCACATACCTCACATAATGCGACATTCTTATGAGCGTTGTAATGACTGGGGTTATGTTCCACGATGTCGGTCTTTCCCCGCGTTAATTTTAGTAGAATCTTGTTGGCGTTTGTTAAAAAGGTTTCATCCATATCCATTGCTCTAGCTACTTTTAGTCCGTAGATGGCGTCCCCGCTTCCTTCTTCTAACTTACGGTCGTATATCAGTAGATCATTTTCTTGGCGTATTTTCAGATGAAACCGTTTCATAGTTTTAATTTCATTTAATTCCTCGATGGCATTTAATTCGTG
>Ga0308013_10001602_pt1 | contig 10995 bp, 13 predicted proteins | sample Neamet181_FD_203131 | JGI IMG/M metagenome (GOLD analysis project Ga0308013, IMG submission 203131) | Marine microbial communities from water near the shore, Antarctic Ocean - #181 | ecosystem: Environmental > Aquatic > Marine > Unclassified | place: Southern Ocean | collected 2014-07-25
TAATTAAATAGTCAGACTTACTGGATTTATATTTTTTTAAAGATGATTCAACTTGAGGTTCAAGGTCATCAATCTCTTTGTCGCTTATACTAATCTGGTTTGATAATACTCTTTTTTTATCATCACTCGATAAAGATTCATGATTTAATCGATTTATATTTATTTCAGCAGCTATATCCTTCTCAGACCATACTAATATATTATTTTGAGCTAATTCTCTATCTACTTCTAATGATCTTAGTGCTTTCTGAATTGATTGTAACTCGGACTGTTGTTCATTATAAAGCTCTTTTAAATGATTTAGTTTTTTTTCATGTATATTGTTATCGGATGTTTTTTCGTCTTTTAAATGCAAAAACTCTTCAACTTCTTTTCGCAAAGGTGCGATTTGACTCTCTTGATCATGAATTTTAATAAAAGCCAATCCGATTTCTTTACCTTTTAGTTCTTCATTAAGTTTTTCATGACGTTTAAAGCGCTTTAATTGTAAGTTTAGGCCCTGAACTTTTTGCTCTACTTCTTGAACTATATCATTTATACGTTCTAAGTCTTGTCCAACAGCATCAAATTTTCTTAATGTTGATTTACGCTGTTGCTTGTATTTATTAATTCCAGCCGCTTCTTCAAACATTCTTTTACGATCATCAGCAGTTTCAGAAAGAATTTCTTCAATCATTTTCAACTCTATAACAGAGTAAGCATCTGAACCCATACCAGTATCAATAAAAAGATCCTGTATATCTTTTAATCTACAAGGCGTTCTGTTTATAAAATATTCAGACTCACCATTACGATAAACACGACGACCAATTTCAACATCATTATATTCAACTGGTAGCTTACCTCGATTGTTATGTACAGTTAAAAATGCTTCACAAACGGAGAGAGGCTTAAGATTCTCGGCTCCATTAAAAATAACATCGCCCATTTTCCCTGATCTAAGAACAGAGTACTTTTGCTCACCTAGCACCCATCTAATTGCATCAACAATATTTGTTTTTCCACAACCATTAGGACCTACTATAACTGTAACGCCCTCACCAAATTTTAACGTTTCTTTTTTGGCGAATGATTTGAAGCCGTGGATATTAAGTTCTGATATATACATTTACGATGTTTATAAAACTAATTAATCTAATCACTATTAGAAGAGAAAACTATAAAGAGAATGTTTGAATTAAGCCTTTTTATTTTTATCATCCAGGTGGCCATTTCATTTGACGACCACCTATGATATGCATGTGCATATGATATATTGTTTGACCACCATTATCATTTGTATTAAAAATAAGCCTAAAACCATTTTTATCAATGTTTTGATCTTTTGCAATCTTTTGTCCTTTTAAAAGTAATTCCCCAGCCAAACCTTTATCAATCAATTCTAATTCATTTATAGATTGGATATGTTTTTTTGGTATTACTAAAATATGAACAGGTGCGATTGGTTCAATATCTTTAAAAGCTAAAATATTATTATCTTCATATACTTTAAAGCAAGAAATTTTATTAGCAACAATTTTACAAAATAAACAATTATCCATTAGTATAACTTAATAATTGTTTAATATTAGCTAAACCTGCGATCACTGATGTTTCGCTCCTTAAACGACAAGGAGAAAGGTTCACTTTAAACGCATTTATATTTTCAAACTGTTCGATTTCATTATCAGAAAAATCTCCTTCTGGACCAATGATCATATTAAAAGACTTCTTTTCTGTATTTATAATGTCTTTTAGGTTTTGCGAACCATTGATATGAAATAAAATATTTATATCTGAGAAATGAGTCTTTATCCATTTATCCAGCTTAATTAAGGGGTGAAGTACAGGAAAAAAGCTTCGCCCTGCCTGCTTTGCAGCAGATTCAATTATTCGCCCAGTTCGCTCGAGATTCAATTTCTTTTTAACACACCTTTCGAAAATAATTGGTTGAATTGATTTAACGCCCAATTCCGTAGCTTTTTCTAATGCAAGGTCCATACGATGACCTTTTATCAAGCCCATTATAAGATGAACATCAGAAGCTGATTCACCATAATTAGGTATTTTATGATTTATATGTCCTGAGACTAAACTATTTTTTATTGATATAACTTGAGACTTATAAGCGGATCCTTTTCCATCTAAAAGCCAAATTAAATCACCTATTTCCCCTCTAAGTGAATTAATGAAATGATTGGACTCAGATTTTGATAAAGAAAAGTTATTATTATCTATTTGTTCAGAATCTATAGTGAAGAAAATTTCTTCCATTACCTTCGTGAATTAGCAAAAGTCCAAGTAATATTAATAGTTGTACCATCATATCTCTTTTCATCATCTACTTTTTGCCCCATAGGTAGAAATTCAAAACCAATAGAAGGAGATATCTTTGCACCACCCATCTGTAAAAAAGACACACCAATCACAATCTGAGCTCCATACGAAGTTATAGTTGGTGCTTTACGCCAACGATCTTTAAATTTTCTAAACTCTTCATTTCCATCAATAGCTAATAAAGGACCACCTTTTAATTGAACAAATGGTGAAAAATTATTTGCAATTTTACCTTCAAACGGCAACCAACTTAGAGTTCCAAAAAAAGGTAAAAGTATAAGAGCTTTATCACCAACATTGATATATTGTCCAGTATACTGATTATAGACAGGAATTTCATTCTCATTCTTAATATCAAAATAACGAGCTTCGAACCCGTAGTATAAATTTTCTTTAAGCTTCCAAGCACCTGAGAAATGTATACCTGCACCTTGTGTTCCTGCAGTCATACCAAAGCCTTTACTCATTTGTCCAAATAAATTTGATAAAAGGAAAATAGAACAAATTATAGGAAATATTTTTTTCATACTTTAGCCTGATTACTTTCTCTAATGAGCATCATTTCACTCCAAGTTTTTTTATTTGCTTTCAATTTCTCTACAACCTCATCATTTAAAATAGATTTTTTAAAAATTTCTACAACATCTGCTTGCTTTACTTTTGTATACCATATTCCCTGAGGATAGATAACTACGGCAGGACCCATTTCACAAGCATCTAAGCAACCACTTTTATTTGCACGAACCTTAGCCTTCAAACCGTACTCATTTATAAGCTGAACAAATTTCAATCGAATTTCTTTACTCCCAAGGCTTGAGCAATCTCCTTTAATACTACATTTCGGACGATCATTGGTGCAAATAAATATATGCTTACTATATTTCATTCTGGTAATAAAATTATCTTACCAATTTGATTACTATTTTCTAAATGATCATGAGCCTCTCGAATTTCAGTAAATGAGAAAGATTTATCAATTACAGGTTTAATTTTTTTTTCTTCAATCATAGCTAAACATTCTTCAAAAGCAGCTAAGTCACCCATAGTTGAACCCATAACAGTTTGTTGTTTACTAAATAAATGTCTAGCATCAATTTTTACTTTTGGACCCGTAGTTGCACCACAGGTAACCAATCTTCCTCCTTTTCCAAGAATCTTCATACTCCTTTCCCATGTAATTTCACCTACATGTTCAATAATCACATCTACTCTATTACCATCAGTATATTCATTTACTAGGTTTAAAATATTATCATTATAATGATCTAGAACTAAATCTGCACCAAGATTCTTTGCATGATTTCGCTTTTCTTCTGATCCACCAGTCGCGATAACTTTACAACCTTTAGCTTTAGCAATTTGTATAGCCATCGTACCAATACCAGACCCAGCTCCCCAAACAAATACTATTTCGTCAATTTGGATATTAGCTCTTCGAATCAACATAGTATATGCAGTTTGGGCAGTTAAAGGAAATGCCGCTGCTTCTTCAAAAGTGAGATGACTCGGTTTCAGATAAGCATTCTCTTCAGGAACTACTAGATATTCACAAAAAGTTCCATCTTGAGTTTCACCTAAAATTCCAATTTTATTACAATAATTTTCCTTACCATTTATACAATATTTGCAATGGCCACAATATGTTAGTGGTTGAATACAAACTTTGTCATCGATATTAAACTTAGTTACCAAATTTCCAATTTCAGTAATAACACCGGAGCCATCACTACCTAAAATCATCGGTAAAGGGATACCTGGGATACCTCGACGAACCCAAATATCTAAATGATTCATGGCAGCTGCCTTAATCTGAATAAGAACTTCATTTGACTTGGGTTTTGGCTTTGGAACAAAATCATTATTAAGGACTTCTGTTCCACCATGTTTATGAATGCGAATTGCTTGCATTAATTCTCCTTCCTAGTAAAAAGTAATTTATCAATACTATATTTACCTGGACCTAATAAAAATATTGCTAAAAAAATAGAGAAATAAAGCCACGCTTTTTCAGGACTACCAGTTGTTGTAATATGATTTAAAGCAGCCACAAGCATTGTAACTGAAGCTAAAAAAGAAGCTGAGCGAGTAAATAATCCTAATAATATCAATATTGCACAAATAGACTCTGAAAAGGCTGCTGCAAAACCAAAGATTGGATTAGCAAAGTCTAATAAGCCATAAAAATATTTTGTGAAAGCTGATCCTAGCTTTTCCCATTTGTTAGGATTTAAAATCTTACTCCAGCCATGATTTACGATGAAAAAATACCCAGGAAGAATACGCAAAACAAGAATGCCTAAATCTTTAGATTGATTATTTATTCTAATAAAACTAAATACTTTATTCAATTTTCCTCTCCTTTATCTATATCTTCATAATCTGCATCTTTAATATTCAAATTTTTATATTTATTAGATGAGTCATTAAATCTTGAAAGTAATTTATAATTTCTAAAAAGAACGTAAATTAAATAACTTAGAATTATCCAAATAAATAAACGAATCATTTTATAAACCAGAAGTGGGGTTGAAAAACTTTGTTCCTTTTGCCGGTTTTCTAATATAATTAATTACTTCATCAAGGTCATTTTTATTATTTACAAAGTCAATATTATTAGTATTTATAATTACGAGAGGTGTATCCTGATAACGGAAAAAATATTCATTATAGACTTGATTTAGTGCATCAATATAATCTTCTGATATATTTTTTTCATAATCTCTTCCACGTCTAGAAATATTAAGCATTAATTTTTCTGTATCAGCTTGAAGAAAAATAACTAGATCTGGTCGAATAACATTTCTTTCCATCATATTAGCTACAGTATCATATAAGGACATCTCTTTTTCACTTAAATTAAGTGATGCAAATAAACGGTCTTTCACAAACATATAATCAGTAATAACTAAATTTTGGAATATATCAATTTGTCTTAAGTCTTGTTGTTGCTGGTATCGTTGGAGTAAAAACCAAAGCTGTGTTTGAAATGCATGGCGCTCTGGATCTTCATAAAAATCAGCAAGAAAAGGATTATCTTCGAATTCTTCTAATACTAACTTGGCACCTAAGTGTTCAGAAATAAGTTTGGCTAAACTAGTTTTACCAACACCTATTGAACCTTCTATTGCAACATAGTATAAATTTCTCATGCAGTTTTTTCCAATTTATGATTTCTGACATTTGATTTGTCTAAACATAAAGATAGTAAGTCCGAGACAGATCGACCAAAATCCTGGACCATAAATTTAGGTGCAATTTCTGCCCATGGAACGAGCACAAATTTACGAGCAAAAAGTTGAGGGTGTGGAATCTTTAGGTGCTCTAAATCAACTGATTTTGTCTCATAGGCTAAGATATCAATATCAATAACTCTTGGCTCATTTTTTTTATGTACTTCGGGTCTACCAATCATAAGTTCAATACCTTGGCAAACTTGAAGCAACGACTCAGGATTAAGTTCAGATTCTAATTCAACAACTGTATTTAAAAAAACTGATTGAGTAGTATTGTATAGCGGGTCTGACTCATAGATTGAGGCTGTTCGTTTAACACTAATTTCAGCTCTAATGTCTAAAGCTGCAATTGCAGTAAAAATATTTGTTTCTCTATCTCCAATATTGGATCCAATACCCAAATAAACTAACTCACGCATAATCTGATTGGGTACGCACAATTTCTACTTCCACCGTATCAAGAACTCCTTTTACAGGCGCATGCGGTTTTCGAACCCGAACCATTATAGAATCTATTCTATTATCATTCAATATATCACTCGCAATAGAATTTGCTAATGCTTCAATTAAATAAAACTTCTCTTTTTTGACACATTTATCAACAGTTTTATAAACAGACTCATAGTTAATAGTTTGATTAAGGTCATCTGTAGTGCAAGCAGAATTCAAAGATAAATGCATTTGGACATCAACTTCAAATCTACCACCTAAATGTTTTTCGGATTCATGAACACCATGAAAACCATAGAATTGCATATTTTTAAGACGAATTATACCCATGACTAAAAGAATTTACTTGGGCTCGCATTTGTTAGTCAAGTCGAGGTATTAAAAAAATACTTTTCTAAAGTAATTGAAAAAACCTTATAATTAGCGTCAGGCAATACTCTTGGGAATTGGAATCTAGGATCCATTAAAAAAGTCCAAATCCCTAAATCACTTACCTTAACTTTACTTTTATTGTTATTTGAAGGACTACAATTCCTAAGACTAAAATTAAACATTGTTATTATAACCATTAATGGTTTTTATAATTTTTCAATTAATACGCTATTTTTTAATATTAAAGTTCAGGTCTTTTAATTATATAAAAAAAAAGCCTCTTCTAGTTTCCTAAAAGAGGCTTTAAATAAAAAAGTAATCCTTAGATTACATCATTCCGCCCATGCCACCCATACCTGGATCCATTGGAGGCATTGCTGGTGAATCCTTCTCTGGGATTTCTGTAACTGCAGCTTCCGTTGTCAAAATCATGCCTGCAATTGAGCTAGCATTTTCAACAGCAACGCGAGCTACTTTAGTTGGATCAATAATACCTGCTTTGAACATATTCACATATTCATCAGTGCGAGCATCATATCCAAAATCACCTTTACCTTTACGAACAGCTTGTGCTACAATTGAAGGCTCAACGCCAGCATTTGAACAAATTTGCCGTATTGGGGCATCTAAAGCACGACGCATAATATCTACACCCACTGCTTCTTCTTCATCAACTTCTAACTTATCTAAAGCAGGAATAGCACGTAATAAAGCAACACCACCACCTGGGATAATGCCTTCTTCTACCGCTGCTCGAGTCGCATGTAAAGCATCTTCCACACGTGCTTTCTTTTCTTTCATTTCAACTTCAGTTGCAGCGCCAACATTTATAACTGCTACACCGCCAGATAATTTAGCTAAACGCTCTTGAAGTTTCTCACGATCATAATCGGATGATGTTTTTTCAATTTGAACTTTAATCTCATTAATACGACCTTTAATTGCATCAGATTGACCACTTCCACCAACAATCGTGGAATTATCTTTATCAGATACTATACGCTTACAAGTACCAAGGTATTCTAAAGTTGCATTCTCAAGTTTATAACCAGCATCTTCAGAGATGACAGTTGCACCTGTTAATACTGCAATATCTTCAAGCATAGCTTTGCGACGATCACCAAAACCAGGTGCCTTCACAGCTAAAACTTTAAAAGTACCACGAAGTTTATTAACAACTAACGTGGCTAATGCTTCACCTTCAATATCCTCAGCAATTAGCATAACTGGTTTACCAGTCTGAACTACTTTTTCTAACAAAGGAAGTAAATCTTTCATATTAGAAATCTTCTTATCATAGATAAGAATGTAAGGATCTTCTAATTCTGCTTCCATATTATCAGAGTTAGTAACAAAATAAGGTGAAAGATAACCGCGATCAAACTGCATCCCTTCAACTGTTTCCAAGAAGGTTTCAGCTGTTTTAGATTCTTCAACAGTTATCACGCCATCTTTTCCAACTTTTTCCATAGCTTCAGCTATTTTATCGCCTATTTCTTTATCATTATTTGCAGATATTTTACCTACATTCGCAATCTGTTCTGAATCAGGCAAATCTTTACTTTGCTTTTTTAATTCTGCAACTACTGCAACGGCAGCTTTATCAATACCACGCTTAATAGACATTGGATTTGCACCTGCCGTTACATTTTTTAGACCTTCAGCAACTAGTGCTTGGGCTAAAACTGTAGCAGTTGTAGTACCATCACCGGCAACGTCAGAGGTTTTAGAAGCTACTTCTTTAACCATTTGTGCACCGACATCTTCTAATCTATCAGACAATTCTACTTCTTTGGCAACCGTTACACCATCTTTCGTGACAGTCGGCGCGCCAAACTTTTTCTCGATCACAACATTCCGACCTTTTGGTCCAAGTGTTACTTTAACTGCATTGGCAAGCTTATCCACACCGGCCTTAAGTGCATTCCGTGCTTCGAGATCATATGAGATTTCTTTAGCCATTATCATTCACTCCTTATAGGACAGCGAGAATATCGCTCTCTCGCATAATTAAATAATCTGTTCCTTCAAATGAGAATTCAGTACCACTATATTTACCATATAGGATATTATCTCCTTTTTTCACTTCCATTGCAACTTGAGTTCCTGAATCAGAAACTTTTCCTGGACCAGTTGCAACAACAGTGCCTTGTTGTGGCTTTTCCTGAGCAGTATCTGGAAGAATAATTCCTCCTGAAGACATTTCTTCTGCTGCCGCAGGTTCTACTACAACACGATCAGCCAAAGGCTTTACTTTTGGTGCCATTTCGCTACTCCTGTTTTCTTTTAATTAGTTTTCATTTATATGTTTCACCACAATTAAGTGGGGCGGAAATTATACTTTAAAAAGAGAAAGAAACAATCTTTATTAGCAGTCTAGTTTTTAGAGTGCTAATAAAGATTATTTAACCAGTATAAGTTTTTTAGCCTGTCTGAACTGCGCAGACTCTAAGCTATAAATATACACTCCCGTGCTAAGTTGATTACCTTGCGCATCTTTTCCATTCCATCTTACACTGTATTGGCCCATATCGAACCAACGACTTTCTAAGGTAGCAACTCTTTGGCCCATTAGATTAAAAATAGCTATTTGGACATAAGCTGGAGCCGCGATGGTAAAGGGTATATTGGTCTCAGGATTAAATGGATTGGGATAGTTCTGACCTAAGGTAAATGATTCCGGTAATTGAGCGATTAACTCCTCCGTTTTTGCCAGCACATAATCGGGTGAACCAACTAACACCGTTAAGGGATAGTCATAATGATCATTTACACGTGTGATCATAATGCTTTGATCCATTAACAAATCATAACGCTTACGTTCGATCGGATCGAACAATACCGCACTTGACTCTAAAGGAAAGTCCCCTTTGATATTTGCTTCAAGATAAACGGTTCCTTTAATGCCTTTTGTATCCAGATACATTTCCCACTGACCATTGCTTTCATCCATCGAACGGATATCTGAAGTTAGTGGTGACTCCACGCCCCACTCCTTACGATCCATAGAAAGAGAAAGATATTCTGCTAGTTTCGGCGGCTCTGGGTTATCCCATTGATCAAGTTTATCCGAAGCATCAGAACGACGACCAATTATATTATAGTGATCACTAAACTTCCCATTATCAACTCCTAGATTTATATGCCAACCATCCGTAACCGCTGACGAAGAGACAGCATCTTCAGCTAGAGGGTTGATCACTAAGTCTAAAGAGTCTGATGTGCGATTGTAAACTGCATAGCCTTCCCAAGGCAATAAGGTCTTGGTCTCCGCATCCCAACCTTCATATTCCTCACCCAATAAGTCACTAGTACCATAGGTCAATGGTCCAAAGACTTCTGAGTTATTAAAATTCACTTTTACTGAAAAAGGATAAGGGTTACCGATCAAGCTCCAGCCCTTAGGAATCATTATTGTATGACTTCTGATATCAACAGACTTCCCGGAACCCACACCAAACGATAAGTCGTCCGTTTTGCGTTGATTTAACCAGTAGCCATTGCCTAGCTTGATATCTTGCGTCTCTTGCCAATTTCCATTCCCTAGATCTTCATAAAGCTTCCAAGAGTACTTCCCTTCATCTCCTAACTCATCACCCAACGTCTCATTCACTGTCTTAAAATCTAGATTGGTAGGTACCGAGATCAACCGCCATTTATTTTTAGGAATACCCTTTGGATAAGCTGTACCTGAGATCTTGGAGTCAAGCCTACCTGCAACATAATTAACTTCAACAGCTGAAGTATCACTAATACCTATATTGGAATACTCATCCTCAGCTGTATGGTAATAAGCTAAACCATTCATGCCTATAAAATCTTTATTAATAGTTGCTGAGTACGTACCATCACCATTTGCAGTCGCCTCCTGACTCTTAACAGTTGAATTACCACCAACCAGATAATGTAAAGTAACATTTGTAATTAAATTATCATCGACAACAGGAACTACAATCGGTACATCTTTTGCTTCAGCAGATACCAATGAAACTATAGGCGTTGTAATTATTGGAGGAATCGTATCATGAACAGCTCGACCATCTAAAACGACTCGATTTAAACCCGTTATGTATCTTGGATAAAAAATCGCTTGATCCACGGAGCTTCCCGTATCTACCGGAGCAAACGTAAAAGTAAAGTCTTTCGTTAAATTAGGGGCTATTTTGATTGGGTATGTCTGCGCACTCATGCTATAGCCGCCACTCACTTGACTAATAGAGTCAATAATAACGGTATCTGTTCCCGTACTGGATAAAGTTAAAGTTTGTTTACTTGATTGAGTTATAATGACTTTACCGTATGATAATGTGGTAGTAGAAAATACTAATATTGGATCAGGGGTATCGATTACATATACTTGTGTACTCAATTCACTAGTAAGCCCACCGCTATCACGTACTAAAAGACGAATGAAGAGTGTATCTTCTTTCTCATAGTCAAAAACAGTGTTGGATAATAAACTATCATTAACGATTAAAAACTTGTCATTATCTCGATCATTTACGCCATTACCTGACACCATATCATAAATAAAGGTCTCCCCAGTATCTACATCTGTCGCTAAAATAGTGCCTACAAAGGTTCCTGGAAATAAATTCTCTCTAATAGAGTCTGGTGAGAAATT
>Ga0308013_10001604_pt1 | contig 10990 bp, 9 predicted proteins | sample Neamet181_FD_203131 | JGI IMG/M metagenome (GOLD analysis project Ga0308013, IMG submission 203131) | Marine microbial communities from water near the shore, Antarctic Ocean - #181 | ecosystem: Environmental > Aquatic > Marine > Unclassified | place: Southern Ocean | collected 2014-07-25
TGGGGGAGGTTGTTTGCGGTTTTTGTTGAAAAAAATATATATCATATCACACATCACACATCACACCACTCACTCCTTCTTTTTCTTGCGTATCACCACTTTTTTCTTTTTGGGAGCAACCTTGGCATCCCCACTCTCACTCACCACCGCCTCCGTCTCGAGAACCCCCTCAAGCGCCGTCAACTCCCTGAGCCACATTTCCGAGACGCTCGTACTCATCGCATCATTGTACTGATCAGTCTTCTTATCCTTTTCCGCATTCAGCCGATCCACCGCCGCCTTACTTACAGACGACATTGGGAGATGAGTGAGATACTTTCTACTATCGTCCCCGAAGGTGTCAAATGAGGACAACAGTACGGAAATCTCCTCATCTGTCTTGTGTCGGAGGTCAATCCAACCCTCCAGCGTTTCAGATATGAATCGTACCTTATTACTGATCAAATTTAGTTCGTGGGACAACTTCTTGATCAATTGCTCCTTACGCACTTCATATAATCCCAACCTGACTTCATAATGTTCCTGAACGATTTCATATATGGAGTTGTATTTTTTCAGGCGCTCTTTGTGGTCGAACGCATGCATGTTGGTAGTATGTTTTGTTGTGACAAGTTTTAGAAGGGTCTCAACCCCGTCCACTGAATGGGTGATCTCGGGATTGTCCGACATATCCTTGCTCTCAGACTGCAACTTCGCAAGCAATGATTTCTGGAACTTTATAGTGAATTCCACAGTTTCATCAGTCGAAAGGTCTGTGTACTCGCGTATAGCAGGCTTACCACTAAAGAGTTTCTTCCCGTTCGTATCCTGCAGCGATTCCAAGTACAGTTTGAAATCTTCGGTCCAGTAAAACACCGGGAGTTCTGTGACGCGAATGGTATCAGTCCCCACCACCTCATATTTGCCGCGAATCAGGTACTTGGCCGGTGAGTCGGGGGCGGAAATGTCAGTTATAGTCCCCCGAAACCCTCGATAATACGGTTCGATGTTGCATGGAACTCCACCACCAGTCAACTTCGTCTTCAAATGGGAAATTACTTGGCGCGGATCGTGACAAAGGATCTCACTTGAATATCCCGTACCAATTCCTTTTGAGCCATTTACAATTAGCAACGGTAGTACGGGGGCATAGTAGATTGGTTCAATGGGCATCCCATCGTCTTTCAAGAACGTCAATATCTCATCGTCGGATTCTTGAAAGATATGGCGGGTCGCGGTACTGAGAAGGGTAAAGATATATCTCTCACTCGCACTATCGCTACCGCCCTGCAAACGTGTTCCAAATTGTCCACGATTTTGTAACAATGGAATATTGTTGGAACCGACGAATGATTGGGCTAAATTTATTATGGTACCAGAGAGCGATTTTTCTCCGTGGTGGTACGCGGCATTTTCTGAAATATATCCTGTCAGCTGAGCTACCTTGACTTCAGAATTTAACTTCCTCTTGAATGCTCCGAACATGACCTTGCGGAGACTGATTTTCAACCCATCCATAACATTCGGTAGCGACCGTGCATTATCATACACACTGAAATGGATCATCTCGCGCCCAATGAACTCCTCAAAACTGACACTGGTCTTGGTCAAATCCATCGCCAACTCGCGATCATATGTCGATAGCCATTCCTTCCTATCGTCTGCCCTCGATTTGTTGAAGACTTTGTCAATTGCATCAGTCGATTCGTCCCCAGTATGGGAGAAGGTAACGATCCTCTGTTCCTTCATATACGATTTAAATTCGGCGGCAGAACTTGTGCCTAGTCCCTTATAAAATTTTATTTTCCATGTATCCGCTACCGCTTCCCCTACTGTTTCGCGCCATGCCCTAAACTCCGATTCACTATAAAACGATTGAATCTCGCTCCCCTTTTTAGCCTTGATGACGGGTGTATTCATGTACCCGATGAAACCGGGGATGCGAGCCAGATCATTCCACTGACTGTCGAAGAGATTCAATCCCAGCCCCTTAATATGCGATCCATCCGTGTCTTGGTCGGTCAGAAATAAAACCTTGCCGTACCGAAGGCAACTTCCAATATTCTCGGCCGTATATTTCTTACCGCTCTCCAATCCCAAAATGCGCTTCATCATTGTGATTTCATTGTTTGTCGCGATTTTCGATGCCGATTCACCTCTCACGTTGAACAGTTTGCCTTTCAGTGGGAAAACGCCGAACCGTGCCCGATCTTCCCTGCTCAAGCCTGAAATCACGGCCGATTTCGCCGAATCGCCTTCCGTTAAGAACAATGTGCATTCGCCCGACCGGTCGGTTCCGGCGAGATTCGCATCACTGAGTTTCGGAATATTGACAGTCTTGCGTTTGCATCCGTCTGTATCTTTCGCCGCCTTGGAATTATCTTTCGCTTGAGTGAGGCTCAACGATGTCTCCATGATACTCGTAGTCTTGGCCAACTTCTCAATGAACCGATCACTGACCACACACGAACTACCGAACTTGCTTGAGGCCGTAGATAAATTTGTCTTGCTTTGACTGTCAAACGCCGGATTTTCAATGTCGCAATTCACGAATACCATCAATTGTTCACGAAGAGTGCTCGCCCGAACTTTCACCTTTTTCTTGGCCTCGATATAGGTTATCAACTTCCGCGTGATTTGCCCAACAATGTAATCGACATGCTTCCCACCCTTCGATGTAGCGAGTCCGTTAACAAACGAAATCTGTTCAAACTCCTCTGTGGGTGACATGGCAACGCCGTATTCCCACCTCTCGTTAGCACGCTCGTACACCCGCGGTGCATCAGATTTGCTGCCGATATACTGGTCAATGTATTGTTCAAAAGTCTTGACTGGCAAAGCCGTGCCGTTATATTTCAATTTCACAGATTTATCAGTGCAGGCACCGATATCGTATACCCTACGTTCCAGAATGCTCTTCATCCCAGAAGGCAATCCTCCGTCACTCATATCGATCCCGAACCTAGCATAGTCGGGGGTGAATGTAATTTTAGTGTACGGCTTATTTTTCGATTTAGTCACGGTCGGCTTTCCCCGGGACTCCAGATTCTTTCCATAACTTTGCTTGAAACGGAGGCCTCTCGAATGATCCACTGTTTCTACGCTGGATTCGGTAGACCAGATGAAAGCGAGTTTGGAGCCATATCCATTCAATCCGCCCACAATTTTTTTCTCAGATCCATAGTTGGCGGACGATCTCAGATGCCCGAATATCATCTCCGGAACCCACATTTTATGTTCGCCGTGCAGCACCACATCCACCCCCTCCCCATCGTTAACAATAGAGATAACCCCCTCGTCAGAAACATCTACGGAAATACATGTGACGGGAAACTTGGTGGGAGTCTCGCGCGTCTGCAACCTGACAACTTGGTCGCGGGCATTGATCAACACTTCATCGAAAATCTTCAACAGGCCTGGGCACATTTTGATTTCTTTGGAAACAATGGTGTTTGTCACGGGATCGCGGACGTAGGTGGTCTGGGTGGTGTACAAAATATCGCCAATGTACATTCCAGGTTTCAGCAGGACATGTTCCCTGTCGGTCAACTTTTGGTATTGGGATTCGATTGATGGAGCGGCGGCGGCGGCGGCAGTTTGTAGTGATTCGGACATTTGTGAGATATGGTGATGTATATGTGGCTGGTGCGTGTAAATCAATTTTTGGACGACCGATTGACAAAAAATATCGCAACGGTTACGCACACGCGTGCTCCCCCGCACATGCTTCGCACAACCCAGGACATGATGAATAAATAGACAATTACAAGTTTGATAAAATGAATGTCTCGTTTCACTAATTTCTATTTATACCGACCATTCATCTGACCCCGACTGCGGAGTGGCATTTGCGTTCGAGTCAGGAGCGGTTAGTGGTAGGTACTGCGGAGCAAAGTCATTGAACTGGTCGGCTGATAGGATTGATATCGAATCACCTTCACATGTCTCATCCAACGATGGTATTGGTGTGTTGGAGTGAATACCTTGTTTGTGTTGTTTGAGGTTGCCTGCTTGCTTCGCCTTGTAACCACACCCTATTTCCAAACAATAGTGCCACTTCACATCAATGCCGTGAATAGCTTGTTTGTGTTTTTTGAGGGTGCCTGCTTGCTTCGCCTTGTAACCACACCCTATTTCCAAACAATAGCGCCATTTCACATCAATGTCGTGAATAGCTCGTTTGTGTTGTTTGAGGTTGCTTGCTTGCTTAGTCTTGTAATCACATCCTTCTTCCGAACAATAGTGCCACGTTACATCAATGTCATGATTCGTTTGTTTGTGTTGTTTGATGCTGCCTACTTGCTTCGCCTTGTAACCACACCCTACTTCCAAACAATAGTGCCACTTCACATCAATGTCGTGAATAGCTTGTTTGTGTTTTTTGAGGTTGCTTGGTTCCCTCGCCTTGTAACCACACCCTACTTCCGAACAATGGTGCCATTTCACATCAATGTCGTGAATAGTTTGTTTGTGTTGTTTGAGGGTGATTGATTGCTTCGCCTTGTGACCACACCCTATTTCCGAACAATAGCGCCATTTCACATCAATGTCGTGAATAGTTTGTTTGTGTTTTTTGAGGTTGCCCGCTTGCTTCGCCTTGTGACCACACCCTATTTCCAAACAATAGTGCCACTTCACATCAATGTCGTGAATACCTTGTTTGTGTTTTTTGAGGGTGCCTGCTTGCTTCGCCTTGTAACCACACCCTATTTCCAAACAATAGTGCCATTTCATCATGGTACAAGTCTCGATGTGGATAGGTGCCTGCCGTGTGGATCGGATGCGAAGGATGAGAATTGTTTGATTAGAATGTTAGAATGATTTGATTAGTGTGGGTGGGTCGCGGGAACACAATTCCCAGGTTTGATTTATACGAACGTACGAGAGTGGGTCTGTACATCCGATTGTCGGAACACACGCCGGATGGGTCAGAAATTCCAATGTTTCCGTACCTCGATTGTAATAAGTAAAAAATAACAAAAATAACAAATTTCCCTGGCACATCATTGCAAAAACACTTTTCACATTTTCACATTTATTAGGTTAGTTACGTTAGGAAACAAACGTATATTTTTGTGTGTACGTTCTCAACAAGTAAACCCGACAATACCGTGCTATCGCAGAGATCCCGAAACACGTATTTATTGAAAAAACAGTGTGTGCGTGTGTTTGGCCCATAAGACCGCGACCCCCCCCACAAAAACAATTGTGGGTCATATATTTGTGTACATCATTTCATCATCCAACCCACTGACTTCCACAGGATGCCCCAAACACGATCTGTCGTTATACGTGCATTGGCAGCTAAACCTGTCCCGGTCCTACCACACATTCCCGACCATGTTAAAACCCGGTTGCAGAAAATTGTGGTTTGCGGCACATCGCCGGCGGCAACAAGAACTGTTGATTCGGTCATCGCATCAACACAGAATAGAACTACCTTTCGAGTGGACTGTCGACACATCTCCGAAGACAAGGATGAGTATCTAGTTTTATCCAATGGTGGTTTGAAGAAGAGAGAAACAAGAAGGTTTCAACTTTTGAAACTAGTTGAAATGCTGAGTTTTTTACCAGATATTGATACAATTGACGATTTCATCGTCAATTGTCACATGGGAAGAAACCGTTCTGTATTAGTTATGCTGCTATGTATTCAAAAACTGTGTGAGTGTGACTATCCAACGTCCCGAATGATTGCAATTCATTTGAATATCATGCCGGTCGACGGAAAGACTGCCGAGAAACATTTGCGGACATTTGCGGAATTCACGGAATATTCGCATTTGAAGGGTTGTTAACTGCGAGTGAACGGAGGTTGTCAATGTACGGTTTACATAACAAATGTGTTTTTTTCTCCCATGCGTGCAATTTCCACTCCCCATTTTCCACTCCCAACTGTTCTTATTTTTCTTCCTTACCCACACGCGTGCTCCCCCGCACATTCTCCGCACAATTCACGGGCACAATCATCGCACTGGGTGGTTCCGCCACATGATGTGCACACGTCTTCACCACACCCATCGCATGCAATGACACAATCGCATGCGGCACAAACTTCCATTTGACACGGTCCGCAGAAACTGATAGCCTTGTCTCGAACCATGCATGTGTTGCAAATGGTAATGTTGCATCTGCGGCAAACGTACTCTATCATGATGGAAACATCATATTCGACCGCACATAACTCGCAATGTGCGGTGATGGGTTGGGTGGTTTTTTTGTTTTTTTCCGCGGTATTCATATTTTTCCAAAGTGTGTAATGTATTTGGAGCCATCGTAAGCGAATCAATTTTCACGCACCAGATATCGTGCGGGATACAAGCTCCATATTTTCTTGCATCCCAGGGATCATCTCCTCCCAGTGTACAACGAATGCACCGAATAGTCGCCGATATGATCCGAGATAAATTTGTCAAGGCATGTGTCTCCCATTACAGGGATGGGTTGACTATGGGGGTTGGGGGAAGACTCATTCCTGTAAGGAAATTGGGATTCCGCGATGCGTACCATAGAACCTAATGCGCGTATGATTTTTAATATCTACATGGTGTATGCTGCGTATATCACAACGTCATGTAGATATTATGTTAGGGATTGTATACGGCACATCGGTAGTATTGTTCTGTGGAACGGTGTCCACTGAAATACTCAAATATTTCACAATATGGGCGATACTCGCATATGCGATTTGTATGTTATGGCAACCTGTGATGCGTACATTTATACCGTGCCTGTGCACAATGACAATTGCGGTACTTATCGGCTACACAATGATCATATCATTGAATCCGTGGTTTGAAATTGACCTGTCTCGCAAATTCAACGTATCACTGCCAAATGGTATCGCAACATCGGTGTGCATTCATGTATTGCCGTGCATGTACTTTATATATAGGATCATGTCAACCACCCCAAAGCAACCTATCCGCATGGGGCCATTGAGTGCTATACTGTTGTTTCTCCTGATTTATACAATGATCCACCCGAGCCCATCAAAAACATATAATATTCGCGGAATCGATGATATGTGGTTGTATGGTGGATTCATTGTAATCATACTCATGTCGTGTTGGATATACAGTGTGATGTGATGGGTTGTTAACAGGACATCCCTCACTCATCCTCTGTATCACTATCACTATCATCCCCACCATACGCCAGATCGTCATTGTAGGCTATCCACACCAGCAATTCCTCCCACATATCGAACCAATGTTCCTCCCCGTTCATATCGTGAAAGACAAAGTGCTTGAACTTGCGTCGGTACGCATGGTCGTAGGAAAGACGACCCACCACACTCTTCTCAATGTCTTCCAAATCGGTCCCATAATCCACCCCGAAACATGTTCCCGCATACCCCCTAAATGTCAAGGTTCGGTCAGGGATATTGAACACATCACTCATCGCGCTCCTATGTGGCCAGTGTCCGGCACATAGCATCCCCTGGTAGGTACCGATCATCGCCGCAATCTCCGCGACATGGGCTGGCAGACCCGAATTGAAATGGTACACCACCACGATATCGCGCGATGGGTTGTCGAACCGTACCACCCGACGGGTCCCCGTGTGATCTTCCTTCAAGAGTCCCGTGGTCTCCATCTCTTCCCTGTCCGCGACCGAGCATGTGAACCCCGCATTTTCGTATGATTCCAACACCATCCCCACGAAATGGCGCCTCGCAAAACAGTTCTTTCCATTTTCAAAATCAAAATGCGTATTCGTTCCAAATTCACTGTGGGGTTGTCCGTCCACGCAGTGGATGGTGGCGCCCTCCGCCCACTTGGCTTCAAACGGTTTCGTATCCCATCCCGCGCCCACGTAGAGATGGGTGGGGCGAGGGGGGTATACGATGAGTGGATTGGGTGCGATGGATGGGGGGTGCATCATGATGTGTATATGTCAATCATTAAACACTTTACCACACATTCAATTTTTGCGCGCGAATCGGTCGCGGACCATCATCGCGCGACAGGCTAAGTAGGTGGGGACAAGGTTGCACAGGATATGGTCGGTTGCATCGGGTGTACCGTCATCGGGTGTACCGTCATCACCAGATCGGGTTATTGTTTGCGATATCACCACGCACTTATTTCCAGGAATGAATTCGTCAGTCGCAAACGGTTCCTTCGCCAACATATCATATTTCACCCATTTCTTGTAATGAGCGAGCAAACGCATCGCACGAACGTTAACCAATCCAATGGTTCGCCCCACTCCCCGTTCCACCGCTTCAATATTCGCACGTAAATACATCAGGGGTACCACGGCCGACCCACGGACCGAAACACATCCCGCTACCCTGGTCGGTTCCATGAAATCGTCCCCCAATTCGGGATGTGCCTTGCGCAAGTCGTACCATCCAAACGTTTCCATCTCCAACTTCTCGTCCCTCCCATCCACTATCCGGGTAGTCGCCACCACCTTGTCGTGCTTCCATATATTGATATGAAGTGTGCTGGGGTAGAAATCGCACGGGTCATGGAACAGCATTGTGTGTGCGGTGGGAGATTTTGGGTCGCATCGGCGCACACAATAATGGTCGGGCGGAAACGGGGAATTGGGTTTTTTCGCCGCGACCATCGTTTGGTACCGCAAGCCGAAGGCACCGTTTTGGGTGGCACAATCGGGATCTAATACCGTATGACTAGTCACGGTCGCCCGCATTCCCGCGGGAAGCATCTTATGATACGAATCACGGATATGGGTGAATGCTTTTCTGGCAATGGTCTGTTTGATGGTGTGCAACATTGAACTGTTATCACACAATCACTTTATATAATTTCTAACACCCGATACATTTTCTCCCCACAGTATACAGAACACAATCACATGTGCGTCATCATATCTCATAGGGGCTACTGCGTGGATATGCCCGAGTACGAAAATACTTCCCATGCAATGTTGCGGGCAATATCGTTAGGAATTCGGAATTTGGAATTTGATATTCGAATGACCGCCGACCGCGAGATTGTGCTGTTTCACGACAATCACATGAATTTGAATGGGACAAATGTATCAGTCGCCACCACTCCGTATACGGTGATGAAACGTTCTCATCCCACCACGGAACGGTTAACTGAATTTTTACAATCAATTCTCTCTGCGACGACTCTGGATATGGCATTGACATTTGTGGTGGATGTAAAGACCCACCACCGTGACCAGGGGTTCGCCGAGGCCCTGACGGATATATTGCGCGATGCGAACACCACTTTCCCCAACGCGTCATTCGTGATCACGTCCTTCAACCATCCACTGATTGGTTCGCTTCAGCATACGATTGACACGAATGGGTTATCGTGGGAGTGCGGGTACCTCGTGTACCATGTGCCCACCGCGACGGAAATCGCCACGTATCCGTGTGAGTGGATTGGATTCGATACCCATACATTGACTGAACCGGTAGTGGCGGCCACCCATGCGGCGGGAAAAAAGGTTTTCGTGTATACCCCCAACGATACGGATGAATTTGACAGATGTGTTGCGATGGGGGTGGATGGAATTTACACGGACGATGTGAAATTGTACTTGGACCACGCATAGTAACAGTTGTTGGCGACCAATTATGTGTAGACCACAAATCACTTACACATAATTCTCATGTAAATTGTACCAATGACCGACCAGATATCCGCTCACAATAAAATATTCTACGCAACGGACGAGTCCACGTCGTACAATATGATTCGCCAATGTATTCGGACCCAAAATGGCGATACGTTGGGGCACGAACATGTGATTCCCATAGAAACCTCGAAAATGTCATACAATATGCGGATCAGCGATACACATTATGAAGTGGATATTATGTTGCTTGGGTGTAACCACAAACAATTGTGGGATGAAATTTTCATCAAGATTCACGATATAATTCGATCTAAGCCGGTTGGTAGTAGATGTGGTACAGTTGTTGCCCGCGGGTTCCAACATATCCATCCAGACCTCCACGATGTGTTTTACGGATACATCCAGAGAATGCGCCACGACCATTGTGTTGATATATCGTTCTACTTGCAAACCACGTGCATATCGTTCATTCATAGGAATATACTGGATTCATGCGAACATGTGAATGTCAAGAAACGATGGGCTATGAGGGATGAATCAAACAGCCCCATTTCCAAAAAATCAATGTGTACTCCACCATCCCCTCTTCGCAAATCACTCAGTTCAACGAAAATGAAGGAGTTGGTTGATTCAGATAATGCGTCGTATGACATATACAATATTATGCATGTCAAGACATGTAATGAACTGGTGGATGTGATACTGACTGATTATACGGTGTCGAAGGATATCCCCATGGTGTTTGCGGTTCGAGATAAATTGTATGATATGATGTTTATGTGTCTTGACCCGCATATGTGTATGTGGTGTGTGGTGTGTTCTATAATTGAGGCACTGGATTCGACCGATTGCGAGGTGTTTGAAATGGTGGATGCGTACACGCGGTGTTTTTCCGGATTCAATACCAACTACAGACCCATATATCACTTAGAACGTTTTATCATATGCATGATACGAATCGTTCATTTTCCAAACAAGGATGTTGCCACCGTGTCCGACGAATTTGAATTTGGAATTGACAAGGGCTTGTGGGATATTGAAAGTCCCCTTACACCAACTTTCCCGACGTACCGTAGTTAAACGGTACCGAGTGTTGGCACTACAGTATCATCCAGATAGACCCGGGACTGATAAAGTGGAACAGACGAAACGGTTCCAGGAAATCAATGAAGCGTATGAGGTTATCGTCCAACATATTGATGCGGGGGTGTGTGGACCAACTGAACCCGTTACAGAACCATCCACATCGTACACGAAAGTGTTGGGTCAATTCGTATCCTTCATTGTAGGAAAATGGTCGTCTGTGGAAGATACAGTGGATCGCTTATTTGGTAAAATGAGTAATGGGGGGCACGGAGATGTCTTTATCCGCACATTTGATGCGAAACATATCCAACTGCTACTTACTGTTATCAGGGACAATGAGGAGATGGTGGCCCGCACG
>Ga0308013_10001608_pt1 | contig 10978 bp, 6 predicted proteins | sample Neamet181_FD_203131 | JGI IMG/M metagenome (GOLD analysis project Ga0308013, IMG submission 203131) | Marine microbial communities from water near the shore, Antarctic Ocean - #181 | ecosystem: Environmental > Aquatic > Marine > Unclassified | place: Southern Ocean | collected 2014-07-25
AATCCTGCGGTGGTGGTGGTGGTGGTGGTGGTGGTGGCGGCGGCGGCGGCCTTCTTGCGCATCATGAGTATGATGATGTATATCACCAGTCCGACCATCAGTACAATGGCGATGGCCCTCCACGTGTCCCTGGAATCCTTGCTTGTCTCCGGCAGGCCTTTATCGTCCGGTAGCGTCGAGCTAGCGGTCGTCACTGTACCATTGACTATACTGATGCTCATGGCCATCGAAAAGTCGATGTTGCTCTCGCTCGGCACCGCCGCGGTGGCCGCTGCCATCCTGCGTACGGCCACCGCGGTGGCCTCCCCCAGCCTGCGTGCGCTGCACGCCGTGTCTGGTCCCGTCGGGTCGTCCCCTTCCGGCCGCGACGTCCCTGCCGCACATGCTGTGCATACATTGGTGAACACGTATTCGTCTGTCTCGCATGTGGCTAGCCCTGCGATGGTCATTGTTTCCGTGGCAGTCGTTCCGTCTGAATGTATGGTGACGTCAAGCGTACCAGCGGCGCCATTCGCCACGAACGTGACTACCAGCTCGTACTGTTCCGGATCTACTGTGTCTTGAACGAGTGCCACCCCCGTTGCCGATCCTGTGTCTGCGAACCCATTGACCGTGTAATCCGCAGTTGGCGCTGTCATGCCTGGCGAATGCATCCCCACCATCACCGTGGCAGTCACGCTCGCGCCAACGGCAGGGGCGATGTTGTCAAAGAACGTGAACTCAATGCCCGGTCCAACGAGGCTGTTCTTGGTGCCTACGTACTGATATAACGTCAGTACCTCTACATTGGGTGTCGGCGTGTGGTTGTCCTGTAGAGTGGTGGTAATCTTGCATTTGACATCCGGATCCGGGTGTGTCGTCAGTGCTGTGTACGTCAAGGTCAGTACATCATCAAATTGTGTCATGGTGCCTGTGAATGCCGTCAATGCTGTCCCATCCCGCGTGCCCGTCAAGCGTGCCGCATCGCAGTCGCCAGCTGTGTCTACGGTGCCCGACCCAATGTCCTCCTTCGATATCGCCACCGTCCATGTGGCCACGCTGTCGAAGTCATCGTGCACTGTGACCCCAAACGTCGAAGTGGTCTCTCCGCTCCCAACATAGAGGTCGCCTTCGGACATGTCCGTAAACCACGGCACTTCGTTCAGCAGTATTTCCGTTTCTATGACTCCCGATAAATCGACAACCGCCTGCATCGTAATATCGGCTTCCAACGCCTGGCTATCCGTCGCTTTGAATCCGAACGTGATGTCATTCCCATTCGCTGCATCCGTAAGGTCCGCCGATGCGACGACATACGAGTATGTGCACACGCCCCCCGCTCCGGGCACACAAGTCGGGAGAGGCGATTGAAACAGCGTGCCGGTGGGGTTGGTCATCGTGTGTACAATAGCACTGTCGGTCCCGTCCGGGTCCACCGCCTCCACGCGTATGGTGATGGTATCGCCCACGCCTGCGTTCCCTGGGTAGAGCAGTCCCGATACGAAATGGGGCCCTATCTCCTCGTATACCGCATCGGGCGGGTTCTGGTTGATGAGTATGAGAGTAAGCTCGGTCGTCGGATTCGTGTCTACGTTGACCGTGTTTGGTGCACTCTGGTAGATCAGGTTACTGTCCGTGTCGTACGCTTCCGCGGTGAACGTGACTGCTCCCGAAAGGTACCTCGATTTCGCTGTGGTCTTGAATTCCCTCGTGTTGCCAGTTGACAGCGGTAGATCAAATGAATCACCACCCGCCTGTACAATGAGCAGTTTCATGCTGGTGATGTGTCCCTGTTGCGATGGTGTCACTAGTGCGTGGCACAGTGGCAATAATAAGAAGCGGGTCCACATTCACCGCGTTACATGCGAATGGTTATAGTTGTAAACAGTCGACTGAACTCTCGATCCATTTCACTCTCGATCCCTCGATCCGAACGGGTTTTCTTCCTACTCTCGATCCCCCCCGATAAAGTTCTGAGAATATTCTGAGAATGTTCTCCCCGTTATTTCGGAGACGATCGATCCAACCGCACAAATCGAATTGCAAGAACTGCAAGAACTGCCCAACCATGGCCATGCTTTGCGATCTCACGATCGTCCGCCCCACCCCCGCGTCCGCGTGCAGCACGCTCCCGCGCAAGGTGTGCCTGGACGTGTGCGTGCCCGGCGCCAGCATGCGCATCGGGCGCGGCATGCGCATGCAGCGCGGCGATGACGTGGAGGTCGTGGTCGACCACAAGTGCGTCTCGCGCTTGCACGCGCGCGTGGAGAACCGCGATGGCCTCATCTACCTCGTCGACGAAGGGAGCTCGAACGGCAGCTGCGTGAACGGCGTGCGCGTGACGGAGTGCGAGCTGACCGACGGTGACATGGTGCGCTTCGGTGGCCTGCGTCACGTGAAGGCTGGCGACCGGCTGATGGAGTGCGACATCGACGACCTCCAGGGCGTCGTCTACGTCTACGCTCGCCAGCCCGTGCGTCTGTCGAGCGCGTCTGGCTACCTGGCGCACGGCCTGCCCGTCCCCGTGTCTGTCCAGCGTGCTCTTCTGCTGCAGCTGCGCGATCCGTCCGTCAACCTCTTCTTCAAGGGCCTCGTCGAGCACCGCATGGGCGCGTTCGATCTTCCCGCCTCCGACGTGATCGACGCCATGGTGGCGTGCCCCCTCGCGTGCGACTGCGACTACTTCTTCCTGCTGGACAGCTGGAGCCCCTCCGACGTGGTGCATCTTCTGCGCGGCCGCACCGACCCTGTCCGGCGCACCAAGTACATCCGGCTCCTGATGCAGACGCACTCGATGTCTGCGTACGACTGGACCGTGCCGCACATCGAGCACCACGTCTTGAGCTACGTCCAGGAGGCTGCGATCCACTACAAGCACGCTCCCTGCGCGAGCCTGGCGTCCGACCTGCTGTCGATCATCGCGAGCCTGCCCAAGCTGGTCGCCGGCGTGAGCGCGGACGACGTGCTCTCCATGGCGCAGCACGCGCCTCTCGCTGCCATCAAGGTCCTTCGCGCGTACCTCTTCAAGTCCCTGCACCAGAACTCCGCCCGCATCATCACCCTGCTGACCGAGCAGCTCCACACGTGCAGTGCCGACGTGTACATGCTCGCTACCCGCGTGGCCTGGGCGGACCAGCCTGACTGCAAGCTCGCCTCCTGGCGCGTCTTCAACCGCGCCATGTGCACTGCCGGCACTCGCCTCAGCACGGCGCACATCGACTGCCTCTTCCACCTGGTGGGCCTCGTCGGCGAGAGCACGCTCCCCTCGTGCCTGAACTCGTGGATCAGCGGCGCGATCGACGAGTTCTCCGGCGGCTCCTACGCCCGTGAGACGATCAAGTCGATGATGAAGCTCGCGTCTCATTACGGCGATCCCCGCGAGTACGACCTGGGCAACCTCTGCGCGCTGATCCCCGCCAACCAGGAGTGCGTCTACGGCATGCTGTCCCGCGTCGACCCGGCTGGCCTCGCGCCGCACCTGAGCCTGATCTTCGAGTCCGTCCGCGAGGTCGTCCAGTCCGGCGGCACGGCGGAGGAGTACCACATCACGCTGCTCGCCGATCTGTCGCGCCACTACCCCAAGGAGATGGCTGTGATCAGCACGGCGGACCCCCTCTGCCGCCTTCCGTCTGTGCTCCACATGAACTGCCTCCGGCGCATGCCCTGGCACCTGGTGACGCTCGCGCTGCACTACACGGACGGCGACGGCGTGACCGTCGAGGAGGCGATTCGTCCCTTGAAGCGCCTGCTCACGATGGAGGTGCAGAACACGGTGGAGATCGGCGCCTTCACCACGTGCATCGGCGCTGGCGTCGCGGTCGACTCGCTCGTCCCCCCCGGCTGGGTGTCTGCGGCTGCGACTGCGGTCGCCGGCGTGCCCTGGGGCATCACCACCATGCACGGCCTGATCTTCGACATGGCGACGTCTGGCTCGATCGCCTACGCGCACGCGTACCTGCTCCACGACATCGACCACTCCGACCTGGCGAAGTACCGCGATGCCGTGGACAACCTGCTGGAGGCCCGTCCGCTGCTGCAGGAGCCCCTGGACTGCACGCGTCGCTGGAACCGCCGCCGCGGTTGGTTCCTGGCGATGGCCAGCCAGGCCCTTCACGACAACCCTGCGCGCGTCAAGCGCCTCAAGCTCCTCAAGCGCCTCAAGAGCGCTGCTCCCGCCCCGCACCGCGCGCTGGACATGATCTCTGGCATGCACCACGTGGTCCGCCTCGTCGCTGGCTATCTGTAATGTACATTTCACTTTGTTAGTATGTCACTTGGTTTCGACCGGGCATCCCCCGATCCGTTGGAGTACACGATCGCCCATGCTCATGCAATGTCCTCCCTCCCTGCCAACATGCCCGTGCTGCCTCGGTATCAGGGCGTCGTCGCCGTCGTGCTGGCGAACAAGTCCTCCCTCGCCATGCCTGGCAGCGATCCCGTGCACCTGCGTGACGAGCTGTCTAGTTTCCTGTGGGTATGCAATCCCCTCCGCACCCCCCCTGCCCCCGGTCTGCGCCGGCGTCGTGTCCGGTAAAAAGCTACCACTTGAATATAAACAAGTCCAGTTCGTCCAGTTCGTCCAGTTCTCCCGCGCCCGGTGCGTCCAGTTCGCCCGCGCCCGGTGCGTCCAGTTCGCCCGCGCCTCCCAGTGCCCTTGAATCCGCAAGCGCCCCCTCCAGTCTCGTAATCTTCTTCGGTGCTCCCGGTGCAGTGGCATCGCATACGAAACTCACCACATGACCGCCTGGTTGTTTCTCGTAGTTGGGAGCAGTGAACCCACTGGTACTCGCATTCGCCTTATACGCGTCCGTGAGTTTTTTAACAAACGTTACTCCGTCTGCGTGCAACGGTCCCTCCTTCCCGAAATAGTCCACCAGCTGCCTGAATATGGCGTCTACTAGTCTTTTCGTAAAGGGTGTGAACTGCGCGTCTGACGTCGATGGAGGTCTATCTGGTGTGCCTAGTTTCATGGCCGCGTATTCACCCGTGTACACGCTGGCAAATAGTTCCTTCGCACCTCGTGTCGCCCGCGGCGCTACCGCCTCCGCGTTGAGCTGGTACATATCTTCCCCCGCCAGCAATGGCACGTAATGTATTCTCAGTTCCTGTAGTATGTCGTGTACTCGTACCATTTCTACCGTATTCATCATAGCCAGCGATGTGCCCTCCACGTGGTCCTGTACTCCATGTACCACCGGTTGCACCAGTGGTTCCAGCCTTCCCAGTGTTCCCAGTGGTTCCAGTGCGGCCGGTTCGCTCGCATGAATGATCGCTAATTCCCTCGGCACTCGCACCGGTTGCACCAGTGGTTCCGGTGTCCTCGTATAGCTCTTGTATGCTTCCTCCGCCTTTCTCGCCGCCTCCTTGAAACGATCCTTCCGGGGCGTCGTGCTCTTCTGGTTCAGTTGTTTGAGTTGGTCGGATGTCGTACGAACTGCCAGTAGGAGCTTATCCGTTTTCCGCTGTATTCTAGCTGCCGCTCTCTTCGCTGCGCGATCCTGTTCTACGGCCACCTCATCATTATACCCTTCATTAGTCGTCATCGCGACCGTATTCGCGTTAACAAGAGCCTCCTCCTCCTGTGCGGGCAGTCCCGCTCCCCCTCCCCCCGCATGTGATACGCGTCCTGCTGCCCTGCTGTAGAGCCTGACACTGAGTGTCTCCCCCTGCTTTCTTTTCTGCTGCATCAGCGCCACCTTGAGCAGCGTCAGAATCTGCAGCGGCACGTTCGTCTCCATGTTGTCCACTCCCACTCCCACGTTGTAATCCACATGCGATCCGTCGTCCAGCTTGATCCATTGGTATCCCATCGATGCCACGAATTCAAAGAGGTCAATCGCCGACATCCTCCGTCCCAATCTGTCTGTTAATTCCACCGTATGGTAAAGCGATTCTAGGTACATGACCTTCATGTCGCCCTCATAGCGTGCGCTGATGTCGTACATCGTCACCGCCGGGTTGCCGCCGCCCATTTGGTGGTGAAGTTGTATGGACGCCACGTTCTCGCGAGTGGCCGGCACAACCATGCTGATCACATTGATCGTGTATTGGTGTAGCCCGCCTATATTCACCGAGTACATGTCGTTAACCGGCGTCGAGTGTATGTCCCACTCCCCCCCCGGTACCTGTTGTCCGATCAGGTATTTGACCGCTTCAACCATCTCCATGGCATGCGCTGCCGTGATGTTCGCGTTCATCCGGTGCATCCGTTCTCGTTTATATAGTCTCGAAGAAGCGTGCCATTGCTGGCCAACTGTTTACAGTGATCCGCCTATAAGTACCCGCGCCGCACTATATGAATAGTGCAATGTCAACTGTCCCTGTGATGGGAGGCCCGGGATTTGATGACCCTGTGCCCGAGGATGGTCTAGACCCCGAATGGATGCCTCGTTGGATCCCCCCGCCTGTAGCTGGAGGTGACCCTGATGCCATGCCTAACCCCGGCGGCGGCGGCAGGCCAGTAAAGCGGGCACGGCATCTCCGATTACGGTTATAATATCACAGCTGCGTGCGGCTGCGTGCGGCTGCACTATGGCGTAATCGGGTATTTAAGCGTAATAATGTCGTTTGACATGGCTTTGTTTTACGGTCACTGCAATACCGTCGGTGGTTATGTCCGGTATCGTGCAAATGGTCAATTCGTAGGCGGCATCATACTTACAGAACGGCCTGGTGCTCACGACGATTTCGATGTATTCGTACTCGAGGCTAAGACTGCTCCACCCGAAGTCGGCGCAGCCCCCGCAGTCCCCGCTGGCGCGCATGTGGAACCCGGTACGATAGTTGCTGTGAAACATGCGCACTTGTCCGATGTAACCCTACTGTGGAATGCTTTATTGCCCTCTCCATGGGCCCGAACCGCTTCGTTTTGCATGGCCGAAACGCCCATCTCTTCGTACGACGCGTGGCGATCCGAGCTAAGTGCGCACACCGCCGACGTCGTTCAAAGTAGCAGCCCCCGAGCTCGTTTGTTCGTCGAACACCTTCGTGCCTGGCACGTCGACCCCGACCCCGACCCCGATGGTGCGTCTCGATACAATACGGTGGACACGGTCGCTGTCGCTTATGGCTGGTACGCAACTGCAACCCACGCCGAACTTGCCCTATTGCGCTCCGCTGGAGTTCCGCGTAATTACCATAGGCCGCGGGTGGACGCAACGTTAAGCATGGTGTCTAAGGTTTTGAATCATGGTCCTGCCGATAGTATCCCCGCCTGGACGTGTCCGGCATGTACTTACGCCAATTTGCCGCGCGCCGGCGCGTGCGGGAGGTGTAAAGAAACGTATGATGCGCATGCGGGTGGCGGCGCTGCTGCGAAGCGCGCCAAGGGTGTGAAAGTCCCCCGCGCGCAGGGTATTCACGCGGAACAGCTCGCCCACAATGTCCATTCGCACCTCAAGCGCCCGGATGAGCCGCACTGGTCGTTACTCCCGTTTAATTGGAGTGCCTTTTATACCAACGCGTCTAAGTGGGGTACCCGTGCTCTTATCGATGTGGCTGGCCGACTCTTAATGGTAGCTGTGCAATCCAATGTTCAAGCTGCGGTAAAAGCCCGTCCGGCTCTGACCGCCTTATCTTTTCGATACGCGACACCCAGACACCTGACCGAGTTGTTAGCCGTAGCGTGGCCAAAACTGTATGAAGACCGATTCCTATGGTCGCTTGGTAATGCCTACAAATTCCTTCAATCCTGTTTAAGTACCATGGTCGACAATTGCGCTGAATGGGCTTTAATCTCCCAGGTAGTCGTCATAAACGGCCTGCATGCGCCAGCGAGCAGTATCGCTGGCCCCCCTTCATATCTGGTCGAAGTCTCCGCGATGTTAGACCGAGCAGACCAATCTTATGGCGAATCCTTGTTCCGTGATATCACCATCGCCGTCGTACCGGGTGAGGAACGTCCGATTAATGTGGGTCAATCCACCACCAATCGAGTACGAATTGACATGTACTTGCTACGATGGTACTACACCCGTTACGCCAAGGCTATCCGCGCCAAGCGTACTGAAGAAGAGGCTCGTATCCTAGCTCAGCTCGCCTATGATAAGTTAGTTTCCTATAAGGTCGATTGGGACTGCGACCAGTGTGGGCAAACCAATGTTTCATGGGACTTACCGTGCCAAAACACCGAGTATCATGCCGACTACGCCCCTGCGCTGCCTCGACCGCCTGTCTATGCGCCCAAGTTGCTATTTAGACGTATCGACTACCCGACTGGACAGCTGCGAATACCGCAGTTGTATGAACAATTCCATGTACCGAATGCGGTAGCGACTGCATTCTTCAAGGGACTGCTGAAGCATGTCCGTGCCAATGCAGTCCCGCCGTTTACCGCAGCCACGTTTACTCGCTTCCCGGGTATCGTCGGCGTTTTAAAGGCCTTGCATGCTTCGGAAGCTGGCACAGCTACGGCCTATAGGACCAAGAAAGCCGGCGGTGCGGCGGCATTCGGCGGCGGTGCGTCCGGCGGCGGCGGCGGCGGTGCGGCGGCATTCGGCGGCGGTGCGTCCGGCGGCGGCGGCGGCGGCGGCACATGCGATCGGTGCCACAAAATATCCCCCCCGGGAGATGGTCCCTGCCCATGCACTTCCGTCGTGCATTTAACCACACGAATGAACTTGCTCTTTTAGTTCGCCCGACTACACCTAAAACCTGAGTCTCTCTATATAGAGTTCTAGCGCCTCTAGCGCCGCGCCCCCTGCCCGCGGCCGTGCGCTGTCCCCCCCCCCACCCGTGCCATCCGTGCTTGCCTTACGCTTACGATTCCCTTCTTCTCGAATGCCTTCCGCGCACCTCCGGTAGGTTTCCGTGACATCCCGCATATCCATAAATGGCACATCAACAAATGGCACATCCTCCTTGAATGCTGCCAGATCTTGTGCTGCCTCTCCTTTGTATGTCGGGCATGTGAGTGAATGCGCCTTCTGTCTCCGTATGAATTCCATCAGCCGGAGTCGCCGCGGCTCCGTGATGCCGCCAACCCATTCCTGTATGTTGGACATCAACCACTGAAATTGTGTTCTCGAGTACGGTGTCAGTTGCGCTGCACTTCGTTTCAATTCATTCATGATCTGTTCCACCCGTTGCGTGCCCATCGCGAGCTTCATATCCTCCAGACGCTGTTGAGTGCCGGTCGTCCCGCCAGTCAGTCGCGATACCTCTTTTTCAGTCGCCTTCTCCATCAGCATTCCGTAGGTAAGCTTATCCTGCCACTCGTCATCCTCGTGTGGCGTGACCCTCACATATGCGGAACCCGCGAGCAGCTTGTTGTACATCGACGCTGTCACCCCCATCCGTTCCGGGTATATCGCCGCTTCAAGCAGCAAGAACACGAACATAGGCCACCGCGTCCGCTGCATTTCGGTGTCCAATTTGAATAGCGTGTACGTCGCGTTCAACAAGCTGAGTGATTGTCCGTACGGCGGGTATAACGTTGCGAGTTTGTCCAGTATGTACCCGAAATCCACAATCCTCAGCCTGCGTGATTGTACGATGTCTTGCATGTAGTACATGTTGGACAGCACTACATGTCCGTCCGGAAAGATCTCCCATTCCACATCTCCTATTTCTGGTTTATCTGTCACCCCGAGTGTAAACGCCAGTGGGCTGCCCCCGTGTTCAATGGGAGACGTATGCATATGCGTGTGCACAGCCATCATGGTGAGCGTTCGATCCCCCCACACCCAGAATTGTGGGGTCCGTGGTAATCTCTTATCTAATATGATCGCTTCTCTGATCGCAACCACCATCCCATCCAGTTCCTTGGTATTAAATGGCTTGTATCCGAAGTGCGCTATGATCTTGAGTGGCACCTGATGCGTTGTGTGTAGTGTTTTTCTGCGCACTGCGAGGTCGATAGCTTCTCCATACGTCATGGTGGCTGCATATCCCCGTGGTACCGTACCCTCGGTTCCCTCGGTTCCCACAATCGCCGTGCGTTCGCCACTCGCGTCCTCGATGGCCAGTGCCAATAGCGTCGCCCCTGGAGCCGCGCCAAGCGCCGTTCCATGCATTCGGGCTATCCCTCTCATGATCGAGAGTGCGTCGGGCATAGTGATCGTCGATTCCATGCCGTTGCCATCCAATACCGAAAGTTGTGCATACACCATTTCAGAGTTACACCGTGCCTATATGTACTAGTCATTACATGCGCTCCGAAGTACTTAACTGTACCCAAGTCATCCCGATGTCTGCGCGGAACAACGGGCCGTTGGCGGAACGCCGAGCGAATACTGCTGTCGAACACACCTATGCGCACTATCAAAACGGCATCATCGCTCTCCGTACCCAATTGATACTAGGGGAAAGCGCACTTAGTCAGGCATATGTGGAATACCTGAGATATCTGAAACGCCAGGGGGGTGTCACGGACTTATTAGCGCATGAAATGATGATTACCAGGGGCAACATGCAAGCCGCGTTGGTACCTATGAGCGGGATAGCCGAGTTAGATAGCCCGGAAAACTACCGCCTCTATACCGAGTATCATGATGAGACATTAAGACGTGCTCGTCGGGTAGCTGAGGCAGATGTACACATAGCCAACGCCAGTGCCAGTGCCAGTGACAGTGACAGGGCTAATGCGATTGCTGTGTATGATGCTGCTTACTCGGATGTGGTGGACGGCATGGAAGTCGTCATCGCTCTCGATGACACGTACCCGGACTTGATTACTCAGGCGGCCGAGTATATTCGAGACGCATCGGCCGCCCGAGGCGTGTCTGATCCGGGGAAAGAAAACGATCCGCCGCCGCCGCCGCCGCCGCCGCCTATGCGAACACTGCGAACACTGCTACGAGTTCGCCCGTGGACTTTTAGAACTTGAGGCCACCGTGTGCCTCTGGCGGCGCTGGCGGATCTTGCGGATCTTGCGGCGCTTGCGCAGGGCCAACTTCTCCTGCAATGAGCTCTTGATGCGCCTGATCTCGTGCCAGTTGTCGAGCCTCCTGCGCTGGATGCGCCTGATCTCGTGCCAGTTGTCGAGCCTCCTGCGCTGGAT
>Ga0308013_10001610_pt1 | contig 10972 bp, 8 predicted proteins | sample Neamet181_FD_203131 | JGI IMG/M metagenome (GOLD analysis project Ga0308013, IMG submission 203131) | Marine microbial communities from water near the shore, Antarctic Ocean - #181 | ecosystem: Environmental > Aquatic > Marine > Unclassified | place: Southern Ocean | collected 2014-07-25
TATTTCGCAAACTGAGCAAGTCTTTTATTTATTTGTCTCAAATCTATTTTTTAAAAGGAGTCAGAATCAACGAGCCCTAGCGTTCACCACAAATTGCTACCCTTTAAGAAACCACAAGGAAATATTTAGCTTATTCTTAAATCCTCAAATCACTTCTAAATTATCTCTTTTCGGGAATCCAAGGAACTTCTGTGGCATTAAGAACTTTAGTAAAGAAACGAGAGAGTACGAATAAGTAATCGGACAAACGGTTTAGATACTGAATCGTTAATTCCTCCACCTCATGTACTTCAGCCAACTCCACTGTTAATCGTTCTGCTCTACGGCAAACACATCGTGCAATATGACAGTGCGATACTGTAGGGTGACCACCAGGTAACACAAACGTTTTTATTGGTTCTAATGTGGATTCCATTTCATCGATAGCCTTTTCTAAGTACTCTATATCTGTTTGATAGATAAGTGGGAGTCTCTTTTTAGCAGAAGCACTTTCGGTAGCTAAAATAGCTCCTAAAGTAAATAGTCTGTCTTGTATTCTTATAAGCTCTATAGCTCTAGGTTCTTCGGTGCATAAGTCACGTAATAAGCCAATATAAGAATTCAATTCATCTACAGTTCCGTATGCATGTATTCGTAAATTTCCTTTTGAAACTCGAGCTCCTCCAAATAGTGAAGTCTCTCCTTTATCGCCAGTTTTAGTATATACTTTCATTTCTTATTTCAGTTTTACTATATTTTCGTTTTTCAAATCGGTTTCTACTAAACCATCTCGTAAACGTAATATTCTATGGGCGTGAGAAGCAACTTCCTCTTCGTGGGTAACCACAATAAGTGTATTTCCCATTTGATGAATCTCTTCGAAAAGTCGCATTATATCGAGTGAGGTTTTAGAGTCTAAATTACCAGTTGGCTCATCTGCCAATATAATAGAAGGGTTATTTACGAGTGCTCTTGCAACTGCCACACGCTGTCTTTGCCCTCCAGACAATTGATTTGGTTTGTGATCCATACGATCACCTAAACCCACCTTCCTTAATACTTCAGCTGCTTTTATATTTCTTTCTTCGGTACTATATCCTGCATAGACTAGAGGAAGAGCTACATTTTCCAAGGCTGTTAATCGAGGTAATAAATTAAAAGTCTGAAAGATGAACCCAATTTCTTTATTTCGAATTTCGGCGAGCGAATCGTCTTTTAAAGAACTTACAGCTGTACCGTTTAGTAGATAGTCTCCTGCAGTAGGAGTATCCAAGCAACCCAATAAATTCATTAAAGTCGATTTACCAGAACCCGAAGGGCCCATCATGGCAACATATTCATTCTTGTTTATGGAAACGTCTACCCCTTTCAGAGCTTTCACCAATTCTGCACCAACTCTAAACTCTCTTGTGAGTCCTTTAATTTCAATAATAGAATTTGACATTTGTTCCGTATTAGGTAAGACCTATTATTATGTATACAACTCAAATACGATTTTGTAAACAATAAATAATTTTCAATCTTCGATTTTAAACTTTTTCAACTAAACTTGACGACAAAATGCTGTTTTGCTTGATTTTTATCGACTAGCAATATACCAAATTGGTACAGATCAATCGATATAGAAACTTGCTTAGATGCACAAAGGTTATTCCACAAACGATGTTTCTCTTTCGTTTGATGTGGTTTGTAAACTATAATGCATTTATAATTATGGATTTCGCGTACTGAGTCTGTATCGATTTTTTCATAGAAACATAAATCTCCACTTGTGCTTTCCTGTACTAAAACACCTAAACCAGACAATATATCTAAGTCCTTTGATGTAAACCCTTTTAGAAAACCAACGCTTAGGTCTTTTGTTGTAGAAGGCATTGCTAAAGCAAGCGAAACAGGTAGATTCGCCTCTTTTAAATAAACAGAATTCGGTTTGTAAAAAGCAGACCATCTAAATAAAAAGAGTGCATTTTCTGTAGAAATGCTTTTTTTATAAAGCGTTAAAAGGGCTCTGAATCTTTTGAAAAAATAGAATTCTTTTTGGGGTGAAATCACTTCATTATAGAAATCAAACAAAAAAGGCGAATGTAAGCCATGTGCATTTACAGCACTGTATCTATAAGAGAGATAAGTGTATATTCTAAAAGCAAACTCGGTAAATACAGTCATTAATAACTATCCTACTAATTCAGCCAATTCCATCCAGCGATCCGTCTTTACTGCAATCTCATCGTCTAGCTCTTTAATGCTTTGCCCAAGTTCTTTAATTTTATCGGCATCTAAACTCGCATCGTTAAACTGAGCGCCTATAGCTTCTTTTTTTTGCTCTAATTTATCGATAACAGATTCTATATTATCGTACTCTTTCTTCTCGTTATAAGTAAGTTTTTTCTTTTCTGAACCACCGCCCTTAATTGGATCTTTAGATTTAGGCTTGTCTATTTTCAATTTACCATCTGCAGAAACATTCTCTCTGTAGTCGGTATAGTTACCAGGGAAATCTTTCACCTTTCCATCACCTTCAAAAACAAATAAGTGATCAACCAATCGATCCATAAAATAACGGTCGTGAGAGACCGTAATCATACAACCTTCGAACTCATCTAAGAAATCCTCTAATACCTTAAGAGTAATTAAATCTAAATCGTTTGTTGGCTCATCTAAAATAAGGAAGTTTGGATTCTTCATTAAGATAGTTAGCAGGTAAAGACGTTTTTTCTCTCCACCACTTAACACCTTAACGTGTTTCCATTGGGCATCTTTAGTAAACAAGAAACGCTCTAACATTTGAGCTGCTGTTAGTTTTCTTCCTCCAGCCAATGGGATGTATTCTGCAATATCACGTATAATCTCAATTACACGTTTACCCTCGTCCATTTTCATACCACTTTGGGTATAATAACCAATAACAACGGTATCTCCAATTACAATCTTACCAGCATCTATAGACTCCGACCCTGTAAGCATATTCAAAACAGTAGTCTTACCAACACCGTTTTTCCCTACAATCCCAATTCTATCTCTTTTCTTAAAAGTATAAGTAAACTGATCGAGGATATTTAAATCTCCATAAGATTTTGATACTTTGTGTAGTTCTAAAATCTTAGACCCCAAACGGCTCATCTGTATTTCGAGCTGAACCTTTTCGTTTTTGATTCTTTTTTTAGCAGATTTCTCTACGTCGTAAAAGCTATCTATACGAGCTTTAGATTTTGTACCACGCGCTTTTGGTTGCCTACGCATCCATTCGAGCTCTTTGGAATAAATATTTTTTGCCTTGTCTATATTGGTTTGCATTATAGACTGACGTTCTTGCTTTTTCTCTAAATAATAGGTGTAGTTTCCTTTATAACGGTAAAGATTTCCTTCTTCTAATTCCAGAATTTCGTTACATATAGCATCTAAGAAATAACGGTCGTGTGTAACCATAAACAAGGTTACATTTTCTTTGGTTAAATATTCTTGCAACCATTCTATCATCCCTAAATCTAGGTGATTGGTAGGTTCATCAAGGATTAAGAAATCGGGTTGTTCAATTAGGATTTTAGCTAGTGCCAGTCTTTTTCTTTGTCCACCAGACAGCAAAGAAATATCTTGTTTTAACTCATCTAATTTTAATTTCGACAAGATGGTTTTTACTTTCACTTCGTAATCCCAGGCTTGTAACTGATCCATTTTATCGAATGCTCTTTGGAAAGTATCCGCATTTTCTGGATTCAACATTGCTGCCTCGTATTCTTTTATAGCAGCAAGCAATGGATTGTCTGATTCGTAAATTGCACCAAATACTGTTGTGGCGTCGCCAAAATCAGATTCTTGTTGTAAAAAAGCAATACGTAAGTCTTTTCTAAAAACTATTAAGCCTGTATCTGCAGGCTCTACATCGGCCAAAGCTCTAAGAATGGTAGTTTTACCCGTACCATTTCTAGCGACCAAAGCTACCTTTTGACCTTGATCGATACCAAAGTTTAAACCTTTAAAAAGAGTTTGAATCCCGTAGGACTTCCCTAAATCTTGTACCGATAAATAGTTCATTATTTTGTGTAGCTTTTGATGTAGTTTGCGGCAGCAAAAGTAAACAAAATAGCTTTAAGGATGGTCTAAACAGATGATTTATCAAACAATCACAAACAACATTGTGTATACTTAAAAAATCGAGCTACAATACAGATTAAGCAGCCTTATAAAACCTTCTCCAGATATTTAAACCAAAACCTAAGGTTAGCATCCATATAAAAAGCTCTATCCAATTTGGGTTAGAATTATACCCGAAAAACCCTTTTAAGAAAGAACCAATTGTTCCTTTATCGTGTAGGATGTGAATGTACTTTCCTTTTTTCTCATTAAAATCATAAAAGAGTTCAGAGGCACCTTCAGCTAATTCAGATTGAGGAACTAAAATATTCCAAGGTCTTGTAATTTCAGTTTTAGACTCTAAGCCAAATACTTCTAAATGATTTCCTTTAACCACAAACTCTTCCATTTCGTGTGTTCCGTATGCAACCATACCAGCTGCAAAAAGCACTAAAAATAACGAAGTGATGCTAAAAAATGGTTTCAGATTTATTTTCTTTCCTTGTACAACAATCAAATATCCTATTAAAGAGGCAAGACCAATACCAGAGAAAAAGCCTAAGTACGAGAACCCTGTTTGTAAACTACTCCCAAATAAGAACATCACTGTTTCGAATCCCTCTCGAAGGATGGCAAAAAACACTAAAAAGAAAATACTCCACTTACTATTACTATCGCTTGCCGACGCAGTTAATTTTTCGATCGCATTTTTAGAAGCCATTGACTTAGACAGCCAAAATACTACATACAAAAGCACTCCTGCAGTAATGTACATAAATACAGATTCTGCTAATTTAGCAATCGATTCATTTTCGACACTTGCATTAATGTAAGCTAAAGAATAAGCTACACCAACACTTGCTACAATAGCAGAAGCTACAGCCAACCACATGCGTTTTATTTGAGCTGTAAGATTGGCTTTAGATAAAAAGGTGTAGATAATTCCAACTATTAAAGCGGCTTCTAAACATTCGCGAAAAGCAATTATAAACTGATTCATAGTGTGGGATATTTGAGTGTTATTAAATTTTTACTTGTAGGCTGATATAACAGTTCCTTATATCTGAAGGAATGATTCCTGGACCTGGGTAACCAGAAGCTCTACGAGTAAAATAAGATTTATTAAGCAGGTTGTTAATCCCCGCTTCAATTGTTACTCTATTCGATTCGTATTTGGTAGAAAAATCCATTACAGAATAAGAAGGGATTTCTCCAAACAAAGCATTTGATGTAGGCGTAATTGTATTTTGGGCATCCGAAAACTGACTACTCGTATAAGAATACAATAAAGAACTTGTAAAGTTTTTATACTGATATTGAACGCCTAGTTTTAAATTTAAATCAGGGTTGAGTTCTACTTTATTACCTACTAATTGCTCTTCTTCACTACGTACATAAGTACCCTTTTGATAAGAGGTATTTACAAATAAATTGAGTTTATGATTTTCTATTTCAGCAAATGATTTTAATACGTCCCAACCAATATAAGACTCAAAACCAAATGTTTTAGAATCGCCAATGTTGGTACTTAAACGGTAGGAAGTCCAGATTAAATTAGGAGAAGGAGCATTGTCTTCATTATAGAAATCTGATAGATACCCGATACGATTGGTGTAATTCAAAAAGAAAAGACTCACATCGTATTCTATTACATTCGCTAATCTACCACGCAAGCCCAAATCTACATTACAGCCTTTTTCGTCTTCTAAATTTGGATCTACCGAAATATTAGAATTAATTACCTGCATATCGTTAAAATTGATTGCTCGGTAATTTTGAGCGTAATTGGCGTACAACTCTCCCCCAACAAAACACTGATAACTAGCTCCTAGGCCCGCTAATAAAACGCCACGTTTCATTGTTCTTCCATTTGGAGTATAATGCAAGCTGTCGTTAACTACAGCGTGAAAATAGCCTTCGGATTTAGTTATAATATGATCGTATCTAAAACCTGGAGTAATCGAAAAGCAGTCGTTAACTCGAATCAAGTTTTCTACAAAAAACGCTTTATTTAAACTTGGGAATTCAAAGTGAGAACCATAGTTATCAAGTTTATCTTGAAAACTAAAATTCGGTTTCGAAGTAGCATCTGCTGTTCCCTGTTCCTTTACCGTATGTCCTTTGTAAAATCGAGCTCCTACTAATAAAGCCGATTCACTTTCGCCAATTAAATAACGATGAACCAAACGTGTTTCGTTTCCAATATTATTAAAGGTGGAAGTCAATAAGTCTCTAGTAGGACTCAGGTTATTTTCGTCCCAATCTATACGATCTAAAACACCTAAAGCATCTCTACTTGCCCACAATCCAAAAGTTCTTGAATTAAAAACTGTGCGTTCGCTCATTTTATAATCCACCGTAAAAGCAGCAATATTCCAATCTACCTGAAACCAATTTCTAGAACGATTGGATTGGCTAGGATCTTCATGAAATTGATCATCTGAAAACCCACCTGGCTGTTGTGACAAATAATCCATATGCGTGAATTCCAAACCAAATTTCAATTTTGAATTTGCTTGATAAGTAGTGGATAAAAATAGCGTTTGGGCTTCTGTATTCGAATTAGGACGCCAACCTTCTCTACTTTTCTTTTGGTAAAAACTGTAATAATTCCATTTTCCTTTAGTTCCGCCTAAACTCACAAAAGTGTTTTGTAATTTAAAAGACCCCAAAGACTGTCGAGTTATAATTTCTAAGGGCTTAGCAGCGCCTTTTTTTAACACAAAATTTAGCAAACCTCCAAACTGAGTACCATATTGTAAAGAGGCTGCACCACGAACAATCTCAATTTTCTCTAATGCTTCCGAAGGTGGTGTATAGTACGACTCCGGATACCCCAGAGCATCTGCACTAATATCATAGCCATTCTGACGCGTATTGAAATTGGAAGTTCTGTGTGGACTCAGACCACGCGCTCCAATTTCTAACTGCAAACCCAAACCATCACTTTCCCAAATATTTAAACCGGGAACTTTAGAATAAACTTGTCTAGAATTATTGGTTGCTTTATTCCCCATGGAATGATCCATTAGGATAACTTCGTTCTTTTTGGAAGCATAAATAGCCGTTCCTTCTACAGATCGTAAACGAGTAATATTTGTTTGTCTAGCATGACGTTCTACCAACTCAACTTGAGAGAGTTCTACAGCATCAAGCTCTAATTTAAAAACGCGATTGGTTTGTTTCCTTTTTAGTTTTACTGATTTCGTAATAGACTTATAGCCTACAAAAGAAACTTCAATTTGATACGTACCGGCTAGTAGATCAGAAAAAACAAAATCACCGTTTATGCTGGTTGCAACACCGGTAGAATCGTTAATTTTTACATGCGCAAAAGGAATCCCTTCTGAGTTGGCAGCATCTACTACCGAACCAGAAAACACGATCTGTGCCTGTGCAGTAAAGGCACAGAATAAAAACAGTGTATGTAAAATTCTCAATTTTAACATTTTAATTCTCTAAAATCCAATCTTTATGCTCAAAGCTATCGTCTACAACCGCTAAGTTAATTTTGGGATCAATAAAAAGCTTCGATCTTGCACCATTTAAAGTAACATAGACTTCTGCATTTATTATGGGATCCTCTAATCCTCTAGACTCCACTTCACGCTTAATAATATGTGCATACTGTAAGATTAAATCGGGCTGTGTAGCCATCATTTTCTCTTGTGTAGCAGTTAAGAACTGACTATTATCTACTTCGCCTCTATTGCCCGTTTTTGAATCAGTAACATAAAAGAAAGCAGTTCCTGCTTTTTCCATTAACATAACTCTCCAACTAAACCTATAGCCCTGCTCAGTCCAAAACAATTGATCAGGGTAAAGCAAACATCGAAAAGGAAGCACTAATTGAAAGAACACATAAAGTGCTAAAAAAGTTAGTAGTAATTTCTTTTTAAAGCCGTGCAAAAATAAGGAATTAGAGACTACTGACCTTCTATTTTTAAGCTTTAATATAGACTGAATAAAAATAATTATTTTCTGATGAAACTCTGAAGGGAAGAAAATTAAAGTAGCTAAAATCATAATCCACGGAAACATACCGATAGGGAACATAATACCTGTGATTACATGAAAAAGAACAAGTACTATATATGCTGGAAATCGCCATTTTTTGGAAAGTAATAAGAACACAATGCTAAGGTCGAAAACACAGCCCATCCAACTAAAAGAATAAGCAAGCCATTGCTCAGTAAAAAAGGAACCCACAATAGGCCAGTGTGCTTTTGCCTGCAACCAAATACTCATAGGCATGGCTTTAAATAACCAATCGTAATTGAGTTTGGCAATACCTGCAAAAAAATAGACTATTCCAAGCTGAAACTTTAGCAAGCCCATTATCCAGTTCGGAATTCTATCCAACTTTAAAGAGGATTTAATCCAAACATCAACAGAAAGAGATCGATGTGCAGGAAGCAAGCAAAGTAAAAAAGCTACAAGACTAATAAAGTAATAATGGTTAAGATAATTAGTGCTATCGATGAGTTCTACATAAGTAAACAACAAAAAATAGACAATTGTTGCCCAACGATAAAACAATCCTAAAGCTATAAAAAGAGAGGATATTAATAGGAATACAAAGACAGTGTACATTCCAATTTCGCCTAAAGGCTTTACCCATTCAAAACCATAATAATGAAAAAAGTTTGTTGGCTGAATAAACAAGGTTTCTATCCAACCTTTTAACCAAAACCTTAAGGTACTCACAAACATCATTAAACCAAAAATGATTCTAAAAACCACCAATGGAGCAATACTGGTATCGGAATGAAACCAGCTCAAAAACTGTGACCTGTAGGTTTTTAAATTAATCACCGTCAGAATCTGTTTGTGTAACTGTTACAGAAAGGTAAGAACGCATATCGTTCTTTAGCATAGGAACCATTTTCTGTAGTTCACTAGATGCATTTTGAAGTGCGACTACATCCGTAGAAATCTCGTAGGCGAGGTCATTTTCGAAAGAGGATATTGCAGATTTACAAATACTAAATTGCTCTTTTATCGCTTCCGCCAAATCGCCATCTACAACAGTAGACTGTGCATTGTATTCTTTTAATTTTTCAAATAAGCCAACACCATCAATTCCATCTTCACTTATTCCTAAGTAAATAGATTCTAAAGAAGCTAAATTTGTCAACATCAAATCAAACGACAATTTACTATAAGGTGCTTCTACCAAAGAAGCATCGGCATTTACAGGAATACCAAACTGTGTAGCAAAGCCCGCAGGAAGTGCAAATTTATCACGTTTAAGTTTTTCGTAATCGTATAAATACTGATTAAACAATAAACTCAAAGAACTATTTTGATCGTTTCCTACTGCGCCAATAAATGTAGCCCTATAAGAATCCCAAGCGATTAAAACTGCATCAACTCTGTCTTGCATATCTAGTATACAATCGTTCAAATACGCTCGTCTATTTTCGATTTCTATGTGTAAATCAATATTGTTTGTGTGAAAAAGCAAATAATCTAAGGCAGGAAAACCTTTTGCTTCGTAGTTAGAAGGGAATTCTAAATTGTATTCTGTACTATTAATATTCTCCTCTATCTTAAAACTATTGGTTGGGAAAGTATTACAGTTTGACCTCAGTAAGGCAGAATATTCTGCAGCAGGTCCAAACTCAAAAACAGATACTTTTTGCCAAGTGTGGTAAGTAACTTTAAATTGATTCTGTAAGAGTTCTAAGCTTAGAACTGAACCATCGTACAGATTCAAAGACTCTTGTAATTCATCTAATTCTGTTTGTAATTCCGCATAACGAGGTACAATAATATTATCTGCTATGTTTACAAACAAATCGTTAAAATCTACCTCATCTTCTGGAGGGTTTGTACAACAAGAGCTTACTAATAAACTCAAAGTAATAAATGAAAGTATAAATCGAATCATAAGTATAAAAGCCACCTGCTTACGCAGGTGGCATCTTTAAATAATTATTTAGTACTCTGTAGCGTTTGTAATACCAAAAGCATTGGCTAAGGCAGTACGCGTATTGTTAATCATTTCTGGAGTAACTTCGTATAAATTAGTTCCAAGTTCAGCAATAATAACCTCTACAGCACTTGTTGTAACACTTGATTCTACATTGTATTTAAGTGCAGAAATAAAGGCAATAGCTTCTGATAATTCATGGTTGCGAAGAGCATCATCGGTAATATTCTCTAAAGCTCCATTTAAATAATGTAATGCTGCAGACACAGGAACCATTTCCCACTCAGCACGTATCGTTCCGATAGCTTCATCTCTTACTGCATAATCCTTATTGTTTATAGCTGCTCTACCTAAAATAAAACCATCTAACATTAAGTTATCGATTGTGTTTAAGCCACCGTTCATTGTTTTCTTAGCATACTTTGCCCAGAAAACAGAACCGTCTGTATTAGCCATAGAGAATTCTGTAGGAGCTCCGAAATAACCAAAAGACTCATCCCAGTGGTGTTGCATGTCGGTATAAGCACCATCTTCTAGAGATGCTACATCGTTAGCAACATCCATCTTAACATCGCTTAAATAAACAGAAGTCCCTTGATAGTAAAAACAAGCGCCCATTATTCCTTTGGCAATCAATTGAATGGGTTCGAAACCATTTTCGTTAAACAAGTATGTTTTTGCTCCGTCGTTAGAAGTAGTTAAAGTCCCACTAGCAGAAAGTTCAGCTAACTCATCAAAGAGCCCTGTAATAACTGCTTGCTGCGAATCGAAAGTTTTACTTTCTAAATCTTTTGTTGGTTGTGCATCAGCAAAAGCATCTGAAGTCCAAACGAAACCATCGTTTGCATACATTGCCTTTAAAGTAGCAGCATCTACAACTTCTCCAGCATTTGCTAATTTCATATATGTTTCGATTTCGGATAACATGTTTAAACGATCTACCTGACCACCATAACTAGCGTTTTCGAAATTAAAACTTGAGGGAAC
>Ga0308013_10001619_pt1 | contig 10949 bp, 11 predicted proteins | sample Neamet181_FD_203131 | JGI IMG/M metagenome (GOLD analysis project Ga0308013, IMG submission 203131) | Marine microbial communities from water near the shore, Antarctic Ocean - #181 | ecosystem: Environmental > Aquatic > Marine > Unclassified | place: Southern Ocean | collected 2014-07-25
TGCAAATGAGAAGCTTTCTTTAGTTTCTGTTATTATAGGTTTGGTTTCGGGTCTTCTATTATTCCCCAATCAAACTTTTGATAAAAGTGTCTTAATTGGTGGATTAATTCCTACTGATACTTTTCCACTATGGATATCTACTGCATTATTATTTTGGTCTTTTATTTTAGCAACATTTACTCCAATGATAACGTTACTGATCTTTAAAAAAGATGCTCAGTTTGATTTTTCTAAAATTAAAACTTTAATTAAGGAATAGTGGATATTTACAATAATAAAAAAAAATATTTTTATAAATTAAAAAGTAGCTGCAATAAGGAATGGTCTGAATATACTGAACATAAATTTTTATCTGATTTAGTTAACAATAAACTTCCAGATAAAAATTTTAAAAAGTATTTAATTCAAGATTATATCTTCTTGCAGCAATTTCTTAAAATTTTAGCTCTAAGTGTCTATAAATCTAATTCGTTTGATGAGATTAATAGGTCAGTAAATTTTATTAAAGGAATTGATTACGAGATCAAACTTCACGCTAGCTATTGCAAGAAATGGAAGATACCCCTTAAATCTCTTAGTAATATTAAAGTTGAGAGAGCTAATAGCGCTTACACGAATCATGTATTGAGTGTAGGTAAAAATGGTAATAATCTTGATATATTCTCAAGTTTATCCCCATGTATTATTGGTTATGGAGAGATTGGTTTTAAACTTTCAAAAATTAAAAATTGGAAAAAAAGCAAATATAGCTCTTGGATTAAGATGTACTCATCAAAAGAGTACCAACAAATTGCCAAAGAGAATATTGATTATTTAGATATTCTTTTTAAGAAGAATAAGAATAAAAATTTGAGTAAACTTAAAAGTAATTTTAAAAAGTCAACTATCCTAGAAAGAAATTTTTGGGAATGTTTTGTCTAAATTTCTAATTATCTAAAATTTCTAGTGGCAATGGTGCTTCCGGATATTTTTCTTTACACAATTTTTCATAATTTTTACAAAGAGTAGCTATCGTTTCATTTGCTTCATCTTTGGATGTTAGAAATTTGATGAGGGAGTCTCTTTCTTCTTCTATTTCTTTAACATCTTTACCTTTAAGAAATTCACCAGTTTCAACCTCCCAATATGTATCATTCAATTCATCATTTTTTAATTCATTAAGTTTTTTTTGTAACTCAATAATAATCTTGTCATTGGACTTACTATCTCTCATTGGTGAGTTGAGTAATTTTCCTAAGCACTTATCTTCTAAATCGCTTAAAAAAGTATTGTAAGGTTTTCCTTCAGCCAATCCTTTAAAATGATTACTTTCAAAATATTTATTAATTGCTGAATTTGTGGTGATTTTATTTTTACCTTTTAGAACTGCAACTTGGACATAAACTTCTTGGCTGATGTATTCGTTTAAATAGTCTTTAATTTTATCTGATAGCATTTTTAAATTTAATTATTAAACTTAATTGTATAAATCATGAAATAATATAGACAAGTATAAATGATATTTAAAAAGTCCTACTTAATAAAATATTAATCACCTATGTTAAAAAAAGTTTATATATTTCTTGGAGCAACAGTTGCTGATGCTGCTGCTAGGCCATTGCATTGGGTTTATGATGAAAAAAAACTAAGGTTTTATATAAAAAATAAAAAAAATATTGCTTTTTTCAAAGAAAATAGGTGTCCTTTTTATTCAATTAAATTGGGGGATGTCTCTGGTTATAATGCTATAGGGCAAGTTATGTTTGAGACGATAACTAGCACTAAAAACAAAAGTAATATAATCACTAATTTTAAAAAGAATATTGTTAAAAATTTTGGACCTGGTTCAAAATATTGGAAAAATCTTAAGTTAAGAAAGAAATACAAGAAAATCAAATGGACAACTGCTATGAAAGGTCCATGGATCCATCAAAATATCTTAGAGACCATTAAAAATATAAAATTAAAAAAAACCATTACTGGTGGTACTAAAGTTAATGAGTCAGATGGATACTGTGCAGCTTTGCCCTATTTTCTCTTTAATAATTCTGATCAAAAAATAAAAAAAATAATCAAAACTGTTGCAAATGGTAAAATTAGTGAGCAATTTGCACTGGCAAAAATTAAGATTATTAACTTGGCTGATGAAGGTGCTAAAGACCCAGTTAATTCATTTATAAAATTAAATTCTAAAAATGATTATTTTAAAAATGTTATTAAGAATATTAGAAGAGTCAAAAAACTTAAAAATAAACCACACAACATTGTTGTGAAAAAATTTGGAAAAGCTTGCAGTTATCCAGGTACATTTAATGGTTCAATACATGCAATTATTACATCTAATGGCTACAGAAGCGCTGTTGTTAAAACCATAAAGGCTGGTGGCTGTAATTGTTCTCGAGCTAATTTTGTTGGTGCTTATTTTGCAGCAAAAAATGGTTTAAAGGGCATACCCAAAGATTGGATTAAAAAGACTAATCCTGCAAAAAATATATTGAAGTATATTGCTTAAATACAAAACCCTTCAATTATGATATTATCATCTTATGTTATTTAGACAGTTATTTGACAAAACCTCCAGCACATATACATATCTTGTGGCCTCAGCTAAAGGTAGAGAAGCTTTAATTATTGATCCAGTATTAGAAAATGTTGAAAGATATATTCAGTTATTAAAAGAATTGGATTTAAAATTGGTTAAAGTAATAGACACCCACATACATGCTGACCATATCTCGGGGATAGCAGAACTAAGAGATCAAACAAATTGTGTAACAATTATGGGTGATAAAACACCTGCAGATATTGTTTCTATGCAAGTATCCAATGAAGAATTAATAAAAATAGATGGTCTAGAATTTAGAGCTTTATTTACGCCTGGTCATACATCAGAAAGTTTTAGCTTTTTAATGAATGATAGGGTTTTTACTGGTGATACATTACTAATTAGAGGAACCGGAAGAACAGACTTTCAGAATGGTGATCCTCAAGATTCATATAATTCTATTTTTAATAAATTATTAAAATTACCAGATGAAACTTTAGTATACCCAGCGCATGATTATAAGGGAGATACAGTAAGCACCATTCTAGAAGAAAAAAAATTTAATCCACGACTGCAAATAAAATCAGCCCATGAATACATAGAAATTATGAACAATCTTAATTTACCTGACCCTAAATTAATGGATATAGCTGTTCCAAATAATTTAAAACTTGGAATAGATCTTAATAAACAAAAAGTTAATAATGGTATTGAACCTAATGAATTTAATAATTTTTTATTAAAGCGGGATACAATCTTAATTGATCTTAGAGAGCAAGGTGAAGTTGATAAGATTGGAAGAATTAAAAATAGTACAAGGATTTCTTTTCCTGAAATTAATGAATACTTAAATAAAAATAAAGATAAATTAAAACATAAAAGAGTTTTATTTTATTGTGCTATCGGTCAAAGATCTACTTTAGCTGTTCAAATATCTAAGTCATATCAGTATGATAAGTGCTTACATTTAATTGGTGGTTTAAAAAGTTGGAAACAAGCTGGTTTAGAATTAAGCAAATAACTTTTTTAACAACCTAATAAGGTATCTAATACTATACATATATTACCAAGTTATCTTTTCGGAAAACCATCACGTGTATAAAATTTTCTTATTTTTTGTAAAGATAAGTAATATGCACATTCTCTAAATGATTTTTTTATTTTATGTCTGACAGTTAATATTTCATTAAATGCATTCCTCATCGCGTCCTCTAAACCAGAAAAAGTTAAATCTTCTTCATCAGCACCATGCATAATTTTACTAATTAATTCAGGATCTGTTTTTGTTTTTGTTCTTTCATCAAGTAAATTTACTAAATCTAATATTTTTTGTTCTTGAAATCTTTTTTCTACTCTCCCAAAACGAATATGGGAAATATTTTTGACCCATTCAAAATAAGAAACAATAACACCTCCTCCATTCACATAAATATCTGGTATAACCATTATTCCCTTTTTATATAAAGTTTTATCAGCTTCAAAGGTTATTGGACCATTTGCTGCCTCTATAATCAATTTTGTTTTAATTTTTTTTACATTTTTTTTTGTTATTGAATTCTCTAATGCTGCTGGAATTAAGATATCACATTTAATTTCCATAATCCCTTTTGGATTCTTTTTGAATACTCCTAGTTTTGAACTGTTTATAGTTTTGTTTTTTTTAAAATACTTTTTAAGTTCAGGTATATTTATTCCTTTTTCATTATATAAATAACCATCACGTTCACCTATTGCTATAATCTTAGCTTGATCTCTACTATATAAATGCTTGGCTAAGTTACTTCCAACATTTCCAAACCCTTGAATTACTATAGAGTTGTCTTTTAGTTCATCTTTTAATTTTAATTCTTTAACTACATCTTTATGCCTAAAGATTTCTCTTATAACCTCTTCAATACCTCTACCTGTTGCCTCAGTTCTTCCAACTATACCTCCACTATGTAATGGTTTTCCTGTTACACAAGCTCTATAATTAATATCCTCAGGTCTCAAAGCTTTGTATGTATCTTTAATCCAATCCATTTCTCTTTCTGATGTACCCACATCTGGTGCTGGAACATTTAATGCTGGTGAAATAAAACCTTTATTTATTAACTTTGTCGCAAAAGCTTTGGTGATAACTCTAAGTTGATTTTCTGTATAGTTTTTAGGATTAATTCTCAAACCTCCTTTAGATCCACCGAAAGGAATATCAACAATTGCACATTTATAAGTCATCAATGATGCTAGAGCTTCAGTATCATCTTGATCAACACCTTCAGAATACCGCATTCCACCTTTACTAGGTAAAATATGTTCTGAGTGAACCGCTCTCCAACCCGTGAAGTTATGAATAGTCTTATCTAACTCAACACCTACATTCACTTTTATTAAAGAGTGAGTAGATTTAATATGTTCTAAAAGGTCTTGTCTAAAATTTAGATTTTTTGCAGATTGATCTACATATAAATCTACATTTTCTTTAAAACTCATAATATTTTATTTCTTTATTTTATTTGTATTGCCTAAGTTACTTATACTAATACAGTATAAATCAATTATGAATGTATTTATAATTTTATCAATACTTGTAATTGTAATTGGTGTGATCTTATTGATAGCTTCTCCATCAATACTATTCAAATTAAATTGGGTAGAAAAAACATTAAAAGAAAAAATACTCATGTTCATGTTTTATGGTATTTTAGTTTATATAATTAATATTATTTTTTGGATTATCAAATAAATATTAGCGAACTTTGTTATTTAGGATTGAGATTTTATTAGTTCGTAAATTTCTGATTTCTTGGTTTGACCTATGCTTCTAGCAATTTCTTTGTTATTTTTATAAACAACTATTGTAGTCCAATATTCGATGCCTAATAATTCAGCAATTTTTTTATCCTTGGTTTGTTCAAAACTTAGAAATAAGATATCATTAAATTCTTTTTCTGCCTGGTCTAATATTTTAACTTGTTTTCCACACGTGTAACAAGTTTTATTCCATGAATTAATAACTACAGTTTTTCCTTCATCTTGAGCTTTTTTAAAAACTTCACTTGTAAAAGTTGTAGTTTTATCCACAGCAAAACAATTAAATGAAATAAGTGTAAATATTAAAACAAAAATTTTTTTCATATAAAGATTATATATATTGATTAATTCAACTTAACAAGAGGCAGTATAAGGAGAATAAATTTAGCTAATATAATTTCACTTTATCTTCCCGAGTTGTTTCTGTCTTGAAATAATGATTAATCCACTAATTATTATTATTAGCGCTCCAATATAACTATTTGCGGATGGGACTTCATCGAATAAGAAGTAACCATATAATATGCCCCATAGAATTACTGAATATCTAAAAGTGGAGGTGGCAGAAACAAGTGCAATTTTAATTGTTGCTACTGAAAAAATATAACCTACTGCTAAGAAAAAAGCAGCTACAAATAAAACGAAAAAATCCATTAAACTAAAGTCATAAAATTTGTAAATACTTAATAAACCAAAAAGAGCAGTTACAACGAAGCAAGTCATGAATGCAATTTGTAAACTGGGATAATCTTTTTTAAAGTTTTTTGTATACATGTCCCTAATCGAAAGCATGATTGCGGCAATTATTGGAAAAATGAAATAATAGCTAGACTCTAATTTTCCAGGATTAATTACTACTACCACACCAATGAAGCCCAATAATACAGCACTCCACCTTCTCCATCTAACTTTTTCGTTTAAAAATATTGCACTCAATGCAGTTAATAAAATTGGTGCCATACTTAATAAAATATAAACATTTGCAAAAGGCAATAAAGCAATACCAATAAAAAAAAATAGAGCCGCTAAAGATTCTAAAAGACCCCTCACTTTTAACTCATTTGAATTAAAAATCGATTTAAAATTAAGTTCTTTTTTAATATAAAGAAACAAAAGAATGAAGAGTAATGTAAAAATACCTCTTATAAAAATGATTTGATTTAAAACAAATATCTCATCGTAGTTTTGATAAATAACTTTTACAAAAGCATCATTAGTTGCAAATGAAAATTGACACAAAAGCATATAAAATATGCCAAGCAACTCATTGTTAATTTTAAATTTAGGAAACATAAAGTTTTAAAAATATAAGTTTTTCTATTGGTAGTATACAAAAATCAAAAACCAATAAGAAATAAGTCCAGCAAATATTGTAGCTAAAATGCTCCTACTGACATAGCCCACAATTATAGCAAATATAGCAGCTAAAATTTTTGGATTGCTTTCGATGTCTAAAGAACCGGTGTTATCTAAAAATATTGGTGGAAAAATTATTGCTGGAAAAATAGCAGATGGAACGTATGACAAAACTTTTTTTGCTTTATCGTTTAATATGTCCTCTTTAAGTAAAAAAATCATAGAAAATCTTGTTAAATAGGTAATAATTCCACAGTAAATAATTGTAGACCAATGCATTATTTTTTCTTTAAATTTATTAAGGTTAATAATGTAGCAACCAGTAAGGCTGACAGTGCTGCAACAATAATGTATGCCTGAAATGGTATTATATTATAACCAATAGTTGCAACAATACCTGACACCAACATTACAATAATATTTTTAAACTTTCTAAAATCATTAATTAATAATGCAAGGAATGTTAAAGAAATTGTAAAACTTAACCCCAATTCTTCAGGAATAACTGACCCTAAAACTATTCCCAAAACTGTTGAAATTTGCCAAACAATCCAACAAGTAAAGCCAGCTCCTAATAAGTGATAATGTTTAAATTCATTTTCTTTATTCTTTTTAAAATAAGTATTTGAAACAGCAAATGCTTGATCAATTAATACGTATGATAAAATAATTTTCCATGTCAATTTTAAGTGAGACAAATATTCTGAAAAAACTGCTCCATATAATAAATGCCTTGAATTAACAGCACCTACTGATGTTATGGCTACTAAAGATGAGGCTCCACCAGAAAATAATTGTAATAAAACAATTTGAGAGGCTCCACCAAAAATTATAATTGACATTCCAAATGTCATATATGCACTTAAACCCAATTCCATCCCAATAACTCCGAATATAATTCCAAAAGGAACCACAGGTATCATTAATGGACTAACATCTGTTATTCCCTTGATAAGAGTTTTTAATCTTTCATTCATCATAATTAAAATTTTTGTATTAGAAACAAACTATATGATCAATGTTTATAGGACGTTTGATGCCAAATTTTTCATCTACTTGATGCTGATGAATATGATGAGAATGTACAAATACTGGAATTAATTTATTACTTGCAGTTTTAAGTGTGTAGATAAAATTGGTTCCTCTAAACTTTCTATCAACAACTTCTAATTTTAAATTACTTTGATCGTCATGTTCTAAATCCTCTGGTTGTAATAAAAGCTGAACCTCTGATCCTTTTGGGTAATGTTTTATAAAATTACCAGTTATTGAGCCTAGGTCAGCACTTTCTAAGCTGTTTTCACCAGTAACTTTAGCTGGAATTAAAATTCCTCTATTTAAAAAATTAACTACTTCTACTGAATTTGGAAAATGATAAACATTATATGGATCATCAAATTGTTTTAATTGTTCGTCTAGAATTATTCCACATTTTGTACCCAAATAAAAAGCTTCATAAGAGTCGTGTGTAACAATTATAGTTGTTATTTTATGTTCAGTTAATATTTTTTTTAATTTAACCTGGATTTCTTCCTTAAAACTTTGATCAACATTTGAAAGAGGTTCATCTAATAATAATAAATCCGGTTTTGTAACTAATGATCTTGCCAGGGCTGCTCTTTGGGCTTCACCTGCACTAATTTGATGTGGAAATTTATCTTTAATCTTTTCAAGATTTAAAAATTTAATTATTTCTTCAGTAGATATAGATTTTTTGTTTTTTTTATTTCTTTCAGCACCAAATTGAATATTTCTTAAAACATTATAATGTGGAAATAGACAGTTATCTTGGAATGATAATGATATATTTCTATTCTCAGGTTCTACATGAACTTTATCTGAGGATATAACTTTATTTTTTAATAAAATTTCACCTGATTTAATATTTGTTAAACCAGCAATAGATCTAAGTATTGTAGTTTTTCCAATTCCAGATGGTCCTAATAAACAGACAATGTCTCCTTCTTTTTCTATATTAAAAGATACATTATGGACTTTATTAACTTTACTTGCCTCAAAAGTTACATCTTTAATTTCTAAAAAATTTTTACTCATAATTAATCTCTTAAAGTATATCTAGAAGTAATTAAAATAAAAGAGCTTGTAATTAATATAAGAAATAAAGACGGAACAGCAGCAGCCTCTAGTAAATCTTGAGAGGCATAAATATAAGCCGTTGTAGCAAATGTTTCAAAATTAAATGGTCTCATGATAAGCGTAATTGGTAATTCCTTAATTATTTCAATTGCAATTATTAACCCAATTAACAAAATTGAGTTTCTTAGGTAAGGAAGGTGAATATCTTTAAATGTTCTAAATTTAGAGTATCCTAGCAAGTAAGCACTTTCATCTATTGAATAATTAATTTTAAGGTAACCAGACTTTATGCCATTACATGCTAATGAGTAAAACCTAACAAAATAAACACTTATAAGTCCTAAAATTGAACCAATAAATATGGTTTTGATTGTTTTAAATCCAAAATATTGAATAACTGTATTATCAAACCAGGCCACAAAACTTATAAAAGCAACAGCCAGAATTACCCCAGGTATTGCATATCCAGAAATTGAGAATGTGGTTAGCACTTCTAATAATCTACTTTTTGTAACTCTATTTCCATAATTTGAAATGAAAGCAAATGTTATCAGTACAAGACTTGCTAATAAAACTAATATTCCAGTATTCATAAACAAACGAACTATATTTAAATCATTAAAATATTTTGGGAAAATTATTGTCCAATAAAGCATTTGTAATACTGGAAACATAAAGCTAGCAAAAAAAATAAAACCACAAAAAATAACGGCTAGAGTTGACTTTGATCTATTTAATTTAATCAAAATTTTTGATTTAAAACCACTTTTTGTTGGAGAATGATATTGTGCTTTTTTCCTAGAAAAATTTTCAAGCGTAAATAATCCTAAAATAAAGATTAAAAGAAAAAAAGACAATCTATTAGCTAATGATAAATCATCAAAGGCAATCCATGCATTGTAGATTCCAGTGGTTAATGTGGATACATTAAAAAAATCCACAGTTCCAAAATCTGATAATGTTTCCATTGCAACTAAAGAAAGTCCTGCAACTATTGCTGGTCTTGCTGAAGGTAATATGATCTTAAAAAATGATTTATTTTTTGAAAATCCTAAATTTTTCCCTAAGTCAATTAGATTTTGTGATTGATAATGGAATGATGCTCTTGTTAAAATATAAACATATCCGAACAATGAGAATGATAAAGAAATGATTGCACCAAACATACCATCCATTTTAGGTATATATTTATTATACTCACCTTCTCCAAATAGATTAGTTAATATTGAAAAAGCTGTACCATAATTTTCAAAGAAAGCTGTTAATGAATAAGCATATATATATGGCGGTACTGCAAATGATAATATTAATGCCCACTTGAAAAAATTAACACCAGGAAAACTGTAAAAAGATACAAGATATGCGGTGCCCACTCCAATAAAAAAAGTAAAAAACAGTACACCCATCAATAAAATTAGTGAGTGATTAATGTAGTCAAATAAGAAGGTGTCTTTCAATATCAAATAATAATTGCTAGTATTTTCAAAAAAACCAGCACAGACAGTAAGTATTGGAATGGCCACAGCTATAGATATAAAAAAACTACTTACGTACCAAATGTTGAAATTTTTAATTCCCATAATTTATAATACTCTAATAACCATATTTAAGAAACCTCCCCTATGGCTAGGAGAGGTTAATACTAACTTCGAAACCAACTTGGAGAGAGATTACGAGAGTTAATTCCTAAATTTTTTATAAATTATTTATTATTCTAAATTACTTACTTGATAGATATTTTATGCAATTTTCGGGGGTTGTTTGTTCATATGGATCAGGATCACTTCCATCGTTATTCATGCCGTCCTCTTGCCACCATTTCTCAACAATACCGTCATTGATTATCGCACAATATCTCCAGCTTCTTAGACCAAAGCCTAAATGCTTTTTATCAATTAACATCCCCATTGAACGTGTAAAATCAGCATTTCCATCAGGTAATACCTTAACTTTTGTTAATTTTTGTTGATCTGCCCAAGCATTCATTACAAAACCATCATTGACACTAATACAATAAACTTCATTAACTCCTAGAGACAATAATTTATCATAATTTTTTTCAAAACCTGGTAACTGCTTTTCAGAACACGTAGGTGTAAACGCACCTGGTAATGAAAATAATATTACTTTTTTACCTTTAAAGATTTCATCAGTACTTACATCAACCCATTTACCAATT
>Ga0308013_10001628_pt1 | contig 10920 bp, 8 predicted proteins | sample Neamet181_FD_203131 | JGI IMG/M metagenome (GOLD analysis project Ga0308013, IMG submission 203131) | Marine microbial communities from water near the shore, Antarctic Ocean - #181 | ecosystem: Environmental > Aquatic > Marine > Unclassified | place: Southern Ocean | collected 2014-07-25
TCAATTTTTTCTCTAGCAAGGAGTTTTTTTCTAATTCGGGTTCTTTTAATTTTCTCTTTGCTTCCTTCAGTTTTTGATAATTTGTAATACGAGTTAAGCTCTTTCAATAATTTCATCATTGAAATTTCATTTTCGATAAAATTTGAACTTAAAACATCCACAATGGGCTTTCGAACTTTCATTAAATAAAAATATTGAGTAATATTAATTTTAAAAATACAAAATAAATTAAAAATGAATCCTGATACTTTTTTAAATTTAAAAAAATCTGTATTTGAAAAATTTAATTTGAATATTCAAAAAAGACTTGCTAAATTAATTTGGTTCAAGGAAGGTTGTCAAAGTTGGTGTATTTCAGGAAAAAATAAAAAAAATGTAACTATTTGGCCAGAAACAATACTTTCTTACTGAATAAAAACAAAAAAAGTAAAACTTTCCGATTACAACATAGTTTCAACAAAACAATAAAGGATACCAAAAAGATTTATATCTTGTAGTCTAAGGCTTTAAAAAAGGAATTGATATTTCTGAATTAAAAATTAACAAAACAAAACAATATGAATGATGAATTATTTGATTTTCCTTTCTATAGATGGGAAAAAGAATTAGCAGATAAGCCATTTCTTAAACAACCATTTGGATCCCTTTGGGAAACTTATACATGGACCGAAGCTGGTCTTATGGCTAGAAAATTAGCAACTGGTCTTAAAAGTTTAGGTTTAGAAAAAGACAGTCATATTGGATTAATTTCTAAGAATTGTAGAGAATGGATTATAGCGGATTTAGCCATTTCAATGGCTGGATACATTTCTGTTCCATTTTTTCCAACCTTAAATTCCAAAGAAGTAGGTAATTTATTAGAATTTGGTGATGTTAAAGCTCTTTTTGTAGGAAAGTTAGAGAACTGGGAAGAAATGAAAAAAGGCGTTAGTAGCGACATGCCTACAATAGCATTTCCTCATTATAAAGACCATTCTAAAATTAGCACAGGACATCAATGGCATGATTTTTTAAATAAATTTGATCCACAAACAGAAAATTTTATTCCAAAATTAAAAGATATTTGGACTATAATTTTTACCTCTGGAACAACAGGAGACCCAAAAGGAGTTGTTCTTTCATATGAGACACTTTATAATACTAAAAGAATTACAGAAAACGGAAATCCCCTAAGAGTTGACATGAAAGGGGATAATGACTTTATTTCATACATGCCGTTGAATCATATTTTTGAAAGAATTGTTATAGAACATACTGCTTTTAGGTTTGGAGGAACGCTTTCATTTGTTGAATCTTTAGAAACTTTTGGACAAAATTTAAACGATATAAAACCAACGGCTTTCCAAGGAGTTCCAAGAATTTACACAAAGTTTCAAGAAAAAATATTAATGAAAATGCCACAAAAGAAGCTTTCAAAACTTCTAAAAATTCCGGTAGTTTCCTGGCTAGTTAAAAAGAAATTAAAAGGTGCTTTAGGAATGTCTAGGGCTAAAGCTTTAGTAACCGGAGCTGCAGCAATGCCATTAGAGCTATTAGACTGGTATAGAAGTATTGGCATTTATATTACAAATGGTTACGGTATGACAGAAAACTGCGCTACATGTACAAATTTAAACCCGCACCAACCTTTAGGGAGGGGGTCAGTAGGACAAGCCGTTCCGGGTGTAGAATTAAAAATCAGTGATCAGGGAGAAATTTTAATGAAAGGCCCTTTCATATTAAGTTGTTACTATAAAAATGAGGAGATAACTCAAGAAACCTTAAAAGGTGGTTGGCTGCATACAGGAGATAAAGGACGTATTGATAATGATGGCTTCCTTTATATAACTGGTAGGATTAAAGACATGTTCAAAACTGCTAAGGGGGAGTATATAGAGCCAGGAGTTTTAGAATCATATTTTGGAAATGTTTCTGAATTCTCTCAAACATGTATCGTTGGTCTCAACTGTGTTCAACCCATTCTTTTAGCAGTTCCTACAGAATTAGCTATTAAAAATAAAGAACGTATAACCAAAAAATTAGTTGATATTTTAGAGAAAGTTAACTCCGATCTAGATGGTTATAAAAAAATCTCTAAAATTATATTAGTAAAAGAAGATTGGTTGCCTGAAAACGGAATGACCACTCCTACTCTTAAAATTAAGCGAGCCAAAATTGATGAAAAGTTTTCTCAGAACTATGTTGAATGGGAAAAAAATAATGAATCTGTTATTTGGGAGTAAATTTAATGGTATTTATTTTATTAATTTTTATTGCTTTTCTTTTAGGCTTTTTTCTTAAAGCTAAATCAGAAGATAAAGTTCTTGATTCGTATGTAAACAAACTCATTTCTATAGCTAAATCAAAAGATATTCCTGAACTAATCACAGGAAAAACTGGTTACGCAAAAAATATTGATATTAAATTATTTTATGAGGAATTATGTCAAACTAACAATCCTGTAGCAACAGTATTATTGATTAATGGTGCGTCAGAAACAATGATCCAGTGGCCAGATCAAATGATAAGAACAATACTAAAAAATAAATTCAGGGTTATAAGATTCGACAATAGAGGGTTGGGGCAGTCTGATTGGATAAGTAATTGGTCTAAATATAATTCATACAGTCTTACAGAAATGGCTAATGACACACTAGCAGTTGCTAACCATTTAAATATTAAAAAATTTCATATTATTGGCTACTCTATGGGTGGAATGATTGGACAAATAATTGCGATTAATTATCCGGAAAAGCTGCTTTCATTCACCTCACTTATGTCAACAGCTCATTTATTTGATCCAGAAGCTGAAAAAGCTGATTCAAAAAGATTTGGTCAGTTAAAAAAAATGATATTTAATTATAGAAATAGTAAAAGAGATATTGATAAAGTTTTAAATTTTCATTTTAAATTAGACCATTTATTTCATGGGACTGATAATCATATTTTTAATCAAGAAAAACAGATTTTAAAAACTCTTTATGAAATAAAACACAGAAATGGATTTAACAAGAATGCTTTTGATCAGCACAGAAAAGCAATCAAAAAATCTGGATCAAGATATAGGAAGTTAAAGAAAATCCAAACTCCTACCTTAATTATTCATGGTTCAGATGATTTATTAATTAAACCTAGTCACTCTGAAAAAATGGCATCCTTAATTCATGGGTCCCAACTAGTCATAATTAAGGGTATGGGACATGATTTTAATAAAAACTTTAAGAATCAAATAAATAGTATCATTTTGCCACATATAATGATGAATTCATAAAAAAAGTATAAAGTTTTAATTATATTAGTATTTTAGCACTGATATTATTAAACATTTCAAAAAAAACCAAATACAACTATTAAAGTAAATCAAATCAAAAATTATGAAAATTAAATTTTATTTATCCAGTTTGACGTTATTATTAGCTACATTTTTTATGGTTAACGCACAAACTAACACTGTAACAGGTAAAATTACAGATGGCATAGATGCTCTATATGGAGTTAATGTAATCATTCAAGGAACTAGCACTGGCGTAGTGACTAATGACAACGGGGTCTTTACAATATCATCTGATAAAGACTTGCCTTGGACCTTAGAAATAAGCTCATTAGGCTTTGAAGGACAAACTCTTAAAGTTAATTCTAAAAACCAAAACATCTCATTGTCTTTAAAGACTGGAGAAGCGCTTGATGAAGTTGTTATCTCAGGTTCCAGAAAAGCTGAAAAAGCAATTAATGCTGCTTCTGCTATTCAAATATTGAGTGCAAAACAAATAGAAAATAAATCTGCTTTTAATTCCCTTGTCCTTCTTGAAGATATGGTAGGAGTTCAAATTGATAAACATGGCGCCAACAGAACATCAGTTGCATTAAGAGACAATGTTGATATGTTCACTACTTCAACTCTTGTTATGTTGGACTACAGAGCATTAAATGTAACTGGAATTAATTTCTTTGATGCTGACGTTAGTAACCTAAGTAATCTTGATTTAGAAAGAGTAGAGGTTGTATTGGGTCCTGCATCTGCATTATATGGTCCTGGCGTTGGTGCTGGTGTTGTACATTATTTATCTAAAGATCCTTTTAAATATCCAGGTACATCAATTAATTTACAAACAGGAGGTTTCAATAAAGGTGGAAGTTTTAATGTGAACATGTTTAAAATGGATTTCAGACATGCAGTAAGCAATGATGATAATACATTTGGATATAAATTCAATCTTAAATATGGAGAAAATGAAGATTTTGATTATCCAGAAGCCACAGTTGCTCAATTTGCAAATGAAATAACAGATGCAGCATCTGGAAGAGTTGTAAATAATATTGGTGGTAAATTAAATGACAGAAACTCGCAAAGAGGAGCTGATGCAACTATCTACTATAGACCTTCTAATGATTTCTCTGTAACTACAGTAGCAGGTATAAATGAGGTTGCTGCTAATATTTTAATAGAAGCTACAGGCGAAACTAGAGCATCTCAAACTGTAGGATTTATTCAAACAAGAATTCAATCTGGTAATTTATTTGCACAATACAATTATACAGATACCTCTAACCCATCTGAGGATAAATACCGTGGATATAATTACAGAACCGGCGTAACATCTGGTGTTGAAAGCAAACAAAGTCAGTTTCAACTTCAATATGAGCTAGCTTTCGATCAAATCAATACAAACATGTCAATTGGACTTGAAAATAAAAGTGCAAAGTTTAACACTGATACTGGTACTTTTGGAAGATATGAAGACGATGATAATTATAATGTTTATGGAGCTTATTTTTCTACAAAAACAAAACTTTCTGATAAGTTAAATCTACAGCTTGCAGGTAGATACGATAAGTATCCTCAAATTGGAGAATCTTCATTTGCACCAAGAGCAGCACTTGTATACAAACCTAGCAATAGACACAGTATGAGACTTACATTCAACAAAGCTTTCATAGGTCCAACTGCTCTAAATTTATTTGTTGATTTAGCTGTTCAAAAATTACCAGGAGGTTATGGTAATGTATGGGTTTATGGAAATAAAAATACTCAAACTTTTAATAATATTTCTACATCATTCTTAGTACCAGGGATACCATCAAACGCAGGAATTGGTATGAACATATCTACTGCTTATGCTGTAGCCACTGCTACTATAGCCCCTCTTTTAGCGGGGACACCTTTACAAGCATTTATCCCTTTTATTACATCTCAAAATACACTTGCTGGAATAGCGGGGCTTAACCAATTCTCTAAAGGTGTTTTATTAACTTTAACTGGAAAACCCTTTGGTGCTTTGGTAGAAGGAAATAAATCAACACTTGGTAAAGAAACAACTTACGAGTTTGGTTACAAAGGAATGCTTTCAAGCAAAACAACATTTAGCTTTAATGTGTATAATTCTATTAAAGAAAATTTTGTTTCTCTTGAACAATTAAGCCCACTTGTTGCACTTCCAAATTTAGGGCCTGACTTGGGTGCAGCTGTAAATTCTTATTTCACTAGTGCATTTACGCCTGTATATGGACCAGCATACGGACCATACTACGCTACTTTATTATCTAACAGTTATACAGCTGTTGGTAATGGTTTAGCTGCAAGAGGAGCAGTTGCAACAATACAAACTGATCAAGCACCTGACAATGGAGAACCAAATGTAATGATGGGGTATGTAAATTATGGTAAAGTTAATTACTGGGGATTTGAAAGTAGTTTAAAATGGAGAGCAAGTGATAATTTAACACTTTACGGAAACTATTCTACTGTTAGTCAAACTGTATTTAAACAAGATGATTTAGGAAGCTTATTAGAGACAGGTTCTTGGGCATTAAATCATGCAGCACGCAGATTTAAGGCAGGATTTTCATACGATAATGGAAGGAAGTGGAATATAGGAGTTGGGTACAAGTATGATGGTGGTTATGATGTGCTTGCTGGATCTCTTTTTTCAGGACATGTTAAGCCTAGAAACGTTGTTGATACTAACTTAGGTTACGACATTAATGTAAAAACAAAACTTAGTATGAACATTGCAAACCTAATGGATGAACAATATAGTATGTTCCCAAATATGCCACAAATAGGAAGACAAGTTATGTTCTCATTAAAACATGATTTTTAAAAAATAATAACATATATTTATAAAAAAAGAGCAATTAATTTTGCTCTTTTTTTTATTCAAAAAAAACATAAATTTTACAAAAAAACTTTAATAAAAATGTCAAAACCAGAATTCATAAACCAATTAAATCTTCCAGCAGTCGCTGCACCAATGTTTCTTATCTCAGGACCACAACTTGTTATAGAATGTTGTAAAAATGGAATTGTGGGTACTTTTCCTGCACTAAATCAACGAACAAGCGAAGGTTTTGAAGAGTGGTTAATTACAATAAAAAAAGAGTTAAGAGATTTCGAAGAAGAAACAGGTAAAAAAGCAGCTCCTTATGGTGTAAACCTAATAGTTCACCAAACTAATCCAAGGGTTCAAGCTGACTTAGCTCTATGCGTTAAGCACAAAGTTCCAATTATAATAACATCTCTTGGAGCTGTTAGTCAATTAGTTGATGCTGTGCATTCTTATGGAGGATTAGTATTTCATGATGTGATTAAAAAAAGACATGCAGAAAAAGCATCCGAAGCTGGAGTTGATGGATTAATATTAGTTGCTGCAGGAGCTGGAGGACATGGAGGAACTATTAATCCCATGCCTTTCATTTCTGAAGTTCGATCTTTTTTCAAAAAAACTATTTTACTATCAGGATGTATTTCTAGCGGAAGAGATATTGCTTCTGCAATACAAATGGGCGCTGATCTTGCATACATGGGAACTAGATTTATAAACACAAAAGAAAGCATGGCTGAAGAAGAATATAAGGATATGATTATCAATTCCAAAGCAAGTGACATCATCTATACTGCTTCAGTTTCTGGGGTAGCAGCAAATTTCTTAAAACCAAGCCTTGAAGCGATGGGAATTACTGAAGAAACTTGGAGTAAAAAAGGTAAAATAGATTTTGGAAAAGAAATGGATACAGAAGCAAAAGCTTGGAAAACTATTTGGTCTGCTGGTCAAGGTGTAACTTCTATAGAGGATTCTCCTAGCAGTAAAGATCTAATCGATTCGTTAAAGAAAGAATTTACAACTTCAATTAACGAACAAACAGAAATGTTAAAAAAATATAGTTAGTATTTATTGATTTAAAAGAACTTTGCTAATAATCATTTTACGAACTTCTGTAGTTCCTGCTCCAATATCGAGTAGCTTACTTGATCTGTACAAACGATTGGCTTCACTTTCCCACATATAACCCATTCCTCCGTGAATTTGCACTGTTTCATCTAATATTTTATTGCAAGTAGTAGATGCATACATTACAGAGGCTGCTGTATTCATATGAATTTTTCCTCTGCCAAATTCTTTTTTGTCTGTGTTATCACATTCTGCTAATACACTATAAACTAAAGCTCTAATGGATTGAACCATTGTATACATATCAGCTAATTTAGATTGAATCATTTGGAAGCTAGAAATAGGTTTCCCAAATTGCTCTCTAATTTTAGCATACTCTACAGAAATTTCTAAAGCTCTTTCACTAATTCCAAGGCAAATTGGGGCAATCATAGCTCTTTCAGAATCTAATCCATTCATAACAGTAATATGACCTTTTCCTTCTTCCCCTATTATATTTTTTGCAGGGACTTTAAAATTTTCAAAAAATAGTTCTGTAGTTTGACTCCCTCTAAATCCCATCTTTTTCAATTTCGAAACAACCTTAAATCCTGGATTATTTGTTTCTATTACAAAAGCTGTAATACCTTTATTTTTTTGATTAAAATCTGTTTTGGCATAAACTAAAACTATATCAGCAATAGATCCATTAGTAATGTATGTTTTACTGCCATTTAAAATATAATGATCTCCTTCTTTTTTTGCAGAAGTCCTCATAGAACCCAAGGAGTCTGATCCAGATCCAGGTTCTGTTAAACCTAAAGCACCTATAAGTTCACCAGAACATAGACCTGGTAAGTACTTCTCTTTAATATAATCAGAACCGTTTCTGTAAATATTATCTAGACATAGATTATCATGTGCTACCCAGCTTAAGGCTATAGCGTGATTCCATCTTCCAAAAGCTTGACATACTAAACCAGCTTGCATATACTCCATCCCTGCTCCACCATATTTTGTATCAACAGTTAATCCCAATAATCCGACATCTGCCATTTTTTTAAAAATTCCATCAGGCCACCACTCTTCATTATCCATTTTTTCGGATAAGGGAAAGAGTTCTTTTTTACCAAACTGGTCAGCGGCATCTAGAATAGCTTGCTGCTCTTCATTTAAACCAAATTGAGTGTTTTTTAAATGCATTTAATGAATATTATTGTCTGTTTATTAATAATAATTATTTTTATATAATACCAATATACTTTATAAAGCAAACATATAAAATGAATGACACAAAACATGTGCCAAATAGCAGATTAATAAACTAACTTTTATAAAATAATAATTAAAAATAAAAGATTTAAATTTAAGAAACAATTTAATTGTTGCATTAACAACAACAATAATTAATATTTTTAATCGTTAATTTATAAACATATAATTATTTTTAATAAAAATCTTATAACTATGACTAAAAAAGATGTCTATATAGTTTCAGCAGTTAGAACACCACTAGGAAGCTTTGGAGGTGTTTTTGCAAATATTTCAGCTACTAAACTAGGTTCTATAGCTATTAAAGGTGCTTTAGAAAAAGCAAATGTAAATTCAAATAATATTGATGAAGTATTTATGGGAAATGTATGTTCTGCTAATCTAGGTCAAGCACCAGCTCGACAATCTGCCATAGCTGCTGGAATTCCAGACTCAGTTCCTTGTACAACAGTTAATAAAGTATGTTCTTCTGGTGCAAAATCTATCATGCTTGCTGCACAAAGTATCATGTTAGGTCAAGCTGATATTTTAGTTGCTGGAGGTATGGAAAACATGTCTAATATTCCATATTACGTACCAAAAGCAAGATTTGGATATAAGTATGGAAATTCAGAATTTATTGATGGTCTACATAAGGATGGGTTACTTGACCCTTACGATGAAATTTCAATGGGAGTGTTTGCCGATAAAACAGCAGAAAAATATAATATTTCTAGAGAAGAACAAGATGCTTTTGCTATTAGATCTTATAAAAATTCTGAAGCGACTACTAAAAGTGGAATTTTCAAAAAGGAAATCGTAGGAGTTTCCATCCCTCAAAGAAAAGGCGACCCTCTTTTTATAAATGAAGATGAAGAATACAAAAATGTAAAATTTGAAAAAATTCCTCAACTAAGAGCTGCATTTTCTAAAAACGGAACAGTGACCGCTGCTAATGCTTCTACAATTAATGACGGGGCTTCTGCGTTAATTCTGGCAAGTGCAGATGCAGTTAAAAAATATGATTTAAAACCCATAGCCAAAATTTTATCTTTTGCCGACACAGCGCAAGCACCACAATGGTTTACAACTGCACCAACTAAAGCAGCACCTAAAGCACTGAAGCTAGCAAAAATGACAACTAATGATGTTGATTTTTTTGAGATAAATGAAGCTTTTTCAGTTGTACCATTAGCTTTTAATAAAATATTAGATATCAATATAGATAAAGTAAATGTTCACGGAGGAGCAGTCTCACTAGGGCATCCATTAGGTGCTTCAGGAGCTAGAATAGTCACAACTTTAAACACTGTTTTACAATCTAAGGACGCATCAATTGGGTGTGCAGTGATTTGTAATGGAGGAGGCGGCGCAAGTTCAATTATAATTGAAAGAGTTTAAAGTTTTAAAACTGTCTACTTGGTTCTGATAATTAAAACTTGAACTAATTAGTATTTTTTTACTATTTTTAATAAATATGGATAACGAAAGTATCAGTAAGTTAATCCCTGCAATAATTCTTGTAGTTTTGGGGATAATTGAATCACTGGGAGGATTATATTTTAATGATAAAAGATCTAAAAATGATCTAACTATCGAGCTTATTTCTCTTACTGTTTTACCTACCCTAATTCAACCTGCCATTCTACTCTTTGTTTTATTTGTAATGGATTTATGGTTTCCTGTATATGAAGATTTCTTTATTAATGCCTTTTTTCTATGGCATGTTTTAGCCTTTTTAATTCTAGATGATCTTACTCAATATTTGTGGCACAGGCTTTCCCACGAAAGTCCTTTCATGTGGAAACTTCACAGACCGCATCATGTGATTGAAGAAATGGGTGTTTTAGTTACTTATAGAAATGCTGTTTTATATTATGCTTTTATGCCTGGAATATGGTTTTCTGCCTTACTAATATATTTAGGAATGATAGAAGTTTATTTATTTTATTTACCAATTAAAATGACTGTTATTCTTCTTGCTCATAGTGAAGTTCGTTGGGATAGATTTTTATATAAATATAAAATTTTACATCCTATAGCTTGGGTTGTTGAACGAACCATTTCGACTCCTTGTACACATTATGCTCACCATGGTTTAACCTCAGAAGATGGGGTGTCTAATCCTAACGGAAACTATGGTAATTTATTATTTTTTTGGGACGTTTTGTTTGGAACTGCTAAAATAACCAGGAAATATCCTAAGCGTTTTGGAGCTTGGAATAAAACGAAAGAACCTTGGTATGTTCAACTACTGTTTCCGATAATCAAGTCTAAAGACCCAAGAAGTGAATTAAGTTCATTTAAAACAGATATAGATTTTGATCCATCAAAAGATTATAAAGACTACCAATCTTAAAAAAATTAATGAAAAATTTAAAAAATAAAATAGTTGTAATTACTGGAGCTGGATCAGGAATTGGACGTTCACTTGCAATAAAACTACAAGAAAAAGGAGTTAAATTAGCTTTAAATGATTTTAATGAAAATGCTCTTAAGGAAACTATAAAATTAATTGGATCAACTAGTCAGATTTATAGTG
>Ga0308013_10001630_pt1 | contig 10914 bp, 11 predicted proteins | sample Neamet181_FD_203131 | JGI IMG/M metagenome (GOLD analysis project Ga0308013, IMG submission 203131) | Marine microbial communities from water near the shore, Antarctic Ocean - #181 | ecosystem: Environmental > Aquatic > Marine > Unclassified | place: Southern Ocean | collected 2014-07-25
CGATGAATATTTTTCAAAGAGAAGACTCAGAATTTTTTTTTATGAAAGCATTTGTAAAATTAACAAACCCGTTAATAAGATTATTTAGACCTATTACACCCTCATTCGTTATACCCTTTCTTGTACCTCTTTATGTGGCATGGTTTTTTTATATGATCAGGTTTTATCTTATGCCCTATCTATTGGGATATTCTGTCATGGGAATGTTATCTTTTCCTTTAGAAAGTGAAATTGCTACAGAAATTTATCGTATTTTCGGCAAATAATTAATTCAAATTAAAAATAAAATTGATATTACTAATGTAGTAATCAATGAAAAAAATACAAATCTCACCTTCAATTTTATCTGCTGACTTTAGTCAGTTAGGTAATGAAATTAAAAGGTTAGAAGAGGGTGGCGCTGATATGATTCATGTGGATGTAATGGATGGTCATTTTGTTCCAAATTTGACTATGGGACCCCCAATTATTAAAGCTTTAAGACAATATACAAAGCTACCATTTGATGTTCACTTAATGATTTCACCTGTTCATAAATACATTAAAGATTATGCTGATGCAGGAGCTGATATTATTACAATACATCCAGAGGCTACAGAAAATTTAAAAAACTCTATTAAACACATTAAAGGCTTAAGTAAAAAAGTTGGAGTTTCATTAAACCCTAAAACTAAAATTGATTTAATAAGTAATTTATTGCATGAAATCGATTTAGTTTTAATTATGAGTGTAAATCCTGGATTTGGAGGACAAAAATTCATGCCTAAAGTATTAGAAAAAATTAAAGTATTAAAAAAAATAAAAGATCAAAAAAACTTGGAGTTTGATATTGAGATTGATGGTGGCATTAACTTTGATAACAATAAATTAGCTATCGAAGCTGGTGCCAATATTTTAGTTTCTGGCACTACTGTATTTAAAAATAATAATGGAAATATAAAAAAAAATATAGAGCTTCTAAAATCAGGTTAAAATAATGATTTTAAATAACTCATTTATTTTTTTAAAAAAAAAAATTCGATCGCTATATTTAAATTCTAATATTTATAATAGAAAAATCACTCCTTCCATCATTGGTTCTTTAGAATATCAACCAAGTCCTAGTCTGCTAGACTCCCTTATAAAATATGATAAAAAAAAAATTGATATCAAAAACTATTCATTAAATAATATTTGGGATAAGAAAAATTTAAAAAAAAAAGATTATAAAAATTTAAATAGCTTTTTTTGGTTATTTAGTTTGGATCTGAAATCTTCAAAAACAGATACTCAAGAGGTAATACAACAATGGATAAATAAGAATTATAGGTACAATTCTAAAAGTTGGGAAGTAGATATACTTGCAAAAAGAATAATTGCCTGGACATCAAATGCAAGGCTTACATACGAAGATAGTAGCCCGCAGTATAAAGATAATTTCAGTAGTATTATAAAAAAACAGATTAATTATTTAATCAATGAAATTGATCGATCGGAGTGGGCTGATGATAAAATGATAAGCTGTGCTGCTATTATTTTAACTGGTTTATCTTATCAAGATAAAAACAATTATTTAGACAAGGGCTTGGGTTTATTAAAAAAATTCTTAAAATTTTCTTTAAGTAATGATGGTTTTCCAAAATCGCGAAATATAAGACAGTTAAATTTTTTTTTAAAATATTTAATCTTAGTTCGAGAATGGTTAAAGGAATCTCAAAATGAAATACCAGACTATATTAATGAAAATATTTATTATTTAGGACAAGCTTACACATTTACTCAGAAAAATAATAATGTGAATTTTCTATTCAATGGCAATCATGAAGCAAATAATGATGGATTTGATCATTACTTAAAAAAATTAGGATACAATTTTAAATCTCAAAACAATGAAATAGGAGGATATGCAATTCTCAAAAACAAAAAAAATTCTCTAATAATGGATGTTGGAGCTAGTCCTGATAAAAAATTTTCATTAAATTACCAAGCTGGGGCTTTGTCTTTTGAAATATTATCAAACGGTAAAAAATTAATTTGTAATTCAGGATATTATCAAGACTATAGTCATCAATTAAATGATTTATCAAAATCGAGCGCCGTACATAGTGCACTAATTATAGATGACAGATCTTCATGTAAATTTCGTAGAACTAAAAACGAAGGCTCTAAGATTACACGGGGACTAAAAATATTAAAAAAAAATATTATATTTGAGAAAAATTATTGGAAAATAAATGCTGCACATGATGGTTATTTAAAACAATACGGCATCATACATGAAAGAGATGTGGAATTTTATCCAGAACAAGTGAAGTTTGTCGGTCACGATAAAATAATTTCTAAAAATGGTATTAAAAATTTGAAATTTGAAATTAGGTTTCACCTAGAGCTAAATGTTAAAGTAATGAAGACTCAGGACAATAAATCAATATTAATTGACCTTGACGGTGAAGGATGGAAGTTTAGCTCTGATAACAATACTATCAATATTGATAACGGTCTATATTTTGGTAAAAAAAATTCATTTTCTAACAATCAAAATATATTCATTTCGGGAATGACTAATGATCAAAACCAAACTATAAAGTGGGAAATTACTAAGTTATAATGAAAAAAATAAGAAAAGCTTTAATTTCCGTATCAGACAAGCTAAACTTAAAAGATATTTTAAAGGTTTTAACTAAATACAAAATTGAATTAATAAGCTCTGGTGGTACTTACAGGGAGATTAAAAAACTCAAATTTAAATGTTTAGAGGTCTCAGAATATACTGGCTCTCCTGAAATACTTGGTGGAAGAGTCAAAACTCTGCATCCCAAAATACATGCTGGAATATTAAGTAAAAGAAATAATAAATCACATATAAATGATCTAAAGAATAATGATTTCCATGAAATAGACCTTGTTATTGTTAATTTCTACCCATTTGAAAAAACTTTAGAACAAACCAACAATCACTTAAAGATTGTAGAAAATATCGACGTGGGGGGGCCAACAATGGTTAGAGCGGCAGCCAAAAACTATAATGATGTTACTGTTATTACTTCTTCAAATCAATACACCGAATTAATTAGCGAAATAAAAAAGCACAAAGGTTCAACTTCTTTAACTTTTAGAGAAAAAATGTCTCTAGAAGCATTTTCTGAAACTGCCTATTACGATGCTGTAATTTCAAATTATTTTAATAAAATTAAAAATAATAATTTTCCTAAAAAAAAAATTATTTATGGAAATTTAATAGGGAAATTAAGATATGGAGAAAACCCACATCAACAAGGAGCCATTTACTCAAAAACACATAATTTAAATTTAAAACAAATTCATGGCAAACAGTTAAGTTATAATAACTATAATGACATATTCTCAGCTTTAACTATTTCAAAATCACTCCCAACTAATTCTGGGACTGTTATTGTTAAACATGCCAATCCGTGTGGTGTATCAATTCATATGAATAATTTAAAAAGTTATAAGTTGGCATTAGCATGTGATCCTATAAGTGCTTTTGGTGGAATAGTTGCTTGTAACTTTAAAATAGATAAAACTTTAGCAATAGAATTAAATAACATCTTTTTAGAAGTTATTATAGCAAACGGATTTGATGCTACAGCAATTAAAATATTGAAAAAGAAAAAAAACTTACGTCTAATAAATGCAAAAAACTTTGGAATAAAAGATTTAGTGAGATTTAACTCAGCTAATGAGGCTATTTTAACTCAATCCGAAGATACACAAAAATTTAATATTAAAGATTTTAAAATAGTTTCGAAAAAAAAACCCAGCAAAACACAACTAAAAAATTTGATCTTTGCTTTTAATATTTGTAGATATGTTAAATCAAATGCAATTGTTTTAGCCAGCCAAGATGCGACCGTTGGAATTGGCTCAGGTCAACCGAGTAGACTTGATAGTTGTCAAATTGCAATTGATAAAATGCACAAATTTGAAAACTTTAATGAAGAAGTGGTGGCAGCTTCTGATGCGTTTTTTCCTTTTGTTGATGGTATAGAAAAATTAGTTCAAGCGGGTGTTTCTGCTGTGATACAACCATCTGGATCTATTAGAGATAAAGAAATAATTAAATTTGCAAACCAAACAAATACCGTATTAGTTTTTTCTAAAACAAGACATTTTAGACATTAGAAATTTGATCTATTTTAGCCGCTAAAATAAAGTCATTTTCTGAAAGCCCCTCTATTGCGTGTGTGCTGATAATAATTTTTGCATAGCCCCACCCAAAGGAAATATCAGGATGATGGTTTTCATTTTCAGAAATTTCTCCAACTTTGCTAATAAAATTTTGACTATTAGTAAAATTTTTAAAGGTAAAACTTTTTTCTAAAAAATAAATATTTTTTTTATTTTTTTTTAAATGCCATCCGTCCACTTTTTTTTGATACTTATGTATTTCACCTATATCAAATGCCAATATTCCTCCATCGCAGGGTGCACATTTTTTATTTAAAAGATCATTCATATAAAAATATGCCCTCCTCTTTGCTTTCACTTTTAATCAAAAAATAATTTCCAATAGTCTCATGACGTTTTGTAAGTGTTTTTACCATTTTTAATATTTCCTCTGGTTTAACTTTTTTATTGTTCACCGAATATATATTATAATTAAATTTTTCTAAAAAATAATTGAGAAAATTATAGTTTTCGGTTTTTTCTGAAAAATTATATTTTGAAAATTCAATAATAATTATTGGCGAATTTTTTTTAATTGTATTTAGACCACTTTTTATTACTTCAAATTCATTACCTTCAACATCTATTTTAAGAAATAAAAAATAATCATCTATTTTTTCATTTTTTAAATAATCATCTATTTTTATAGTTTTAACTTTTTGTGAAACAGAGCTAACAAAATTATTATGATTAAATGAACTTTCCCAGTCTTTTACACTTTCATTGAATTGTAAAAATTTTTTTTCTGAATTAGACACTCCCAAATTTTCTAATTTTATATTTAAAGAACTGTTAAGCTCTAAGTTTTTACTAAACTCTCTACATGTACTTTTTGATGCTTCGAAAGCAATAACACGATTGAAAGTAGATATTGATGCTGCGTATAAGGAATAAAAACCATAATTTGCTCCACAATCTAATAAAAGAAGTTTTTTTATTTTAGAAAATCTTTTTATTATATTTAATTCATGATCATCCCCAAAATGACATTTCTTCAATAAAAAATGGGATGTTTTATTTTTGTTATGACTAGCTAATAATCTAAAATTGTCTGTTTTAATTTCAATATTATTGTTTAAAAACATTCTGCAAAATCTATAGAAAAAATAATAAAAAGTATTGCCTCTTAAATTTTTAATATTTTTACTTATAATAAAATTTTGAAATATAGTCGTAATTAGATTTGATTTATTTATTTTTTTCATTTTTTTGGAGCGGGTCAAGGGAATCGAACCCTCTACCTAATCGTTGGCAACGATTCGCTCTACCAATGAGCTAGACCCGCCTATAAAAACAATATAAATAGACGTTTTTTTAATGCAAGCAATAATAAAATTTTAATTATTATATATAGACTTTTAAAAATTTGCTAAAAGAAATAATGAAAAAACAAGATTTACCAAAAATTATACCTGTCTTTCCTCTAAGTAACTTTATAATTTTTCCAAATACCACTGTGCCATTAAATGTATTTGAATCAAGATACATTGAAATGATTAATGACAGTATGAAGACTAATAAATTAATAGGTTTAATTCAACCAAAGCAGAATAAACTCAACACTATTCCTGATCTACATGAAATTGGCTGTTTGGGAAAAATTATTAATTTTAATAATACGGTTGATGGGAGATATTTAATTGAGCTTAATGGTTTAATGCGCTTTAAAATAATTAAGGAAATTAAAAGTAGCAAAGCTTATCGTGAATGCGAAGTCACATTTGATAATTATGAAGATGATTTGAATATTCAAAAAAAAGAGTTAAGGTTTTCTGATTTAGAGTTAATTTTTAATGACTTAAAATTATTATTTGAAAAAAAAGGTTATATTATCAACTGGAAATCACTAGAGAAACAAGATCTAAATGAGACTATTAATGCCCTTGCTATGGCTTCCCCTTTTTCACTGGAGGAAAAACAAATATTACTAGAAAGCCAGAATTTAGAGATAAGAAAAAATAAGATTGCGGAAATTTTAAATACTTATAATTACGATAACTTTGAAAACACAACGATTCAGTAAAACTAAAAATTTATCCCTTTATCTGCAAATTTAATTAAAAGTTTATTAAAATCTTTATTTTTACCAATAATTTTTAAAATTTTGGTTAAGTTTTTATTTTTTATTTTTTTTTCAACATTAAAAAATTCATAAATAAAACCTATTCCATTTGAAAATATAAAATTCTTATTTCTAGTTTGATTTTCAAAATCACTTATAATTGAGGTATCAATATGCAAACCTAGTTCAATTTTACTTTGAATAATTTCAGATAAAATTTTTATATCCCTAATAGTCATATTAAAGCCCTGACCTGCTAGTGGGTGTATCCTGTGTAACAAGTCTCCAAAAGCTAAAATATTTTTATGATAATACTTTCTTAAGATAGCAGAGCTTAACCTGAAGCTATTTAAACCAAAAATATTCTTTATTTGATATTTTGGGTTATTTTTATTTATTATTTTTACAATATCGGCTTTAATAAAATTTCTATTCTCAATATTTAATGAACATACAACTGAAGTTTCATTTTTTGAGATAGGCAAAAATGCAACAGGACCAAATTCTGTAAAGACTTGAATTGCTGTATTATTTGCTAATTTTTCGTGTTTAATAATTGCTGTGTACGCAACGTTAAAATATTTTTTTTCTATTTTTTTACTAAAGTATTTTTTAGTTAAAAAATTATTTGAATCACAATTAATTATTAAATCATATTTTTTTTTATTAAGTTGCTCTTCATTAAATGTTTTTTTTATTATTGTGCTGCTAGAAAACTTATGCTTAAATACTTTCCTCCTTAATGACTCATAAAGTTTGTCATTTTTAACTATATAAAATAGGTCATTATTTTTATCTTCAAAATTTAATAAATTTTCATTCTTTAGTTTTTGTGAGTAAATTTCTATTTTTTTTATTTCCCAACAATTCTGCTTAGGAATTTCGAGAATTTCTTTATTAAAAAATTTTAAATTATTTTTTGATATTCCAATGGTTCTACTTGATATTAATTTTTGAGTTTTATTTTCATGGTAAATATGAACATTTATTTTTTTATTTATAAGATTTTTAGCTAAAGATAGACTGGTTAGTCCATCTCCTATAATACATATATTCATAATGAATTTTAATTTTAACAATAAAAATTAGATGATACAAAGTGATTAATCTTATTAATTAATTTATGGAATTTAAAAAACTAGCAAATAATACAATTAATTTTGGGATAAGTAGAATTATTGAAATTTTAGGACTGGGAATTATAATAACAGCTGTTTTAATACTAATATCATTGGCTAGTTTTTCCCCAGATGATCCAAATTTTATTTTTCCTGATAATAAAGAAATCAAAAATTTTCTTGGTTTTCGTGGAAGTTTTACTTCTGATCTTTTTTTTCAGTCCTTTGGATTAATTGCCCTACTAATTCCTTTTAGTCTTATAATTACTGGAATAAATATTGTCTTAAATAAAAAAATTTTCTCATTAATCCAAAGTTTTTTTTATATTATAATTTATTCTTTGCTTGGATCTTTGTTTTTTTCTTTTTTTTACCCTACAGCATTTGATCTTTATATTAATGGTAATGGGGGTTTTATTGGAAAATACTTAGAGACAACTTTTCTAACTTCAATAATTAATATTAACTTACGACTTTCTTATTATCTATTCATTTTTTTTATTTTGATTATATTTTTAATTAGCATTCAGTTTAAAGTTAAACCTTTTTACAAAATTGTTAAAAAATTATTTAAATTACTATTTTCAAAAAAAGAATCAAATTACACAAATCAAAATGAAATTATTAGTGAATTTATACCTCAGGAAGAAATTAAAAGCTTAATTCAGGAAGACTTACCCTTTATCAAAAATGAAAATAAAATCGATAACAAAAAAATAAAATTTAAATTGCCAGCCTTAGATTTATTAAAAATTCCAACCCAAAAAGAGAGGGAGAAACTTAGAGACGAAGATTATATAGATAGTAAATTTTTGGAAAAGATTCTTTTAGACTTTGGTGTTAATGGTGATATTAAAAAAGTTAGCCATGGGCCCGTTGTAACTTTAAATGAGTTTGAGCCAGCAGCTGGTGTTAAGGTTTCTAAAATTATTAATCTTTCAGATGATATTGCTAGAAATACTAGTTCTGAATCTGCTAGAATTGCTACTATACCTGGTAGAAGTACTATTGGTATAGAGTTACCAAACTCTACTCGAGAAAATGTTTATCTTAACGAAATACTTTCAAGCAACGATTTCAATAAAAAAGATATTAGGTTGCCTATAGCTCTTGGAAAAAATATTTCAGGTATTCCTGTAGTTGGTGATTTAGCATCTATGCCTCATTTATTGATAGCTGGTACTACAGGATCAGGTAAATCCGTATGCATTAATACCATTATTCTTTCTCTTCTTTACAGACATACTCCTGATAAATGTAAATTTATATTAATAGATCCTAAAATGTTAGAACTTTCTACTTATGAAGGAATACCTCATTTGTTATGTCCTGTTATTACAGAAGCTAAAAAAGCCGCTTCAGTATTGGGCTGGGTTGTTAAAGAAATGGAAAATAGATACAGGCTTATGACAAAAGAAGGCGTTCGTAATATCGATGGGTATAATGCAAAACATGCATTGGCTATGCCTTATATTGTGGTGGTTGTGGATGAAATGTCTGATCTAATGTTGGTGGCTGGTAAAGAAATAGAAAGTTATATCCAAAAATTATCTCAGATGGCAAGAGCAGCTGGGATCCATATAATAATGGCAACACAAAGACCTAGTGTTGATGTAATTACAGGAACAATTAAAGCAAACTTTCCGACCAGAATTTCTTTTCAAGTAACCTCTAAAATTGACAGTAGGACAATCTTGGGTGAACAAGGGGCTGAACAATTGCTCGGGAAGGGAGATATGCTTTATATGTCTTCTGCTAATCGAATAGTAAGAATTCATGCTCCTTTTGTTTCTGAAAATGAAATTGAAAAAGTAAATAATTTTTTAAGAGCACAAGCAGAACCAGATTATATAGATGAGATTTTAAATTTTGCAGACCATAAAGATGCTAGTGATACTGCATCAAATGTTGCTGACAAAGATGAGCTATATCAGGCGGCATTAGACATAATTAGGTTTGAGGGTAAAGCATCTACTTCGTTTTTACAAAGAAAATTACAAATAGGATACAACAGAGCCGCACGAATAGTTGATATGATGGAAGCCGACGGAATTGTTAGTAAGGCAAACCATGTTGGCAAAAGAGATGTCTTGTAATGCTTAGGCTGGTAATAATATTTATTGTACTAAACTTTTATAGCCCCGCACTAACATCCATAAAAGAAGATATAATTTCCAAAATGCAAATTACCAATAATTTGAGTTTTAATTTTATTCAGACTGTTGATGATAAAAGTGAAAATGGTAAGTGCATTGTGGCATACCCAAAAAAAATTTATTGTGAGTATGATGGAGCAAACAAAAAAATTATTGTTTCAGATGGAAGGTCTTTAGTAATAAAAACTAATAATAACAATAATTACTATATTTATTCACTTGATAACACACCGCTGAAGTATTTGCTAGATAAGGAGTATCTAATTTCTAAAATAGAAATATTAGAGCCTAGAGATATTGATGACAAATATCTAAATTTTAAAATTTTTGAAAATAATAATGAAATTAATATTTTCTTTGATAAGAAAAGTCTAAACTTAATTGGATGGCAAACAAAAGATATACACCAAAACTTTAGTGTTACTTTTATTTCTTCAGTTAAAATAAATCAAAAATTGGATAAAAAAAAATTCAGATTACCACAAAATAACTAAAAATTTTATCTGATTAGAGTTTCAGTTTTAAAAATTTTCATACCTCTTGCTAAATAATTTTTTAAAGCATTTTCATGATCTAGAGAGCAGGTATGCACCCAAATTCTTTTTGATCCTGAAATAAACAAATTTTTAATTGCCTCACTAAGAAGATATCCTCCAAATTTTTTTCCAAAATATTCTTCCAAAATCCCAAAATAGGCTATTTCTGTCTCTTTATTACTTTTATTAAATAATGCTTCAAAATAACCGGCAATTTCATTTTTCTCTTTAAGGACATAAGTAGAAAGATTTTCATTTGAAGCATACTCTATCCAATTTAAATCTGTCCAAACAAGTCTATCAATCCACTGGTAATTCTTACCAATATTTTTATAAAAAAATTTATTCAATTGAAAATCTTTGGCATGAACCAATTCTACAGTGCTATTTTGTGGGGGTATCTTTACTTCTTTAAAATCTTCTAAGGATTTTATTTCTAAATAATTTCTGAAAATTTTCTCTGTCACTCAACCATTTTTCCTATTTTTTCACCTCCAAATAAGTGGAAGTGCAAGTGGGGAATCTCTTGTTCTCCATTCTCTCCTATATTGGTGAGCGCCCTATAGCCCTTGCCAGTATCTGTTGATATACTTAATATCTTTGACACTTCAGTAATTGCTTTACTCATAGCAACTATTTCTTGGTCTGAAGCCTTTTGATTAAAATCATCTAAATCAACATACTCACCCTTAGGTATTACAAGTGCATGGATTTTTTTTTGTGCATTAATATCATAAAAAGAAAGAACATACTTATTTTCAAAAATTTTTTTACATGGAATTTCTTCACGCAAAATTTTTGCAAATATATTGTTTGTGTCATAACTCATTTTCTATTATTTTTTTCTTCAATGCCAGATTGACTTTTTCTATTTT
>Ga0308013_10001638_pt1 | contig 10879 bp, 10 predicted proteins | sample Neamet181_FD_203131 | JGI IMG/M metagenome (GOLD analysis project Ga0308013, IMG submission 203131) | Marine microbial communities from water near the shore, Antarctic Ocean - #181 | ecosystem: Environmental > Aquatic > Marine > Unclassified | place: Southern Ocean | collected 2014-07-25
TCAATAGTAATACCATATGAATATGCAATTCTCCACTTTGTGTCTTTAGGCTGAACAAGGTATGTTGCTAGTTTTTCAGATGGTTCATTTTTAATCTCAATTTTAAGGTAAATTGGTATTCTTAACTGCATTCTTTTTCTTAATCCTCTTTTACTAATTCTTGGATTATAATTTTTAATTTGACTTTCACTTATATTATATTTTTTAGAAAGTTTAAAAAGATTATCTCCTTTTTTAACTTTATGAATTATAAATTTTTCAGGAGTTAAGTCATCTTGACTATATCCAAATTGGAAAAATAATATTAGGAATATAAATGTAATTTTAATTTTCATGATATAATGATAATTATTCCCATTCTATTGTGGCTGGAGGCTTAGAACTTATATCATAGACCACTCTATTTACTCCAGGGACCTTATTTATTATTTCGTTTGATATTTTTTGCAAAAAATCATAGGGGAGGTCTACCCAATCAGCAGTCATTCCATCAGTAGATTGAACAGCTCTTAATGCAACACATTTCTCATATGTTCTCTCATCTCCCATTACTCCGACACTATTCACTGGAAGAAGAATTGCACCAGCCTGCCATATAGAATCATACAATTTCCATTTTTTTAAACCTTCTATAAAAATTGAGTCAACTTCTTGAAGCATTTCTACCTTTTCAGGTGTTATTTCTCCTAAAATTCTAATTGCTAAACCAGGTCCAGGGAAAGGATGTCTTCCAAGAATTTTAGGGTTAATATCTAAACTATGACCTACTCTTCGAACTTCGTCTTTAAAAAGCATTCTCAAAGGTTCAACTATACTTAACTTCATAAAATCGGGCAAACCTCCAACGTTATGATGAGATTTAATTGTTACTGAAGGGCCATTAACTGAAATGGATTCAATTACATCAGGATAGATGGTTCCTTGGGCAAGCCAAGAGGCTCCTTTTATTTGTTTTGCTTCTTCATCAAAAACATCAATAAAAGTATTACCGATAATTTTTCGTTTTGATTCAGGATCTGATTCACCTTTAAGGTTGTTTAAGAATAATTCTGAAGAGTCAACTCCTTTAACGTTTAGACCCATTCCTTTATATTGATTAAGAACTGAATCAAACTCATTTTTCCTTAAAAGACCATTATTAACAAAAACACAGATTAATTGATCTCCAATTGACTTGTTTAATAGAACTGCAGCAACTGTTGAGTCTACTCCACCAGATAGGCCTAAAATGACTTTTTCATTTCCTATTTGTTTTTTTAATTTTTGTATTGTCATTTCAACAAAAGAATCAGGAGTCCAATCTTGTTTAACTTTTGAAATTCTTACTAAAAAATTTTCTAGCATTTTAGAGCCATCCGAAGAATGATATACCTCAGGATGAAATTGTATACCGTACGTATCTTCACCTTTTATCTCAAAAGCAGCATTTTCTACATCTGAAGTACTAGAAATAAGTCTTGCACCTTCAGGAAGTTTATTTATAGTATCACCATGACTCATCCAAACCTGACTGTTATCAGGAATATCAGTAAAGAACATAGATTTTAAATCTATACATTTCAAATTCGCTCGACCATATTCTCTTGACTTTGATGGACTAACTTTACCACCAAAAAAGTGAGCTAAATATTGAGCACCATAACAGACTCCTAATAAAGGAATTCTTCCCTTTATTAAAGAAAGGTCAATATGAGGAGGGTTTTCGTTCCTGACAGAATATGGAGATCCTGACAATATTATTGCTTTATATGCAGAATAGTCTTCTGGAGGATTATTATAAGGGATTATTTCGCAGTAAATAAACAACTCTCTTACTCTTCTCGCTATCAATTGAGTGTATTGAGATCCAAAATCAAGGATAAGTACTTTATCTTGCATAAACAAAAATACAATTATTTATTAGGGAAGAAATTTAAAATTAGAGTATTTTTTTAGAATTATTTTGACTCAAAAACAATAAAATCTTTATTTAGTGGATTAAATTCATGAATCAAATCTGGTATAAAATTATATCCAAATTGCGAGTAATAATCAAAGAAATTTTCTGTACGCTCTTGAAGTTTATTTTTTGGAAATAATAAATCATAAACTAATTCTATTTCTTCAACTTGATTCTTATGTTTTCTTTTTTGAGCTTTTAAAAGTCTTTTCTCAAGATTTTCTATTCCTTTAAATTGTTTAGCTTTTTGTGCTTTAACGGCTCCTTCAAAAGATGGATCAGTTTTGGAAATAATTTTCTCTAAATAAATAAACTGAGAATCAAGTTTATCCTTCAAAAATTTTAAGTCTAGACTTATACTTGATAGTTCTTTAATCTTATTTTTAATTAAATGGTTTTTTCCATTTAGTAAGTCAGAATATGAAATATTTAGCTTGTCAATTTTTTTTGAAATTTTTGAGGAAACTAAAATTGCTGAATCTCGAACTATTAAAATAGGTAGAATAATATTTTGGTTTTCAAAATAAGCTTTTAATTGAAGCCAATAAGAAATCTCTCCACCACCACCAACATATGCAATATTAGGAAGAATCACTTCCTGATATAAAGGGCGAATTAATACATTTGGAGAAAATCTTTCAGGAAAACTCATCAACTCTTCTTCAATTGAACTTCTAGTAAATTTTATATTTGAATCACTTAGTTCAAATCCATTTTCGGTTTTTATAATTCTTTTCCTATCTCCATTAGCTATGTAAAAAAGATTTATTTCTCTTGGATTTACTTGAGGTTTGTAATTTTCACAATAGTTGTTTTTTAATTTGCTTATCTGAACATCTACATGCTTCTTGCAGTTTTGATTAAATAATTCATCTTTAAAGAATGGAATCATGATTTCCTTTAACTTTCTAGAGTTAGGATCTAAAATCAGTAATCCGAAGTCAGAAAAAAGCTCATCAATAATACCAAACGTTGCTTGTGATAAGTTTTTAGTTTTTGAATAGTTTTTTTTAATTATTGATTTGATAGCTATTGAAGATTCTGAAAGTCCAAGTTCTTCTTTTATAAATAAAGATAAACAGTCAAGTTTTTCCAAACTAATTTCACCTACAGGTCCACCACTGGATTCATTCCAAACAATTTTTTTTCCTTTAAAATAAAAACTACTAACCTCCTCAAAGTCGTGATCTTCAGAAGCCATCCAAAAAACAGGAATATAATTGATTCCGGTTTTCCTTTTATTCATTAATATGGATAACTTTAAAACACTTACAATTTTATAAATAAAATATAAAGGACCGGTCATTAAACTTAATTGATGACCCGTAGTTATAGTTACTGAGTTGTTTTTAGATAATAGATTTAAATTTCTTTGAACATTCTCAGATGTGTTTATTTCAGAATATTGTTTTTTTAAAAATTCAATTAACTTTCCCCTATTAACATCAGAGAATTCTTTTGATTTTATATTAGCTAAATTAGTAAGAGAATCTGTGTCAGGAAAAGAGTTTATCAATGGAAACAAATTCATGTTTTTATCTTGATAGTCCCTAATTAATTCAGAATGAATATTTAATGAATTATATGGTATTTTGTAGGCTTTCATTCAAAATTATTTTTGTAAAGATATTTCATTTTTTATAACACTAATAACCCTTAATGTTTAAAAACAATTAATTTTACTTTTAAATAATGAATTATGTTAAAAAAGCATCTCCTTTTGTGTTTATCAATAATAAGCTTTAGTTCTAAAGCTCAAGATTTAATTTCCCCTGATTCCTTTTTAGGTTATGAACTTGGCACTGTTTTTTCTCGACATCATCAAGTGGTTGATTATTATAAATATTTAGGATTGAACTCAAACTGGGTGAAAATTGAGTCATATGGAAAGACAAATGAGGGACGTTTACTTCAATTAGCATTCATTTCAAGTCCTGAGAACTTAAAAGATATTGAAAAAATAAGAAAAAATCATCTAAAAAATTCAGGATCTGAAATTGGTGAATTAAACTCAGATAAGGCTATAGTTTGGTTAAGTTATAATGTACACGGCAATGAATCTTCAAGCACAGAAGCTTCAATGAAAACAATTTATAATTTAATTACCAAATATAAGGATTGGCTTAAAGATACGATTGTTATAATTGATCCATGTGTTAATCCTGATGGAAGAGACCGTTATGTGAATTGGTATAAACAAAAGAAAAGACTGCCCTATAACCCTAACTCTTTTTCTCGAGAACACAAGGAACCATGGCAAAATGGAAGAACAAATCACTATGCATTTGATCTAAATAGAGATTGGGCCTGGGCAACACAAATTGAAACTCAACAGAGACTAATAAAATATAATAAATGGTTACCACATATTCATGTAGACTTTCATGAACAGGGAGTGAATTCTCCATATTATTTTGCACCCGCTGCCGAACCTGTTCATGAAAATATTACAGATTTTCAAAGATCTTTTCAGGATATAATTGCAAAAAACCATGCTAAATATTTTGATAAAAATGGTTGGTTCTACTATACTAAAGAAAGATTTGATTTACTATACCCTAGCTATGGGGATTCGTACCCTTCATTTCTTGGAGCAATTGGGATGACATATGAACAAGCAGGAGGTGGAAGAGCCGGTCTTGGACTTAACAATGGAGAAGGAATTGAACTTACACTAATTGATCGAATTAATCATCACTACACAACTAGTATATCAACGGTAGAAATTGCTTCACAGAACATCAAAAAACTAAATGTAGCTTATCAAGAATTTTACAAAAACAAATCGACTAAATATAAAAACTTTGTGCTTAGTGGGAATTTAGACAACATAAATAAACTAAAAACCCTTCTTGATAGACATGAGATTAAATATGGATCTCCCAAATTAAATAAAAAGATTAAAGGTTATGACTACAATTCAAAAACAACTAAATCATTTAAACTTAGGCATAACAACCTTATAATTTCTACAAATCAAGTTAAAGGTAAAATGGCACATGTTTTATTTGAGCCTCAAACTTTGTTAACAGACTCACTTACTTATGACATAACTGCATGGGCACTTCCATACGCATATGGTCTAAATGCTATTGCAACAAAAGAAAATATTGATTTAATAAAATATGAAAAGAAAAACTATATTAAAACAATTACTAATCAAAATGCTTACGGATGGGCCTCTAAGTGGGATAGCATGGAGGATGCTAAGTTTTTAGGAGATTTACTGAAATCAAAAATCAAAGTTAGGTTTAACAATACCCTTTTAAAAAATGAAAATATTAACTGGAAAAGAGGCTCTCTTTTTATGTTAAAAGGAGATAATTTGAACTTTTCAGATTCTGAACTTAAAAATATAATTACTACTATTGCAGAAAGTAATGATCGTGAAATTACTCAATTATCTTCAGGCTACTCATCTTTTGGTCCTGATCTTGGCTCAGATAAATTATCTTTAATATCTCCACCTAGAATAAGCTTACTAACTGAAGGGAATTCGTCAACTTATAATTCAGGTGAAATAATACACTTTTTTGAACAACAATTAGATTATCCAGTAAATTATGTGAATGAATCCAGATTAGACAAAGAAGTTCTTTTAAAAACTGATGTTTTAATTATACCATCAGGTCGTTATAATTTTAATTCTATAAAAACTGATTTGACAAATTGGATAAGAAATGGGGGTACTTTAATTTCTATAGGCAGTGCCTTAAATTCTTTAGCAGGAATTGAACCATTTGAAATTTCAATAAAAAAGTCTTCAATAAATGATAAACCTGATACAAGTCCTAACAGTTTAAGAAAAAGAAAATATATAAGTAATTTAATCACTGGAAGTATATACAAAGCTTCAATAGATCCATCTCATCCAATAGCATATGGTTATGAAAGCCACTATTACACTTTAAAACTCTCAGGTGTTGCTTATGAGCTTTTAAAAAATCAAAACGTTGCTTATCTTAAAAGTGATATTTTACCTCACTCTGGTTTTGTAGGTTCAAATGTTTCTTCAAAACAAGGTGATAGTTTGTTGTTTGGAAATCAAAATTTAGGTCAAGGAAATATAGTTTATATGGTAGATAATCCTCTATTTAGAGCTTTTTGGGAAAATGGAAAACTTTTTATGGCTAATGCGGTGTTTTTTAGTGGAAATCGAAGCTATAATGAACTAGATTAATTTATTAACTAAAAAAAGAGTCAACAAAAGATTTCGGATCAAAAATTTGTAAGTCTTCAATTTTTTCACCTACTCCAATATACTTAACTGGTATTTTGAATTGATGAGAAATTCCCAAAACAACTCCACCTTTGGCAGTTCCATCTAATTTAGTTATCGCCAAAGATGAAACATCAGTAGCGGAAGAGAATTCTTTAGCTTGTTCAAAAGCATTCTGACCAGTAGATCCATCTAAAACAAGTAAAACTTCATGAGGAGATTCAGGGATAACTTTACCCATAACTCTTTTTATTTTAGTAAGTTCATTCATTAGGTTTACTTTATTATGCAGTCGACCTGCCGTATCTATAATAACTACATCAACTTTTTGAGATTTTGCTGATTTTAAAGTATCAAAAGCTACTGAAGCCGGATCACTTCCCATAGATTGTTTAACTAATTTTACACCAACTCTATCTGCCCAAACCTGAAGTTGGTCAATAGCTCCAGCTCTAAAGGTGTCAGAAGCTCCCAAAATTACTTTTTTACCAAGTAATTTATATTTATTTGCTAACTTTCCAATAGTAGTTGTTTTACCAACACCATTAACCCCTACTACCATAATTACATATGGATTTTGCGGTAAAGGCGATTCAAAACCTGAACTAATATTCGAATGTTGCTCCAAGAGAATTCCTGCAATTTCTTCCTTTAAAATTTTATTTAATTCTTTAGATCCTAAAAACTTATCTTTAGAAACCCTTTTCTCTATATTTTCAATAATTTTTATTGTTGTTTTTACTCCCACATCAGAGGTTATAAGGACCTCTTCTAGATCATCCAGCACATCATCATCTACTTTACTTTTTCCAATTAATACTTTTCCTAATTTAGAAAAAAAAGAATTTTTAGTTTTCTCTAAACCTTTATCAAGACTAACAGATGTTTTTGAAGAATCAATATTTATATTTTCTTTATCAGGATTTGATATTTTTTTTGTTTTTACCTGCTGGTTTGGTTCAACTTCTTTTTCTGAATCAGAATTTAATTGATGTTCTTTGGTCGTCTCTAGATCAGATTCAGATTGAACAGATTGAATTAAATCAATAGGCTCTTCTATGTTGTTTTTTAAAATCTCCTTATCCTTTTCATTGTCTTTGAATAAAGAAGAGAGTTTTTTAAATATTCCCATTTTATAAAAATAAAAAAAGCTACTTTAAAAAGTAGCTTTTTTAAATAAGTAATTTTTTATTGATTCATATGAGCAATTACTCTTGGCGGATTACTCTGTTTAACAACATCTTGTTCTATAATTTTGTTAAAGTCAAGAACTCCCTACTGAGCTGTAATTTATTTTTCGATATGTTTGTCAGGAATTACTAGTTGTTTGATTGGTTTATTAGCCATCCAATCTTTAACATGTTTTGGGTCTAAAATAGCTTCAACAAAACTATATACTCCTGATTTTTCTTTTTTCACCATATTGATTGCCTTAGTCAATCTTTTAGATCCTGTTTGAAGTGTTGCTACTGATTTTTTTGCCATGACTACTTAATTTCTTTATGAACCGTCATTTTTTTTAAAATTGGGTTGAATTTTTTTATTTCTAAACGATCGGGTGAGTTTTTTTTATTTTTGGTAGTTATATAACGTGATGTTCCTGGCTTTCCTGATGTTTTATGCTCAGTGCATTCTAATATAACTTGTACCCTATTGCCTCTTTTTGCCATTTTATTTCTTTATTTTAAAAGACCTTTTTCTTTAGCTTCCTTAATTACAGATGAAATACCTTTCTTATTAATTGTCTTTAAAACTGAAGCTTTAACTTTTAAAGTAATCCATTTATCTTCTTCAGGTATATAAAAACGTTTTTTAACCAAGTTAATGTCAAAACGTCTACGAGTTTTGTTCATAGCTTTGGAACGATTATTTCCAAACATGACTCTTTTACCGGTAACATCACAAACTCTGGCCATAACTTTTAGTTTATATATTTTGTTTAAACAGGTTGCAAATTTACATATTTTTACGTAGTTACAAAACTTATTTAAATTTATAATTAATCACTTTTTATAAATCTATATAGCATCTCAAGTGCTTTATTTGTTGCTTTATTAATTACTCTTTCACGATGATTTCCCATTTGATGACATTCACTAAAAACTTTTTCAGGTCCTGAAATTGCAATATAAACCTCACCTATTTCTGAAATATTATCTCCAGATGTAGGACCTGCATTTCCAGTTGTTGCTATTCCATAATCTGAATTAAAACGCTTTTTAACACCCAAAGCCATAGCTTCTGCAACCTCGGAACTGACTACTCCTTTCTCTAAAATTAACTCTTCTGAAACATTTAATATTGATGTCTTTAATTCATTTAAATAAGTAACAACTCCTCCTTTAAAAAACTTAGAAGCATCTTTTTGAGATGTAATAACAGAAGATATAGTGCCTCCCGTACAACTTTCAGCAATAGATAAACTTTTATTTTGATTGGAAAGAATCTTTCCAATCAAAACTTCAATTGAACCTTTATCTTCATCACCAACATATATATCTTCAATCAAAATCTTTAAAGATGAAGCCTGTTTATCAACATTTTCTTTAACATAAGTTTCATTCATTCCTGAAGATGATAGTCTTAATCTGACTCTACCTAAATTTGGGAGATAAGCTAATTTTATTGTACTCGGAAGTTTACTTTCCCAGTCTGAAATTCTCAAAGCAATTGCACTTTCCCCTAAACCGTATGTTAAAAGTGTTTTGTTATAAATAAAAGGTCTGTTAAATCCTTTTTTTAAAGCTGGTAAAATTGATTTTTCCATTAAAGATTTCATCTCATAAGGAACACCTGGCAAAGCAATAACTTCAATATCTTTTGAAGAAAACCACATTCCAGAAGCTGTTCCATATTCATTTTTAAAAATTTTAGCTCTAGAAGGCAAAAGAGCTTGTTCTCTATTCATGTCAGTAATTGGAGTAGAAATAAATTTATTAAATAATTCTTCTATGTGGTTTTTGATTTGAGGATACCAAATAAGTTTGTCATCAAAATATGATGTTAAGGTATGCTTTGTTATATCGTCACTTGTGGGACCTAGACCTCCAGTTATAATAATTAGATCTGATGATTTTCTTGATCTATCAATCGTATTTATTATATCGATAGATTTATCAGAAATTGATGTGATTTGAGAGACAGCAATACCGATAGAATTTAATGATTTTGATAAAAAAACAGAGTTTGTATTTGTGATTTGACCAATTAAAATCTCATCTCCTATAGTAATCAATTCAGCTCTCATAATTTCTATTTTATCTTGATTTGAAAACACTTAATATTTTCTAAAAAACCTTCTAGAACATCTTCTTGAGACAACCTACCTACCCCTGCGGGAGTACCAGTGAAAATTAAATCTCCTATTTTAAGTGTAAAAAATTGTGAAATATAGGATATGATTTCATCTACTTTCCATAACATTAAAGATGTATTTCCATTTTGAATTAATTTATTATTAATGTTCAAATGAAAATTTAAATTATTTAAATCAAACTTTTTTTTACTTAACCACTCTCCGGTTAATGCTGAACCATCAAATGATTTGGATTTTTCCCATGGCAATCCTTTAGATTTTAAATCATTCTGGAGGTCTCTTGCAGTAAAATCAAGACCAACAGTTATTTCTTCATAATACTTATGAGCAAATTTTGGATCAATGTATTTTCCAATCCGATTGATTTTAACTACTAACTCTATTTCATGATGAATATTGTTGGAAAAAGGAGGGGTAAAAAATGGTTGATTTTTTTGAATTAATGAAGTATCAGGCTTCATGAAGATAACTGGATTTTCTGGTTTTTGATTCTTAAGTTCTTCTATATGGTCAGTGAAATTTCGTCCGATACAAATTATTTTCAAAATTATTTATTTTTGAAGATTGCTTTTACGCATTCTGATTTGTGTCAATATTTTTTTTGTATATAAAGGAAATTCTGCCTTTAACAGCCAACCAAAATACCCAGGTTCCTTTTCTAATATATTTTCAACTGTTTGTCCTTTATGCTTTCCAAATGAGAAACACTCTTGACCGTCTTTGTTATAAACTATATATCCAGCAAAATCGGCTGTTTTTCTTCTAGTAGTAAAGTCACTCAAAAAAGAAATAGACGGCTCTAGACCAGAGTACCTGTCAAGTTGAGACATAAGAACGTCGTGTGTTGCTTGAGTGTCATCCATTGCTGAATGAGCATTTTCAAGCTTTTTATCACAATAGAATTTTAAAGCTGCTGTAAGATTCCTTTGTTCCATTTTATGAAAAATAGTTTGAACATCTATTGTTTTTAGGTTTTTTGTTGAGAAATCTATATCTGATCTTAAAAACTCTTCCATTAAAAGTGGGATATCAAACCTATCCGAATTATATCCTGCTAAATCACACCCCTTAATAAAGTTATAAACGATTTTTGAGATTTCTTTAAAAGTTGGAGCATCAGCCACTTTATCATTTGTGATTCCATGAATTTCTGAAACTTCTAGTGGAATTGACATTTCAGGATTAACTAACCAAACCTGTTTTTCTATTTTTTGATCAGGAAATAATTTTAAAATTGCTATTTCAACTATTCGGTCATTTGTAATGTTTATTCCAGTCGTTTCTAGATCAAAAAAACAAAGTGGTCTTTCAATTTTTAATTTCATTTTAAAAAGAAAAATTTGTATCCCATTGTTCTAGGTAATTTGCAATGTTTTTTGCAAACTGCCCTCCAACAGCTCCATTA
>Ga0308013_10001639_pt1 | contig 10876 bp, 16 predicted proteins | sample Neamet181_FD_203131 | JGI IMG/M metagenome (GOLD analysis project Ga0308013, IMG submission 203131) | Marine microbial communities from water near the shore, Antarctic Ocean - #181 | ecosystem: Environmental > Aquatic > Marine > Unclassified | place: Southern Ocean | collected 2014-07-25
GTTGCATAATTATCTCTCAATTTGAGAATTTCTCTTTTTTCATCTCTTGTCTTGGCTTTGTCAATCATCTCAAGAGTTTCAATTACATTATGTTCAGCCATATTATACTTCTCCCATAAATTGCTTGTCTGTTATCGCAACATTTTTTTTGATTTTAGGAACATAATTTTCTGATGTTCCGAATTCTGACTCGTTCATGTTTTTTGTCCACACTGCGGCAATATCTGGATAGAATACCCCTACAGACCTCTTAGGGGTTCCGTCAGAGTAATATGCCATCGCCACACATCTAGGAACCACTTTATGTTCTTCATCTTGACCCGAAAATACAGAAATCCAATCACCAGTTTTCAGATAATACTCACAGTATCGAACATATGCTTTTCTACCTGCAGATTGATTTTCTGAAGTTCTACGTTCTTTGTCTGTAGCGTTTCTACTTCTTGATTGAGTGTTAAGAGCAGCAATCATTTCTTTATTGTGTTTTATCCACGCTTTAATGTTCTTGAAAGAATATGTATCTTCATCCGGTAAATTCAATACCATTTTACTAATATTCTTATATTCAGAAGGAGTTTTCTTTGCTCTCATGAGTTTCATTCTCTCACGAAGCGCCTCTCGTTGTTCTTCTGTAATATTACGAGTTCGTTTAGTCTTCATCAGTTTTCTTTCTACTTTCAATTTCTTTACCATAATTATTTTTTTTGTTTAGAATATTCAATATTTGTTTTGATAGTCTCTAACATCATTTCCCATTGCTTAGCAGTAGTATCGATGTCATAGTGCATATCAAAATATTGTTTCTGAAAAGCAAGACCAGCTTGAACTGGTGCTTCCCAAAAACTGTCAATTGCATCTTTCAGAACATAGGAGAACTTCCTAGCGTGTTCAGTCTTGTCTTGAACATATCCATACATCCAAGCAAAGTTAGCACACGTTTCTGGTAAGACTGCAAGGTTAGGACAGACCACAACACAACCAGCACTCATCGCTTCAATCACAGAAATACACGCTGTCTCTTTGTATATATTCGGATATGCTAGAATGTGTGTTTGTTGTAATGCTGCACGAATTTCATCGTTGGATACTGTTCCGTGATAGTTGACATTCGGAGTATCCAGACAAGCATCGTATAATGGTTGATATTCGTTATCTTTATCTTCCCATCCGTAAATCTTGAAACTAGAATAGATATCCAGTACCACGTTCTCTAATTTCATAGCACGAAATGCTCCTATCAATAAATCCAATCCACGATGAGGTGTAGAAATATATGCTAGTCTTAGTGTTCCGTCTTTGGGTTTTGTGTGAACAGGAATAGGTTCGATAGAATTTTTGAGAACCACACTCTTTTCATATTCAATTCCAAGATCAAGGTGATATTTTTCAAGAGACCAATCAGAAGGAAAAACAAATCTATCAAACTTGTCTCGTTGACTTTTATCTTTTAGGAATTGTACTTCGGGGTCATTAGAGGTGTCTTGAAACCAAAGGATTTTAGGTTTATCTTCATAGTCACGAACTCTTGAAAGAATGATTTGAAAGTAGTTCCACAGGTCATCAGGCACTCTCTCCTTGACTCTTTCGTAAATCAACTCACTACCACCCTTTGCATCCTTTGAAGCAATAACTATATCTTCGGTGGAAGGTATCGGTGGTAAACCTTTTAGTTTTCTGTCTTTGATCTCTTTTATCTTAGAGTCATCAAAATTCATCATGCTCATAATTTTCTCATTTGTTTATATAATATAATTATAACAACTACTGTCAACATTGTCAAGTTTTTTATTGGAAAAGATTTCCCTGAAACGTTCCACTCAATCGATATAAAAGATGGCCATGGTGGAATACTTCTACGTCATTTCCTGTTTGTTGAATTCTTGTTGCCGTGATGTCTGCTGCTGGTTTGGTGTATTCTTTGATTTGTTCTGTAATCGTTTCAATTAAATAAGGGTCAGATGTTTGGGGTAACATAGTTTTCCTATTTGTGCAACCCTGTCTGACAGATATAATATGAATCTACAATATCTGAAACAGGATTAGAAATTTTGATTGACTTCGGTGATAGACGGTTTTGTAAATCAATATTCGTTTCTTCCAAAAATGTTTGATACATCAATTCTTTATTAGCATTTCCTTTTCCTGTGGCAATTTTTTTGATTACTGTTGGTGGAATCGTTGTGAAACGAAAACCATTTTGACTGAGTTTGTATTTGAGTATTCCTGTATTCTCTCCAATATTGAACACTCTTCCTGTCGCTGCAAATGCATAATCTTCTAAGTAAACGTGTTCCGCTCTCCCATCAAACCAGCGAATACACTCAATTGTCCAATTTGCAAGATTTTCATATCTTTCAATCTCATTTGAATATTTAGGAGAATCATAAGCTCTAAAATTATCAAAGGATTCGTGAGATTTATTCTTCTTGATGAAATGAAATTTACAATTTTCAAATTTGAGTTTGTCGTCAACAAGTTTTCCCACACAAACAGCGGGAGAAGTCAACGAATAATCTATTCCCGCGACAAACTTCATTTAATCTTCAATATCATCATAATATGGCTCCATCAATATTCCACAAAAAGCACAATGAAAAGTGGTATTTTCTCTCGGTTCACCCCTCAATTCTCTTTCATTAAATATTATTGTATATATTGCGTTACAAGCATTACAATCTACGTCTATTTCTTCGTCTTCCATTTCGCTCCAAATTAATATTTTACATTATGATTCTATATATCTACAATCTCACAGCCACTATCAGAAGAGCAAGCAAGTTCCTGAGAACCAGAGGTAAAGTCTTGTTGTTCAAATTTTGACAAAGTTGTCCAATCGACATCTTTGGGAATTAATTTTGACATTTCTTCGTATTCATTCTTAGTGCAATCTTGGTAGGGTGCTTGACGATAAGTATGGTCGCTAAATGGAAGAAAAGAAATTCCACTAATATCGTCAAAATTTTCCCATACCCACGAACCGACTTCTGGCCATTCATTGTCTTTGACCGTAACTGTTATTGAAGGTTTGTGTTCACACCAATTTTGTTGGTATGATGACCACAGTTCTAATTGTTCTATTGCTGTCATATCAGTTCTACATATTGCACCTTTTGGGCTTTCTGTTGGAAATGAGAAGACAGTAGTGTGATTTGGTTTCGTTACATCGGGTTCATTTGGAAAACCGCTCTCTATCATCATCTGACAAAGTGGGTCTTTGTTGTCTGCTCTCACTGTCCGAATATAGTATGGACTATGCCGGGCATGAATACCACTAGCACTATCAACAAGCTGACTAACAGTACCAGAAGGTTTAACACAAGTGATTGCCGCTGATCTTTTAACACCCAATTTATCCGCCCATTCTTTGTTCGTGTCCACAGCCACTTTTCTAAGAGTTTGTAAAAGTTCATCTAATCCTTTCTTTCTACCACTCGTCAGCGGGTTATCTAATATGCCGGTGAGCGAGACACCAAGTAGTCGTTCATCTGAACAGTTTCGTTCCCATTCTTTAGTAAGATATCTGAAGTTCGTGAGGGTGGATTGAAATGTACCAATGATAGTCGCAATCCGCACTTTCTTAGCAAGAGATTCGGCAGTGTCATGTCTTCTGACAATGCATTCGGATAGATTGCAAAACTCTCTACTTCTAAGTATAATTTCGCTACATGGATTAGTTCCAAAATCTTCTCTGGCCTCCCTCCTTTCAATAAACTCTTGATTTTCATCTTTTTCTCTTTCATTCAATTTCTCTACTTGTGATTTCGCCGAGGCACCATTATACATTCCCCTTTCGCCAGATTTGGAATCATATAATGATAACCATTCTCTCATGAAAGTTCCGACATTTGGTTTTTCTTTGTAATTTACTGAGTTATTAGCAAGTGCTCGTTGTCCTTCACGTTCCCACCACTGACCAGATTTTGCTGTTCTCATTTCCTCATCGTTGAGATCTGACAAACTAATAAGCGCTGAACGGCGAACACCTCCTACGACAACTATAGCTGCAATCTTACATACTATGTCGTGACATTCGATTGGTTTTAGTTTTCTTCCTGCTGCATCTTGAAATACTTTTGATGAGAAATGAAACAGATCATCCAATGGTTCTGGACCGGATGCTCTTCCTCCGAATGTCTTCAGAGGTTTTCCTGCTTCTCTTACCTTAGATAAATCCCATTGTGGAACTTGACCACTCCATAGTAAACTGAGTAATTCTTTGTATGCTTTTGCCCATCCAAGTTTAGAATCAGCAACTACTATTGTTGTATCTGTTGGATGAAATTCTTCCGCAATTACGGGCAAATGATTTACATGGTCTGCTTCTACTGAAAATCCTACTCCTGTTCCATTCATGAGAACATATAGAATCTCATCAAAAGAACGAGGACTATCAATCTTCACATAAGAACAATTGTATCCAGCAATATTTTCTTTACGGAGAGCTTCTCCTGCAGTCATCAAACAACGCATAGAAGGCATCACATTTAATGACAACACTTCTTTTTTCAATTTTTCCAGTTCACCATTTTCTAAGGTGTAATCACACATCTCTTTTAGATGTTCTTGAAAAAATCCAAAATAACGATTGACCGTTTCCCCCCATGTTTCCCTTCGTTTCTTATCATAATCCCATCTAGCGTATCTTGACAAATGAATAAATTGCTGATATTGGGTTGGTAGTGTTTCGGGATCGGGTACGGTCATTTCTTTCTCCATAGTGCTAGGTGAGTTTTTGCGTGCAGGTCTTTGAATGTATTTTTATTTATAATTTCAATTATTCTTGTTTGATTGATGCTTGTAAGTATCATGTCGTTGATGTCTTTACAAGCAACTGAATCTGGCCAGATACAAATGTTCCAACCCTTTTCGATGACTTTTTCCATCCTAGATATAATCTCTGTGTTTCTAGGTTCATTGTCAAATATTATAGTTCCTTTATGATTATCCATCGCTTCTCTGATATCATCATTTCCTCTGAAACTAATATCTGAACCAGCCATCGCAATACTATTAGGAAGGAACATAGAATCAAATGGTCCTTCAACTATATGGAAAGGTTTCTCTAAATCTAAACGATCCAATCCAAATATTTTAGATGATTCCTCATCCATCTTAATAGTTATGTAACGTAAATTTGTGTTTGTAAATGCCCTACCTTGAAATGTGATTAGTTGTTTGTCTTTATCAAAGAAGGGAATTACAATTCTCTGTTCATTTTCACTCAGTTCATATTCTCGGTTTGTCATCTTATTGACAAACTTTTTAAAATCATCTGTATAATATAGGTAATTCAAAAATTGAGGGGGGATAGAACGATTTACCAAGTACGTCTTAGCGAAATGGTCATCATCCAAATCACTGATTCGTGGTAATTTTATCTTTGAGTGAAATTTGGGTTGTTTATAATTCACTTTAGGGTCAGGTGTATTGTGACCCTTTCCTGTGATACCCTCTTTGTATCTCTCAAGAGCATACTCCTTATAGGTTTCCCCATCAAATTGTTTGAGGAAGTTTGAGAAGGTGCTACTTTGACCACAATTATGACATCGGAAAAATAAATCGGTTCTTCTCTGGTAGAAATAACCACGTGCTTTTGTTTTACTCTTTTGAGAATCACCACAAAAAGGGCAACGGAAATTATACAATCCGTTGGTCTTTCGTTTGAAAAGAGGAAGCCGAGAAGAAAGGATATTTACATATTTTGTATCAATGTATGAAGGCATAATATAATTATCTAATATTGTTAATTGTTATACAGTAAGTATAACACGCTCAATTGAAAATGTCAATTCAATTCTAGGGTAATACTTTTGGGATAACGTTTGTCAATAACCAAGCAACAAGAGTAGCTGCACCAATGGTTATCCATCTCCAACGTTCAAGAGATTCTAATTTTGTATAAATTAAATTTATATCGGAATTCATTCTGGTTTCAGTTCTCTCAACCATCGTATTCATTTTATCTTGAAGGTCACCAATACGAGAATGGAGAATTTTCATCTCTTCTCTAAACTCATTGTCTGTCATTTTATTGACATCTTGAGCAGCCAACAACCTACCAATATTTTCCGAAAGACTATTGAGATTACTAGTCGAAGCATCTAACTTCTTCATTAGAGCGTCAAGTTCTTTGGTACGGTACTCGTCTTTTATTTTTAGAGTTTGAATATCCGTATTAAGTTTTAGTATAGATTCTTGTTCTGCCATGAGTTACTTCCGATGGTTTGACTTCTTGTATGAATTCTTTGCAAAAATGAGCAAATGCTTTTGGTGCAAAACTATTATTATGCACCGTCCACGATTCTCCATTCAGCTCAGGGTCGTGACCATCATTATGTATCTCAATGGTATTATCATTATTATCTACGGCCTTCCAAGTTGCTCGTGATTTTTGAATCCACTCTCCATCCATTACTTGTTCAATTGAATCGTCAGCATAGGATTGCAGATATTCTTTAAATTTCAACATTTTCATTTTCCGTGTCTGAGGTATTGCATACATCCAGTAACAGAATCCATTACTATAATAGGTTTGTTAGGATATTTTCTTGCCCAAGCTGTAATATATTGACCAACTTCATCTTCGCCAACATATGACTTGTACCTTCCGTACTTCTTCTTGCCAAGTAATGACCTTCCAAAAAGTTTTGGGTCTACACCAAACACATCTATACCACCAAACTTTTTCTTTATCAATCCTTTAGGTGGTTTTGATAAATCTAATGGCATATCTCTATACGCCATACCACCAGTTGTTGTGGTTGGAGTATCTTCATCAAGTGCTCGTTGAATTCTTTTCAATGTAAGTGGGTCGAATTCCAAATCTTCATTATACATCTTTTCAAACTGGTCAAAAAATTGTAACTCCAGTTCTTCATCATCAATTCTATAGTCATCCGATTGTTCTTTAATGAGAAAAAGAGCAGCGCCATAAGTTGCTATTTTCGACTTACCGCCTGGAACTTTACCCAATAATTTTTTGATATTCCAAACAAGAGTATCAGAAAGAGTATAAGCATCCTTTTCTTTGGAACCTTCCAAATTTCTTCTCTTCTTGAGAATCTTTCCATCTTTATCAATGATGCCTAATTTAAAAGCATCTGTCTTTTCAAATGGAGTTACCAGTTTCTTTATGAACTGATAAACGAAATATATATTCCCAATCCCTGAAATTATTCCCATAATGCTATTCTATCTTTCTTAGTTCTTTGATAGTAGTTTCATTCAAAGGTATGTGATTTGTTTGAATGTCTGTGCCATCTATTCCTCTTATTACTGTGGGCAATCTATCTAAAAATATCAAAAATGGTTTGAGGATTGAATGAAATTTTTTCTCTACTCTAAAGAACAACATACGAGTTGCAGCTTCATTCTCAAATACATTATAGATAACAATCAAATGATTGAGAATTAAAATAGTTCTCAATTCACCAGTATCAAGAAATCGATTGAAAAGTCGTTTGACATATTTAATTTTATTCAAATCTTCGTGAAACTCTTCTACTGAAGTGCATTGAGGATTATCATAAAATTTCATAGCAAACATCATGTAGTTCTTATCATTCAAATCATCAAATAAATTCATCTATTCAAACTCTAATAAAATTGTTTTATGCAGTAATAGGTCCACTGCCACTCGCGAGATTTGCTGATGTACTACCTAAAGCTAAAATCATCCATCCCGAATTAACATATAATAATGTCGCTGTCTGACCCACTGCATTGAAAGTGATGGTATTATATCCATCATTAGCAGATGCTATAGGAGTGACCACCCCAGCAGGAGTAGTAGCAGCAACAGTACATACCAACATTTTTATCTGACCTGCAGATCCAGCTGCGAGTGAAAATGATTGTGTTCCTGTTGTGGAAATAAAAGAAATTGGAGTTGTAATATCTATCGCACCACTTGTGAATGTGACAGGAGTAACTGCTAATCCCACATAGGTTGGAATAGTTTGAAATAAATTTTCTACTGTTATCTTTTTTGTTTCAGAAGCAGAAGTATCCGAAATTAATGTAAGATCAGTATTTGCAGTTGCAGTTAGAGCATTTAACTGTGCTATTCTTTTATCAGCCATTGTCTTTTTCTTCTTTATCTAAATCGTTGACAACCACTTCTTTTTTCGGAAAAAGCAGTTTGGGTTCGTTATCTTCTGGTGGTTCTTCTATCTCTATCAGTTCGTTGCAAAGGAGAACCGCACCTCTTAGGGTGAGTAAGTCATCAGTTATCAATTTTAGATTTTTTTCAGTATTCAATTTCGTGTCTTGTAAATCATTGAATTTTTCAATCAAATCTGTTCGCTTTTGTTTAATTTTATCAAGTTCCATTTTAATTCACTTTTTTAATTAATTGATCAAAATACTCCAAGCAGAAGATATCTGCTCAGAGTATTAATAATATTATAACTACGCTTTGGTCAAGACTAATGTTGTTGATACTGGAGCAACTCCACTAGCTTCATTAGTAACTACCCATCCTCTTGTAGCTGTGAACACTGCGGAAAAACTATCTCCGACATCCGTCAACGTAATGGAAGCACCACCGTTGAGTGTATCGGGTGTCCAAATTGAGTTTCCACCGCCATCAACATCTAGAACTACTATTGCTCTTTGTCCGGCTACTCCATCTGCGAGTTCTGGACTTGTAGCAGTACCAGGCGTAGTAACAAGTATAAGACCACCAGTAGCTGTAACAGCTGATGATGCTGATGTATATGCTTGAATACCAGTTCCAGAAAATCCGTAAAAACTCGGACTTTTGTTAAAAACGTTAGCAAGCGTAACTTTTTCGTTTGTTGGTGTCGTCGCGACGCTTGTGATAACGTGAGCCAAATCAGTTGAAGCCAGCGTTGTTGCTGCCGTCAATGCTGATACTTTCTTATCTGCCATTTTTATCTCCTAAAAGGCAAGTGCTGGGACTCAGCACCTTTAGATTGAGTTTTAATTTCGCTAAGGATCGGGGAGAAACATTTCTCCCCAAAGGAAAATATCCTTAGACGATATTTTGTTATGCTGTTGTCAAAACTCGTGTTGTTGACACTGGAGCAACTCCACTAGCCATACCTGTGATCACCCATCCTCTTGTAGTTGTGAAAACTAAAGAAACACTGTCTCCTACATCAGTAAATGTAACAGAAGCACCACCGCTAAGAGTACCTGGTGTGATAATAGAAATACCACCACCATCAACGTCCATAACGAGTGTTACCATTTGGCCTGCTACTCCATTTGCGAGTGCTGGAGTTGTAGCAGTACCAGGTGTAGTAACAAGTATAAGTCCACCAGTTGCAGTAAGAGCGGATGATGCTGATGTATACGCTTGAATACCAGTTCCAGCGAAACCAAGAAAAGTTGGTACTTTGTTAAAAAAGTTCAAAAGTGTAACTTTTTTGTTTGTCGGATTTGTTGCAACGTCAGTAACAATGTGTGCTAAATCAGCTACTAGACCAGCTGTTGTCGCCGTTAATGCGGTTATTTTCTTGTCTGCCATTTTTGTCTCCTAAAAGGCCAGTGCTGGGACTCAGCACCTTTAGATTTATTTCGCTAAGGATCGGAGAGAAACATTCTCTCCAAAGGGAAATCCTTAGACGATTAACTTCTCAAAGTATTTATATTACAATTATCCTGTAACTGTTAGTGTTACAGCAGATGTATCTGTAAGAGAAAGAAATGCAGGAACAGTAGTACCACCCATTTCTGTATCAGAAAGTGTTCCACTATTCAAACCAAGACTACCTGTTGCAGCTCCTACTGATAATACATCATCTTCTGCGACTGTTATATTAGTTGCTGTGAAACGTTTTCTGTTTGCAGATGAACCAGTTGCGGTATAAGTAAGAACACAAGCTCTACCCGAACCAGATCCCGCATTATTATTTGCTACTGTAACTTGTGGTGAACCAGCAACTGTTATTCCCTCATCCCATGTAACTTCAACAGTTACAGTTTTACTTGAACCACCAGCTGGAGCAGATGTAATGAACCTAACATCTGTAATATTTGGTGTTCCAAGACCATCTCCTGCTTCCAAAAGAAGGTCATCGCCTGCGTTAGCAGTGCCATCTGTACTGTTAAGTATAATACCTCCACCTTCTGGAAAATCAGTATACAGTTCTTGTTTAAAACCAGCATTTGCTGAAAGACCTGCAAGACCGCCAATAGCGACTAGAATTTCTGGTGCTGCATTTATATTACCATTTCCGGTGGCTGGAGAACCCGCTCTCATCACCCACCCTTGATTGGTAGCGTAGGAATCTTCTCTACGATATTTTGTTACTTCGTTATCCAGTAAAAATTTTGGTTTATTAGTTACTGAACTCGGATCATTTCCCCATGAAGCCATTTGACTCTCCCTTTGTATTAAAAATTTAAAATATTAGTTATTATTACTTTTTATTAAAGTCTTCGATTGTGCATAAGACCACCGCCAGCAGTACCTTGCTTAGTATATCGAAAGTTCAATTCAGCATTTCTTTTTTGATCAACATAATCTTCTGTTTCAACAGAAAACCACTTAGTTGCCGCTTTATCCCAAAAATAAGCCCCACCATCTATTTGATAAGGACCTTCCAATCCATCCGTTTTAAACTTTGCTTGGTAGTCTGCATAAGTCATTCCTAGATTTGGAGCAGCATGGTCTAATCGTTGTTCTTTATCAAAATCTTGCTCACCGACTTCTACACCACCGATTGTGATAGCTTCTTGAACTTTCAGTTTCTTTTCTTTCATATTTGAAACAGCATCTTTTAGTGATTTTTTAGTCATAGTTTCTTCTTTCTTTGTTTCTTCTTCGTGGTCAGCTGTCCAGTTTTTATCAATATAATCGAAAAATTCTTTTTTCTTGTCACCCTTGAGTTGAGATGGACTCTTTACA
>Ga0308013_10001643_pt1 | contig 10862 bp, 14 predicted proteins | sample Neamet181_FD_203131 | JGI IMG/M metagenome (GOLD analysis project Ga0308013, IMG submission 203131) | Marine microbial communities from water near the shore, Antarctic Ocean - #181 | ecosystem: Environmental > Aquatic > Marine > Unclassified | place: Southern Ocean | collected 2014-07-25
ATTACCCGTAGTGTTAGACGTTAAAGACTCACGGCCCATCGCAGTGTTTTGTGCGCCTGTAGTGTTAGCATCTAAAGATGCGGTGCCTACAGAGGAGTTGTTACTACCTGTAGTGTTATTGTGTAAAGAAGCTTGCCCTACTGCTGTGTTATTACTAGCTGTAGTATTGTTATTCAGAGAACTTGTACCCACCGCTACGTTAGCAGTACCTGTAGTGTTGGTTGTTAAGGCATTAGCACCAACTGCTGTATTATCGGATGCGGTTGTATTAGCGTCTAAAGCACCTTTACCGATTGCTACATTGTCTGCACCTGTAGAGTTAACCTTCAAAGCCTGATAACCGTGGGCAGTGTTTCTGATTCCTGTAGTGTTATTCTCTAAAGCCTGCTTACCCGTAGCAGTGTTATAGGAGCCTGTGGTGTTTTGTTCTAAAGCCCAAGTGCCAGTAGCTGTATTCTCAACGCCAGTAGTGTTACTTCCTAAAGAACCGTAGCCTGATGCTGTATTGAATTGGCCTGTAGTGTTAGCTTTAAGGGCTTGCCATCCTGTGGCAGTGTTGTTGCTTCCTGTGGTGTTAGAGAATAAAGAATAATAACCATATCCAGTATTTTTAGAACCTGTAGTGTTTTGGTATAAACTGTCATAGCCTACTGCTGTGTTTTGTGAGCCTGTGGTGTTAGCATATAGAGTGTACGACCCTAAAGATGAGTTTGTACTGCCTGTAGTGTTTAAGTGCAAGGAGCCAAAACCGACAGCATTATTATTAGCGCCTGTGGTGTTTTTATTAAGTGCGCCTCTACCAACGGCAGTGTTGTTAGCCCCTGTAGTAGTATCACCTAAAGAACCTGAACCGACAGCAGTGTTATAACTTGCGGTAGTGTTAGCTTGTAACGCACCTTTACCAGTAGCAGTGTTTTCAGTACCTGTTGTATTTACTGATAAAGCAGATAAACCCACAGCCGTATTGTTGCTAGCTGTAGTGTTGTTTGATAAAGCATCTTTACCTACTGCGGTGTTTGATGCACCAGTGGTGTTAGCGGATAAAGCGTAAAACCCACTAGCAGTATTGTTACCACCTGTGGTGTTAGCTAATAAAGAAGCACGACCTACAGCAGTATTGTTTGAGCCTGTGGTGTTAGCTTTCAAAGACTCATAGCCACTAGCCGTGTTGTTTGCACCTGTGGTGTTAAAGTACATCGAAGCATGACCTGTAGCCGTATTAAGGGAGCCAGTAGTAGTACTATACAAAGCCCTGTCACCAAGAGCAGTGTTGTAGTTAGCCGTAGTCGCTGAATAAAGAGTGCCATAACCAAAGCCAGCGTTATGCACACCTGTAGTGTTAGCTTGCAAAGCTTGCTGACCTACTGCCACATTATAACTAGCTGTAGTGTTACTCCAAAGAGCATTAAGACCAACAGCCACGTTACTAGAGCCTGTGGTATTAGCTTTCAAAGCCTGTCTACCCAACCCTGAGTTATTATTACCCGTAGTGTTAGCTTGTAAAGCACCTTCACCAAAAGCAGAGTTATAACCACCCGTGGTGTTATACCTTAGCGCACGAAAACCAGAAGCCGTATTATTACTAGCTGTAGTGTTTGCGCCTAAAGCCCCCTGTCCCGATGCTACGTTATTAGAGCCAGTTGTGTTAGCTGCTAAAGCACCTTGACCAAATGCGGAGTTTTCATCGCCAGTAGTGTTAAACTGCATACTACCATCACCGAATGAGGTATTACCTTCACCAGTTGTGTTTGCCCTTAAAGCCTTCCAGCCTCCAGCAGCGTTGTAACTACCTGTGGTGCTAAGCGTTAATGACTCAAACCCAATGGCTGTGTTGCGTGTGCCTGTGGTGTTAGAGAATAAAGCATTACCACCAACTGCCACATTATTAATAGCGGTAGTGTTAGAGTATAATGCCTGTCTACCAACCGCTGTATTACTAGCACCTGTAGTGTTTGAGTAAAGTGTGTTGTTACCTACAGCTTCATTGTTACTACCTGTGGTGTTAGAGTATAAAGCCTTATATCCCGAAGCAGTGTTACTAGCGCCTGTAGTGTTAAGATTTAAAGACTCAAAACCAACAGAAGTGTTGTTAGAACCTGTGGTGTTAGAGTATGAAGCACCATAACCAAAAGCTGTGTTTCCATCACCCGTAGTAATAGCAGCACCAGCATAGTCGCCAACTACAGTATTATAGTTACCACCAGAGGCAATGCTATTACCAGCGTTAACACCTGCTACGAAGTTTGATGTACCTGATGTGACTGCACTGATACCTTTTGTAACAATGTTACCTGTCATCGTGCCGCCAGCTAGAGGTAGCGAGTGAGCATCAACCTTACTAGCTTTGACTTCACCATCTGCTTCTAAAAGGTCTGCAATGTTTCTTGCCTTAGACATTTATTATTCTCCTATTCTGGGCTTGCTGATGCAGCGTCACGTTCAGTGCGAGTCATATAGTCTTCACGGGCTGTAACCAAAGCCACAAAGTCTGCTTGGTTGCTTGGGATAGGGTCTGTAAAGCTAGCGTCATTCATTAGCTTTGTTGTCCACTCAGTCTGCATACGCTTCCAACAATTAGACTTCTTGCCGTCCATTGCGCCTTGAAGCCACTCGTTAATGCTTAGTAAATCATTAAGCAAGATTGCTTGTTCTGTGTCAGTTACTTCAACTGTTAGTGTTAATGTTGCCATTGGTATTTCTCTCTTTTAAGATGGGTTATTTCGCTTATGCGACTAGGTAGCCAGACCAAGATGATGAAGCCTCAATAGTTCCTGTAGTGCCGTTGAAGTACCCTGTGAGGTAAGCTTTATCCCCTGCATCCATGTCTACTAAGCTACTCCCGCAAAAACTCCAATAAGAAGGTGCAGCGTCCAAAGCTCGCATGTCATGTATAGTTTGGTAAGTATACCCTTTATTTGAAGTGTATAAATCAATTGAACAGTGAGCACTATTGTTGCTAAGACCATCAACACGTACTGTCCAATTGAATTGATAGCGTCCAGACACAGGGGCAGTGAACTCTGCGTTAGTGTAATCACCTGACTGATCAAAACGCTCAATTGTCATCCCTGTTAATTTATTATTACCGTTTGCTGCATGGGCGGTATCTGAACAACCTACGTGGAAAGCTGGCTGAAAAGGCATGGTTACTGTGCCAGAGCCGCTTAGTCTCATGCGTTCTGTTCCGCTAACTTCCCATGAATGTATTCCACCAGCTGCGTTGAAACCTAGGCTAGTACCAACACCCCTTATCCAGTTAGAATTGTTTGTTCCTGCTGTTCCCTGACTACCTAGTGTAAGCCTAACTTGGGAAGCCCCAGCCATCTCAACGTAGCCAGAGTTAGCAATAGTCATAGCAGTGGTAAAGCTTATCGCTGAGTCTACTGCGCCTGTTGCTGCTACTTGAAATACGTGTGTGCCGTTAAAAGAATTGTAACGGGAGACTGTATCTGCAACTATGCGTTTAAAACTTGATGCACCATCTTCAAACCAGAAGTTACTACCTACATCAATACCATTAGCGGAGTCTGTCCTACCTGCTAAAACCCCAGCATCTCCAAACTGTAAAACATCCCAAGCAGTATTCCAAGTTTCTGGAACTACACCAATACCTACGTTGCCAGATGCGTCTATTCTCATGCGTTCTGCACCACCAGTTAGCCACCTGTAACCAGCAGGGCCACTGTGAGTTAAATCAGCAGAGGCTACAGCAGTGTTTACGCCTATCTTGTATTCTTTTTGTGCGCCAGAAACATTTCCGTCAATTATGAAACCTGCGTCTTCATTCGTTGCTGTATTTCTTGCACGGATAAAGACATTATTTGAACTTGCAGATGCAGCGGTAACGTCTAAAGAAACTGTAGCTGCTGGTGCTGCGCCAATACCTACGCTGCCACCTAAAGGCTGTAAGTTAAGGTTATAAAATGTTGAACCGTCATCAGCGTAGGCTTGAATTCCTTTACCGCCATTACCATAACCAAAGAAATCTAACTTACCACCTGTGTTATCTTGGAAGCGAACTTGCTCAGTTATGTCGGAAGCGTATGTTGAAGATACATTTAATTTATTAGCCGTAGTAGTTCCCGTAAAACTGGGACTAGCCAAGGGAGCCTTAGCAGCCAACAACGCATTAGCCTGAGACTTCGTATAGTGGTCTGCAACAGTAAAGGTCTTCAAGGACACAACAGTCACTTCATCATTCAAGGCCAGTGCAACAGTGAAGGTGACGCTGTTACCATTGGTGGCTGTGAAGTCTGTGGTGTCTGTAAGTAATATGCCGTTGACGTAGACTTCTACAAAGTTAGGTACATAGCTAAGACCTGTCTTTGCTGTCTGTCCTGCTGTGGCTAAAAAGGAGACTTTCTCTTGTGCCTTTAGACTTAGCTTTGCGCTTCTACCTAAGTAGCTCATTTAGGAAACTCCTGCTTAATAGCGTTGATAGCATCTACCCAAGTAGTGGTGCTATTAGCGGCATCATCGAATTGCATCTCGAATTGGTTGAGTGCTGCGTAGGCTGCTTGTCGTTGGCGTGAGTATGCTTGGGAGTCGTAAGCTGCTTGAAGTTCTGCCATCTTAGCTTCAATTGCCGAATCTTCTGGCATTGTTTGACCATCTAGTAAATTAAAACCCGATGATGTCGTTGACCAGTTGCCTCCTATTAATGCACCGATTGCTTGATTTCTAAAATTCATTAGCTAATCTCCATAACAATTAAAGTTGCTTCGCCTGACCAGTTGTTATGCACTATTTCCCATGTAGCACTTGAAGTGTTCTTTGCATAAACTTCATAAACTGTAGAACCTGATATGCTGGTGTCAGCATCTATAGTGGAAATTGCATGGCTAGTATAATTTTGTGCAAATCGTTGCAAACCGCTTCCCACTCCAGCACCTCCAGCAGAAGTAGTTGTTTTACCTAAGTCTACTGACCCTCGCTTAATAGTCGTATAAACTTCTACTGTGTTGTACATAGTTCCACCAGAAAACCATATAAGAACCTTAGTCCCTGCGGTGCGGTTTAATGTTACTGAGCATCCAGTAGCCGTGTAACTTGCGCTATTAAAAGCACCACCACTAATAATATCGGTTCCGTAGGCTGTAACTTTTCCTGTAATTCCCGTTAAACTTGCACCACTAATAGCAGGCAAAGCCCCTGTTAACTGGCTAGCTGCAAAGCCAGCACCCGTTATAGTTGTAGTCATATCTCACTACCCCTTTGGATTAGCAGCTTTAACCGCTGTGCGTAGTGCTTGCAGGTCAGTCAACGTACCACCACCATCAAGCAAAGCATGAATACAATCTTGGATAGACGGGTAGGCTGCTTCACGGGCGCGAGAGTAAGCTAGTGCGTCATGGGCTGCTTGTAGTTCAACAATCTTAGCTGTGATAGCTGAGTCAGTTGGTTGGGTTTGATCTGTATCAAGCCATTCTAATTCGTCACCACGGAGTACCCATTGGGCCGCTGGTGTTAATGCTTGCAGTGCTGCGACTTTATCGGTCATGAGATTATCCTTTGATTTCCATTAGAGTTATTGAAGACCTAGATGCTGCATACTGCACCTGCATGGTAGCAGATGTAGCAAGCCTCCTTCTGAATTGTGTCCGATAGACTAACGAAGACGTTGAAGATGGACTATCTAAATAAGTCTGTGATGCGTATATGTCAAAATGGCCTAAGCCACCATTGTCATGTAAAACCTCGGCTGCCCATTGTACAAGCTGCGTACCATCTCTAGTGATGTTAAGCTGCATCTGGTCTATCTGATTTATCCCGCCCTTGTGGATGTTCTGACTGATGAAGACTAGGATTTTAGATGAAGTTGACACTGGTGTGATTGATGCCTCTAACCCAGAGTTTACAAAAGTTTGTGAGTTGTTTGTAACCCCTGATGTTGTACCGCCATGAACCACCTGCAACACACTACCTACTGGCATCTGCGCTTCTGTTAATAAAGGAACACTAGCGTGTGTCATACCACTCAACTGGTTGGTCAGTGCAATCGTGCCAGAGCCAGAGACTGTTTCAAGAACGTCTGTTTTTAGTTTAGATGTCATCCTTGTATCTCCTGTAAGATAAGGTTTGCACCATACGATGATTCAAAAGCAATAATACTGTCGCTTGAGGTATGCCCACGGATTTGTAGAGTGTAGGTAACGGCTGACGTTGTTGATGGAGAGTCTAGAAACTGAATATTCACAACCTGATCTATCTCACTCGGAGAGCCTCTTACTTGGACTGTTTCTCCAGTGCCGACAGTATTCCAGATGACTATAGAGTCTCTTAATAATCTAAGTCCACCCCTTACATTAGTATGTGACCCAAACACCCTTATGTGCTGACTTAGTCCAATTAGGATTTTACTGCTGGTGGAGGTGGGGGTTACTGCTTGGGTTAAAGTTGTTGAAGTCCATGTAGCACTACTTGATACTGTAGTTCTAGAAGCACCTGATTCCTGTACTACCTGCAACACACTACCCGTAGGCATCGTCACTGACCCTTGACTCTTCAAGTCTAAGGTCTTACCTGCTGCGATTTTGATTACCTCGCCTGCTGGCGCAGATAGCTCTTTAAGCGTTAACGTACTCATACGATACTCCAAGTTCCTGCTATGATTACAGTCTTACCATTTGCAATAGTTATCGGCCCTGCACTCATACCATTGGTGTTCGCTGGTATCGTGATGTTCTCACTGATAGTGTTCGCATTAGTTCTGATGATACTTGCAGTGCCAAGTGATGGGTTAATGGCGTTGGCTACAGCAGCGTTGAGCTTGGCTGTGGTGACTGAACCATCCTCAAGATCACTTGTTCCTACTGATTCAAATGCACTGACGTTACCTATGTAAGCCATTCGTATCTCCTTATGCGATTTCTAGAACGCTGGCAAACACTTCTAAGTCTCCAGCAACGGATGCTGTAAGTCCTAGTATGTCGCCAGCTTCTAAGTTGATTGGCTTGTCAAGAACTAAAGTAGCGTCTGCTGGCACTGGGACAGTCTTACAGATATGACGATAGGTTGTACCACCATCCACTGTGACTTCCACTGTTACGTTTGCATCGTTGACACCATCAATGTTAGAGATGTACAAAGCATGGATTACTGATTGTGTATTAGATGGTGCAGTGTATAACGTAGTGCGTGATGTGCCTATAGCGACACCAGCATTCTTAAATGTATTAGCCATTTGGTTAGCCTCCCAAGGCGATTGCCATTGCTACCGAAGTACCAATAGGGTCAAAGACGTTAGATAAATTGTTTACTGTGTTAGTAGTGGACGTAAGTACAGCATCACGAACACCAACGTCTACCCCATCAAAGGTACTGTTAGTAGTGATTGCTCCTGTCATTGCACCACCTGACTTAGGTAATGCATTAGTAGCTAATACTCCGTCTGCTGCTACATCCCGACCATCAAAAGTACTATTAGTAGTAATGGCGCCTGTCATTGCACCACCAGCTAGAGGTAATTTATTAGCTGCTTGTGACGCACTATTGGCTGCGTTAGTGGCTGATGTAGCTGCCTCACTCGCTTTAGTAGTTGCGGTGGATGCGTTATTGCCTGTAGCCACCCTGTCTGCTGCTGTAGCTACCCTGTCTGCTGCTGTCTGTACTTTATCTGCTTCGGCAAGAACTACGTCTGCATGAGTTAATACTACGTCTGCATGGGTAAGCGCAACGTCTGCATGAGTTAATACAACGTCTGCGTTTGTAAGGGCCAAATCTGCTGTTACAGCGTTTTCACTGGTAGCTGCATTAGATGCGCTAGTAGCTGCTTGAGAAGCTTTAGTATTGGCAGTTGATGCTGATGTAGAGGCGCTTGATGCGCTATTACTTGCATTTGTTTGCGATGTTGTAGCAGCATTTTTACTTGATAAGGCGTTAGACGCTGATGATGATGCTGCTGCTGCGGAGTTTGATGCATTTGTTTCACTTGTTGATGCATTAGATGCAGAAGTAGATGCTTGAGAAGCTTTAGACGTAGCGGTAGACGCTGACGTTGAAGCTGCTGATGCGGAAGCTGCGGCATTGAGTGCCTGTTGTGTTACTTCGTTAAGAGCGGCATCTTGGGTTGAATCCCCTGAGCCGCCTGTACCACGGAATATAGCCATTTGTGTTTACCACTATTAGTTAATTAAATGAAAAAAAAAGGAGTCTCCAGTTACTACCAAAGACTCCTATTAGTGGTTATTTAAGGTTAACCATTCACTGCTAACATGAATCCTGTTTCGGGACGTAGTACCTGAGTACCATATAAGCGGTCAGCAGTATACAAGGTTCCTAAGAACTCCTGCTTGTACTGAGTTTGTGAACGAACACCCTGTTGCTCTGCGAGTACCATGGTATCTTTGTGACCCAACATTGCGCCACGGATAATACCACCAGCAGTTGCTCCGTTTTGTGCGGCAGTCTCAAGAGTAGGACAGTTAGTAGACACATAAATGTCAATACCATACAACTCACCGATCTTACCATTAACAACGCCTTGACCATTAACAAAGTCAGAGCTAACGTAACGATCAATACCCATGATAGCATTACGTAGTGCAGGTGGGATAACTAAGAAGCGTCCATCCATAGGAGCGTCTGCATCATCCAACTTCTGTACCATGTCACGTAGGAAGTCATCTTCAAATACGTCAGCAGGGATAATCTGGTCTGCTGCATATACTGTAGTACCAGTAGAAGCATCATTGTAGAACGTAGCACTGGTAATAAAGTTAGAACCATCACCATCACCAAACTTCTTACCAAGGGTAAATAGATCATCGTCTACTTGCTTACCTAGGGCATAGCCAGCATCACCAGTATAGAACTGACGTAGTGAAGCAAGTGCTTGTACGTTAGTAATATCTTCGATCATACGTGAGTATTCAAAGTGCTTGTTAATAGTGACCAATACTTCGGCTTCTGTAGCGTTCTGAATGGTAACTGCTGTGTTTTCTGCTTTAGCAGACGCAACGCCACGGGTAGGCTTAGGGATATGAATAGTATCGCCTTTCTTACCTTGCATTGCAATTTTCTTAGTTAAAGGTGCAAGTACAAGTGATTTCTCATACGCTGCAATTACTTCGTCAGACCAAATTTCGGGGATGAACTTTGCTGCTGATGTGTTATCTACCATACCGCCTGTAGCGGGATATACGGAAGTAGCCATTTTTAATTACTCTCTATAGTTAGGTTATTTAACCCTCTTCTCAGCGTATGCTAATGTGATTTCATCAGATAACGCTAAATAGCGATCAGGGTCATTTTTCATAAGGTTAATAAGGTCAGTTCGTCTATAGATTTTTTTGGAAGAACTAGAGTCAGGGTTGCCACGTGTGTAGCCGTTCGACCCTTCTCTGACAGCCTTCTGCCTTCCATTTTTCTCAGCCTGTAATGTTTGATTAATAGCACCAGAACGATCTTTCCATAAAGAGAAAAGTTCATTAGCTGCTTCTATATCAAAATGCTGGTCTGCCTGTACGAACATACGAGTCCTTACAGTTGAAGCTTGAATCCACTCAGCGAACTTGGGGTCTTTTACAATCTCAGGTATTTCTGGGTGGTCTTTCTGTAGAGTAGCCATAGACGTTTGCTGTTTATAAGCTCTCGTTGACTCTTCTGCTGCTTTAACTGATGGATGATTCTCAATAGCTCGACTGATAGCCCTTTCAGGGTCAGAATAGAAATCTATGTCTTCATCTGCTTCGCTGGCTCCTTGTGCTACGGGAGTCTGCGTTTCGAGTTGTGTGTTGATATAGCTATCGACTACTTTACGTAAGTCACCTACTTCTGAGCTTTGGCGACCTAGGAGCTTTTCAGCCTCTTGGTGCATCCGTACCACATCTTCAAGTGATTTACCATTATACTTATCAGGGATTGTCTCAACTTCACTTGACGCTTGGTTTTCCTCTTGCAAAGGTTCCGTAGTGTCTTGTGTATTTTGAGCCATATCATCTAAGCTATCAAAACGCTCGTTTTTAAAGTCCTCTTCATTTTCGAGGATAACTGCTGCCATATTAAACTCCGTACCTTAGTATTGTGGAGAAGTGATTAAAAATGAAAGCTTCCTAAGATTAGGAGTTAACTTTCTCTGCATGTACTCTACCGCTCTCATGTTTTTTAGCCCACTTAAGGGTTGCTCCAGCAAAGTCGCCAGAGAAAGGTTCTAAATAAGAGCGTGGAGAGCAAAGTTGTCTGGTTGCTATTGCGTCACAAGATTTACATTTCTGTGTGTCTGGTGAGCCTTTAACCATGTGTTCGTTGGTGTGTCCTAGTGTGCATTTATAATCATATAGTCTATACATTATTATTATCTTCACTTAAGGACTCTTGTCCCCGTAGATTAGTTTCTTCTAGCTGGAGAAGAGTACCAAGTATATTGAGTTGTCCCTTACGGAAGTAAAGGTCTTCAATAGTTTTAACTTGTTCTACAGAATCAATGTTAGGAACTTGTAGTTTTAAGTCTTCAATCAGTAAACCCCAGCCTTTCATACGGAAGAGGTCATTCATCTGTCTAAAGTAAACTTCTAATTCATTATCTGTCATTTATACTACCTATTATACCATGTTTTAAACAAAAAGTCAAGATTTTTCTTTACTTTTGGTTGCTTTTGTGGTATTAGAGGCCGCTGGGGACTCTAATGTTTCCACCTGCCCCTCTAGCTTGGCTATCTTGTTCAAAAGATTGCTGTAACTCTGATTGATTTGCTCCACTACTTGCTGGAGGTCGCGTTGAGATACCATTTTGTGTTCCTTGTGATTTAAACTCTATTGCTTTATCCTTCAAAATACGATCAGCTACTGCAAGCCTACGCTCAAATTGCTTATCGTCCTCACTTCCTTCCTTGATATTAGCTGTAATAGCTTTAATACGTTCA
>Ga0308013_10001653_pt1 | contig 10833 bp, 8 predicted proteins | sample Neamet181_FD_203131 | JGI IMG/M metagenome (GOLD analysis project Ga0308013, IMG submission 203131) | Marine microbial communities from water near the shore, Antarctic Ocean - #181 | ecosystem: Environmental > Aquatic > Marine > Unclassified | place: Southern Ocean | collected 2014-07-25
TATAGGCAGTGATAGTATACATCCTGCAGCAAAAGCAATAAACCATTTTACTAGAAACATTCCTTGGACTGATAAAACTTGTAGATTAATAGGATTGGATGTATTCAGAGTGGGTAACAATAAAAAGCTAAGAATATGATCAATAAAGTTAAAAGAGATAACAGATGCAATTAAAACTGTAAAAAAAGATTTTATTAAACGCCATCTTAATTCTTCTAAATGATCCAGAAACCCCATTTCAGATTTAGTAGTTTTAGACATATTATTTTGGGATGAAAATCTGCTTAACCAGCCCGTCAATATGAGAACTTTTAAATCCTTTGGCTTTTAAAAGACTTTCTAATTGTATTTTTTTATCGTCAGTCCAAAAAATATCTTCTAAAGATTCACCAACCATTCCATATATTCTTTCTCTGTAACTGTTGATTCTTCTTTTTTCTAAAGTTCCACTGTCTTTCATTATTTTTAATAGATCTAATATTCCTGAAAAGACTTCAGTAATACCTTCACCTTTTGTAGAAATAGTATTAAAAACTTCGGGAATTAGCTTATCTTTTTTGGAAAATTGATGCAGTGTTGTTTTTAAAAGAGAAGCTAGTTTATTTGCACCATTTCTATCTGATTTATTTATTACAAAAAGATCAGCAATTTCAATTAATCCAGCTTTCATTAATTGTATTTCATCACCTGACTCCGGAACTAAAACCACAGCAGTTACATCTGCTGAACTTGCAATATCAATTTCACCTTGACCAACACCAACAGTTTCAAAAATGATATAATCTTTCCCACTTGCTTCCAATAAGTCTCCCACTTCTTGAGACTTTCTAGCTAAACCGCCTAAATCACCATGGCTTCCCATACTCCGAATAAACACACGATCATCCCACATATATTTATTCATTCTAACTCTATCCCCTAGAAGAGATCCACCAGAAAAGGGGCTAGTGGGATCAACAGCAATTACACCGACTGTTTTATTCTTACTTAAAATAGTTTCAATTAATTTATTTGTAAGAGTACTTTTACCAGCTCCAGGAGGACCCGTAATACCAATTCTAAAACACTTTTTATTTTTATTATTTATACTTGAAAAAGGGTTTGATTTTGATATCGAACTATTTTCGATTACCGTTATAGCTTTAGAAATTGAACCATGATTATTATCCAAGATACCACGTACCAGATCTTCTGTCATTTAAGAATCGAACTCTTTAACAAATATTTTATAATTTAGAATGGAAAGAATACGACCGTCTCTTTTAATAAAATTTTCTTTTTCTAATAGATTTAATGCGCGCGATACTGTTTCTCGGGAGGTTCCTGCCATATTTGCTATATCTTGCTGGATTGGAATTTTTGGTATACTGACTTCTCCATTTTTAATAATCCCTTGATCATCAGCAAACCTGAGTATACATAGAGCAATTCTTTTTTCAGCATCACTTAAGGATAGACTCGCTATGTGGCGATCACTTTTCCTCAACCTATGAGCCATTTCTTTAAGTAATTGAATTGCAATTTGGGGATAGTCATGCAACACTGTTAAAAAAGCTTCTCTATTTAAAGTGAGTACTTCTGTTTTTTCAAGTGCAATAACATTGGCTGATCTAGATTCGCCATCTAATAAAGACATTTCACCAAAAAACTCACCTTGATTCAACATTGCTAAAATAACCTCACGTCCATCTTTGCTGAGACGAGTGATTTTAACACTACCTTCACCTACAAAAAAACATTGATCACCAACTGATTCTTCCATGAAGATCATATTACCAGGTTCGTAATGTTTCGCGATCATTTTTTCAGAAATATAACCTAGCTCTTTTTCAGGTAAATCATAAAAAAGGGCTACAGATTGTAAAAGTTCAATTTTCTTCATAGTGTAAGATACTACAGACTGGTATTATTTCAAATTTTATAAGAACTTTTATTAATAAAAATTATATATATATAAGGCAGCAAATAACTATAAACAGTTTATTGACTTAAGAAATAATTAAGATGTAATTTTAGAGGCTTTTTAACAAAGGAAAAAAATAGCTATGGATAGACATCCACAACAGATCAAAAGAGAAAGACAAGACGTAAAAAGAAGAGCACGAAATATTGATGCTTTATCTCGATTAAGAACTAACATAAAAAAAGTATTGGCAACTACTACCAAAGCAGATGCTGATCCAGTTTATAATACGGCAGTCAGCGTAATCGACAAAGCTGTTAGTAAAAACCTTATACATAAGAATACTGGTTCACGTAGAAAAGCTCAAATCGCAAGGCATTTAAATACACTCAAGTAAAAATTAATTATTAATCACCCATCTGATATTTGATAGTTGGGTGCTTCCTTAAGAATTCGAACTTCATGAGGATGATTTTCTTTTATACCAGCCGCTGTTATTTGAACAAAATTTGATTCTTTACCAAATTTATCAATTGTTTCACACCCACAGTATCCCATTGAAGACCTAACACCACCAATTAATTGATGAATTGTATTTCTTACAGGGCCTCTAAAAGGAACCATACCTTCAATCCCTTCAGGAACTAGTTTAGTCGCTTCTGCTCCTTCTTGAAAATATCTATCGCCACTACCTCTTTCCATAGCCCCCATTGAACCCATACCACGATAGGATTTATATTGCCTTCCTTCGTATAAAATAGACTCACCTGGGCTTTCATCCATTCCAGCTAACATACTACCCAGCATAACTGAATCAGCTCCAGCAGCTAAGGCTTTTGCTATATCACCACTATATCTAAGCCCACCATCAGCAATTACTGGAATATTAAATTTTCTAGCAACATCAACTGCATCCATAATAGCAGTTAGTTGCGGTATACCAACCCCAGCGATAACCCTAGTTGTACAACTCGCACCAGCACCTATGCCAACTTTTACGCAATCAACTCCAGAGTCAATAAGGGCTTTAGCACCTTCACCAGTGGCAACATTTCCAGCGATAATTGCAATATTAGGGTATTTTGACTTTATGTTCTCGATTGACTGTAAAACTCCTTTAGAATGTCCATGGGCAGTATCAATTACTATTGCATCAGCTTCAACAGCCGCTAAAGCACCTGCTCGCTCCATAGCATCACCAGAGACACCAATAGCAGCACCAACTCTTAGTCGTCCATTCATATCCTTGCATGCATGTGGATAGTCCTCATTTTTCTGTATATCTTTTACTGTAATTAGGCCTGTAAGGTTTCTGTCTTTGTCAACAACTAGTAGTTTCTCAATTCGATGCTCTTGAAGTATTTCTTTTGCTTTTTCTAAAGAGGTACCAACGGGAACTGTAACTAAGTTTTCAGAAGTCATCCTTTCTGAAACTTTTAACTTATCATTTGTTTCAAAACGAATATCCCTATTTGTAAGGATTCCAACTAATCTATCTTCCTGAACAACGGGCAATCCGCTAATTTTATATTCGGACATAATTTTTTTGGCTGCTTTAATAGATGAGCCTTCATCAATCGTAATAGGATTTAATATCATACCACTTTCAGACCTTTTTACGCGGTCAACCATATTAGATTGGTTCTCTATGGTTAAATTTTTATGAATTATCCCCATGCCCCCAGTCCTTGCTAATGCAATAGCCATTTCACTTTCGGTAACAGTATCCATAGCGGCACTTAATATTGGTATATTTAATTCAATTTTATTTGTTAATCTAGTTTTAAGATTTACATCCCTTGGTAGAATCTGAGATTTTTGAGGAACTAGAAGAACATCATCAAAAGTAAATGCATTTTTAAAAGGTGGACGATTTTTCATAATTACTCCATGGTACTAATTTTATTGACTTGATTTAATAAATTACCTGATTTAATAAAAATTGATAAATTTTTAATTTCATTTGCTAAAGGTCTATCTCCTGATAAATAATTACAATCCTCAGTGATAATTTTAAGAACCTTATCGATTCCTTTACCAGATCTCATGTTTGGAGAAGATATGTTCTTTGCCGCTCCGGCTACCAATAATTCTACTGCTAAAATTAAAAATACATTTTTTTGGATTTGCAATAGTTTCTGTCCAGCCCAAGGTGCCATACTCACTAAATCCTCTTGACCTCCCGAAGACGAAATAGAGTCAATACTTGCGGGATGCGCTAAAGTCTTATTTTCTGAAGCCAAAGCAGATGCTGAAACATGTGCTATCATATACCCTGATTCAATTCCTGGGTTTTTTGTTATAAAAGGTTCAATTTTTCCATCAACTCCTTTCATAAAATAATGGGTTCTACGTTCTGATATTGCACCTAATTCACTCATAGAAATGGCAAGTGAATCTAGCGATTGAGCAACATGCTCAGCGTGGAAATGTCCTGAACTAACTATGGTTCCATCTTTTAAAACTAATGGGTTATCACTAACACTATTTATTTCATTATTTATAATATCAGATGAATTAGCAAAAATATCTCGAGAGGCTCCATGAACGTGAGGAATACACCTGAAACTATATGGATCTTGTACCTTACCACAATTTTCATGAGAGCTCACGATCTCACTGTTTTCTAATAATCTATAAACATTTTCAGCTGAGATTCTTTGCCCTGGATGCATTTTTGCCAAATGTATTTCTTTTTTAAAAACATTTCTGCTTGAAAAACTATTTTCTACAGAAATGGCCCCAATTATATCTGCAGACCTTAATAAATTATGACCTTGCAATAAAGTCTTTATCGCAATAGCAGTAGATACCTGAGTCCCATTAATAAGACTTAATCCTTCCTTTGGATAAAGTTCTAAAGGTTTAATCTTCAACAGATTTAAGACTTCTATAGATGGCATTATTTTATTATTGTAATAAACTTCTCCCTCTCCAATTAATGCTAACGCCATATGCCCCATTGGTGCAAGATCGCCACTTGCTCCAACTGAACCTTTTTCAGGAATAACAGGAAGAATATCATTATTTAAGAATTCAACAATTATATTAACAACTTCTGGTCGGATGCCACTGTATCCTTTTGAGTAGGTTAGTAATTTCAAGAAAAGAAGAGTTCTTACAAGGCCTAATTCTAAAGGGTCACCTATTCCAGCTGAGTGACTTCTAACCAGGTTCAGCTGTAATTGCTTTTGATCTTTATGATCAATTAATATATTACTGAATTTTCCAAAACCCGTGTTGACTCCATAAATAACATCTTCTGAGTCTAATCTTTTTTTGAAAAGAATATTTGAGGTATGTATATTTTTCTGAACTTCATCGGTGAGTTCTACTTTTACCGGCCCAGAAAAAAAAGGTTGAAAATCAAGATATGTAATTTTCTTTAATGTAATAAAGATGGTATTCATAGGATAATTTAGGATTTTCCATCAATTGATTCCAACCAATGAAAAAAAATTATCGAATAGAGTCCATTTCAGAAAAAGTGTTCATTTCAATTGGTAGTGATTGACTGAAAATTGAACCATAGCGTTTTAATACTATTCTATTATCAAGGCATATAAAGCGACCGGCATCATAACTGGTCCGAATTAATCTTCCAAAGCCTTGCCTAAAACGTATGGCAGCTTCAGGAAGATTATATTCCATAAAACTATTACCACCCTGTTTATTAATGTATTCAGAATAAGATTTAACTAAAGGCTCACTGGGAACATCAAATGGTAATTTTACAAGAATTAAAATTTCTAATAAATCACCGGGTAAGTCAACACCTTCCCAAAAACTATTTGTTCCAAATAGAATTCCATCAGGGTTTTCATGCATACCTTTTATTATTGCAGGTTTAGATGCACCCTTAACTTGAGCAAAAAGAGGAATATCTCTTCCACCAGGTTTTTCTTTTAAATGAGTAGCTGTTTGAGTTAAAGCATTTACTGATGTAAATAGTACCATAATTCTCTTTGAAAGAGTTTTATGCAAATGATATACTAAATCACCAATACTTTCAGGGTCATTAGATATTTCACGAGATCCACCATATTGATGATAAGTCACTTGTTCATTATAATGAAAAGGGCTTAAAAATTCTTTTTTTACAATATTACTACCCTGATCAATACCTAGACGTTTTAAAAAGTAATCGAATGAATCTTGGATTTTCAAGGTTGCTGAAGTGAGAATACAATGATCTACTCTTTGAAAAAAAGCTGAATTAATAGTCTCAGAAACGTCAACTAAAGAAGAATGCATAGAAATCACGAGTTTTTCTCTTTGGGTCCTTGGGTTTCTGAATTCTCCTTCTAACCAATATACATATTCAACATCTTGATTCTCAGTTAAATGGATTAATGATTTAAGTAAGGAATTATTTATTTCAAGAGCATGCTCAAGAGTGGAGTGAAGAGCTGGGTAATCTCCTTTTTTAGGATCCATCTCTAAAATAGCTTTTCTTAAGATTTCAATACAAGAGAATATTTTTTCTAAACTTTTTTTCATTGAATCTAATTCTGATTTTAATGGTCCATATATTTTTTCTATATTATGAATGATAGGTTTATCTTGGTAAGCCCTTTCGGTTGTGAATTTATTTCTATTATCTTCTAAAACTTCATTCATAAATGTTTTCAAAATAGAGTAAGAGTCTTTAACTGCTTCTTTTAATGAATCTCGATAAGTAGCAACATCTGGGTTTAAATCACTTATCCTATTTAAAATATTATTCCAACGCGCGGACCTTGGATAAGAAGGGTCAATAGTTTGAAGTAAATAGGTAACCTGTTGCTCGCTCCATTCAACTCTAAATTGGTCATATGCTGATTTAACTAAATTATGAGCCTCATCAACAATTACATTATTATAATCTGGTAAAAATCCTGGCTGTGCGACATCAGTCATTAATAAAGAATGATTTACAACTATGATATTTGCTTGAAAGAGATTCTTTTTTAAGTTTCCATAAAAACAACCATTATTCCTGTTGCATAATTCTCCTGTGCAGAATCCAGGCTCACTACATATAAGAGATTGAAGCCATGTTCTGCGAGCATTAAAGAAACCGGAACATTCAGAAAGATCCCCTGTTTGAGTCCAGTAAATCCAAAATAGAATAGGTATTAAAGCTTCTAAATCATCAATATCTAAAGTTCGTGAATCAGAGATCAACCAATTAAGTCTAGTTTTACAAATATAATTCTTTCGCCCTTTTAACATTACAGCTTTTATTGGAACATCTAGAGCTTCAGACAATTGAGGTAAATCTTTATAAAATAATTGATCTTGTAAATGTTTTGTATGACAAGCAACGATTGTAGGACCATCAGATTCAAGATTAGATGAACTTTTAAAAGCTCCAAAAAGATAAGCCATTGATTTACCTAATCCAGTACCGGCTTCAATTACACCTATAGAATCATCTTCTGATAAGACCTCTTCAATTAATTTAGAATATCTAACTTGATTAGTTCTTTTTTCAAAATTTGGATGAACAGATTTCAAATAGCCTTCATCACCAAATACATTATCAGCTGTAATTGAAGAAATAGTTCTAGATCCTGTACATTTAAAAGTGTTTCTTTTGAAAATGGTTTTATTTTTATTTTCAACTAAACCCTTTTTTAAGTCTCCCCTTCTTGTTAGCTCATTACCTAAATTAATATATAATTGCTGGTTTGCAATTTTTGACCCTTTTAACATTGAGTTAACTTTAGAAATCATTTCTAAAGGGTAATGCGCTAGTTCATCTAACATTTCTAAAAAAATTAACCCTGTATTTTCTGTATCTTTTTCCGCTCTATGTGAACCATCTGATGATAATCCAAAAAACTCAGATAATGCTCCAAGGTTAAATACCGGTTGTTGAAAGAATAGGCTTCTGGCGAGCTGCAGAGTGTCATATTTAATTATGTTTGGAGTTTCCCTCCCTAAGCGACTACAAAGCTGAGATAAAAATTGTTGATCAAATTTAATGTTATGAGCAACAAGTGGTACATCACCTAAAAAATTTAAAAGGTCATCAATTATCATTTCCTCTGTTAATTTAGATCTAACCATTGAGTTTGTTATTCCAGTTAATCGAGTAATTAATTTTGAAATTTTCTTTTCAGGATTAATTAATTGAACGTATCTGTCGGTTATTACACCATTTTCAAATCTAATAGCCGCAACTTCGATTATTCGATCATTTAAAGGGTCTAGGCCTGTAGTTTCAAAGTCGAATGCCGTAAAAGAAGTTAGATTTAATATTTTCAGTAATTCTTGTCTTTTCAAGGATACTCCATTTATGAAAAAAGGATTTTAAAATAAAATAACGGATTAGATAATTCTTCTTTTGGAATTTCATGAGATAGCATACCAGAGATAATATCTTGAACTTCTTCGCTGCGTGAAGCTCTGTTTATCACAAAATTGAGTAGAAAGGTTGATCTTGCAATTTTTTGTAGCAGAGTACTAGTTTTCAGCTCTTTTCCAATTTCTCCCCATAACAAGCTATCATATTCTGAAAAAATATGCTCAGAATAATTATTTTTATTTTTAGCTTTTTCTAATACTTCAATTGCATATTTTCCTGAAACCATTGCATTTCCAATCCCTTCTCCAGTAAAAGGATCAATTAAACCAGCCGAATCTCCAAGAAGCATAAATCCATCTCCATGATTCTTTCGGTGACTGCTGCCACAAGGTAAATTCCATCCAACAGGTTTCTCTAATTGTTTTGCGTTTTTAAATCTATCTTTAAAGGGTTTAGATTGAGTCACTTCATCAAGAATCTCATTTAAAGAACGTTTGTCTTTTTTAGCATCATTCTTGTTCAAACCAATTCCTATATTAGCTGTGTCACCACCTGTTGGAAATAACCAAAAATATCCAGGATTCACTTGATTTACATAATGTAGTTCTATTTGATCGGTGAGGTCTTTTACACCAGAATAATAACATCTTATTGCAATTGATGTATTTTTCATATCCATTTTATAAAGACCTAATTTCCTAGCAATTATTGAATTTGATCCATCAGCTCCTATAATAACAGGGGCTTTTATTTTTTCTTCATCTCCATCAATGTTTTGACCAACAATACCGTTAATTTTCCCATTCTCATATAATATATCCTTAACCTTAAATCCCTCTTTAGTATCAGATTTTTCTTTTGCTTTTTCAAATAAATAGTTATCGAAAATCATGCGAGGAATAACAAACCCTTTTTTTACAGTTCCCGTTTTTTTTGATTTGTTTAAATGTATATCAAATTGTTTGTTACTAGGACTTCCAAAAGTTATTCTATTTACTTCAGCACCTTCAAGAGCACTGACTTCTTCTAACAGATTTAATTCTCGAATAATCCTAATACATTTACCGGATATAGCATCACCACATATTTTATCTCTAGGAAAGGTAGATTTATCAAGTAAAATAGTTTTAAGACCTTTTCGATTTGCATATAAGGCCGCAGATGTACCTGCAGGTCCAGCGCCCACTATTATAGCATCATACATTTATTCATCCTCTAAGAAATCCACAGCGAATGAAGGATATGTTATTCCGTATCTAAAATAATTTAGAGTTCTTAAAATAAAAAATAGAATAACAAGTGGAATTAAAAACCAAGGGGTTCTTACACTTAGAAACATAGCAAATGTAAATAAAGGATAAAATCGAGCTCTTTGTAAATGACGGACATGGTTTGGCCATATTAAAGCAATAAAAGCATATGGTATAGAAACCATTCCTGCTGTAGTTACAATCGGGTCATCTAAAAGGATTCCCAAACAAACTGCAACTAACATTAAACATCCAGAGATTGATAAATATCGACTTTTATTATCCCAATTATAGATATTCCATTCACCTTTTTCTTTATTAAGTACTAAAGTGAATTGAAAAATAAGTAAACAAGAAATAAAAGATAAAAGATATGGTAGCAAGTAAACAATACTTGAAAAATTCATATTGTAATTAATCCAACCAAAAATAATTAAGCAAAGAGCTATCAAGCTATGTGATAAAATCTCTTTTATTGAAAGAATTTCTACTCCAGCCTTCCAAATCTTTTTTGGGAAAAATAGATTCGTAAATAGAATTGTTGATAGAATAAGTTTTAAAGATCCCATTAGCCAATTAGACCAATCCCAATAAACGTACCTATCTAAAGAATTCATATTTATAACAATTCCACAAACAGTTAAAGTCCAAATTGAGAATAAATGTATTAAACCTCTATCATCAAGTAATTTACCTATTTTAGAAAATCTAGGATTTAAATTTTTATAATAAGTAGATTTTTTAGAAAAAAGTTTTTCAATTATCATTTTTAACCTATGATTGCTTTTCCTGTTATTACTAAAATAATTTCATTTATTAAAATAAAACCAATAAGAGAAGTTGAGATTAAGAAGAATATTTTAAATAAAAGAGCATCTTCTTTCACTCCAATTAATTTTTGACCTAGTTCTGCAATAAAGGGTTCGACTTTCCACTTTTTAAGAACAAATAAAGCGGTAAAAAGACCACCTATGGGTAACATATATTTTGAAGAAAGCTCATCCATAAAATCAAAAAATGTTTTATCCATCCATGAGGTAAGGTTTATACCTCCTCCCATAGATAAAGAACAAAAGATACCAACAATGGTTATTGCACTACCAAATCCAATTGTAGCATTTTTTCTGGACCATCCTTTTTGATCTATTGAATATGCAGTTACAACTTCGAGTATCGAAATAGCAGATGTAAGAGCAGCCATGAATAGTAATGAAAAGAATAATGTACCCCATAAAGTGCCATATGCTAATTGAGGGAAAATTGAAGGCAATACAAAAAATATTAACCCTGGACCTCCAGCTGGATCGGCACCTAAAGCGAATACTGTTGAGAATATAGCTACTCCGGCAAGCAGGGCTATAAAGGTATCAAGTAATATTACCCATAGA
>Ga0308013_10001659_pt1 | contig 10809 bp, 9 predicted proteins | sample Neamet181_FD_203131 | JGI IMG/M metagenome (GOLD analysis project Ga0308013, IMG submission 203131) | Marine microbial communities from water near the shore, Antarctic Ocean - #181 | ecosystem: Environmental > Aquatic > Marine > Unclassified | place: Southern Ocean | collected 2014-07-25
AATGGGTAGTTGTCTTTGAAATTAAATGCAGCAGTACCGTCACCGATAATACTAGCAAATGAATTACGAAGAACACTCGCCCCGGCTTGGCCATTTGGTACGTTCGAAGCACGTTCAGAAAAAATGGTATCCAATTCTTCGATGGAAATGTAACAATGTTTAGTAGCCGTTGTTGTATTAATTCTAGCAGCCATTAATTTGGCTTGAACAACATTTTTCAAGGGTTGTTGGAGATGACATGTGAACGTATTGGAAGAAGCCTGTCCAATAGTGTCAATAGTCACCGTGTGATATTCATGTTGAAGATCTGGAATGAGCTGACTAGGGGATGTAATAAGCGCCATTTAGTATAAGCTTAGATTAAAGATCCACCGATTCCGTCGGTAATTTCATAACCAGCATGGGCGGTGACCAACTTCTGGGCGCCGCAAATACCTCCTGGAGTTAAACCCTTCGAGTAAGGGCTGTCCTTTTTACCTGAACCAGCTGTACATTCTAATTCGACTGGGAGATCGAAAATAGATTGGTCGGTGACATTTTTAGTGACAATTGGTCTGGGTTGGTACTTGCTTGTGGTAGAGGACTTGAAGGCGGCGAGGGCCGAAATTATCAGAAGAAGGACAACAATCATACTGAGAGCATTGCGACTGACACGATTAAGGGTAAACATTTATAATCTACAAAGATTTTTTTAAACTGCGTTAAAGGTAATTTTTTTAGTTTCTGTATAAAGAGTAGATGGACGAAGAGATAGTAATCGATCGAGGAAATACCAGTGTCATGAAATTGGATGCCGACGAGCAGGCCATCATGGATGAAATCCAAATTTCTGCCCCACGACCTCAACGTGTTCCACGACCAACTAGACCAAACTTCGCCCCACCCCAGATGGGACACCAACAGGAGAGTATGGACGCTTTTGTAAATCCAACGAAGCAAACAGTTCAAAATCACACTACACCCGACGAAGAAATTGATTACGGTGACGGTGATGAAGATGCTAATTTTTTCGATGATGGCGAGGATTATGGTGAAGCTGGTCCAGGACAAGAAGATGAGAAACCAACAAAAGGGTATGCTTCAATCGACGAAGAAAAGGCGGACCTTATTAATAAACTCGGACGCCTGGAGAAAAAGGGATTTGCCGTAAATAAACGACTCAATGCATATTCGAATATTGATGAATTGCGATCCGAGGTGAAGCGTATCACTTATAGTATTGATGTCGAACAATCTGTCCGCTTTTCTAGAAGAATGTTGGTCGCCTGTGTAACTGGTCTGGAGTTTCTTAATAAACGGTACAATCCCTTTGAGGTCCAACTTGAGGGGTGGTCCGAGTCCGTGATGGAGAATGTAGACGATTACGACGGTGTATTTGAAGAATTGTATGTGAAATACAGGTCTAAGATTACAGTTGCACCAGAGATCAAGCTCATTATGATGTTGGGTGGTTCAGCCATGATGTTCCATCTCACCAACAGTATGTTTAAATCTGTTATGCCAAACATGAACGATGTGATGAAGCAAAACCCAGATCTCGTTAAGAATATGATGAGCGCAGTACAGAATACGACGAGAAATACAGGAGGACCCGCAACGGATGCCCCTGTCGGTGGAACGGGTGATTACCAAATGCAAGGACCGGGGATTGATATCTCCAGTCTGATGGGTGGTATCATGATGCCACCTGCACCCCCAATGAATACCACTGCCATTAGTCCCGCAGAGCAGGCGGAAGAAGATGATGACATTTCTGATATCATTTCAATCTCAGGTGATTCGACTGGAGGTGAAGTCAAGCAAGTCAATGTCGCGGCTACAAGAACCAGACGTACCAGGCAAAAGAAAACTAAGAAGGAAATTAATCTCTAAATATATATAAATGATAGCTTACTATCCTTTGGAGGAACTGGATCCTCCAAAAAAAAGGGAACAGGTCGATCCTGTTATCCAACCTGAAAAGAGTCAAGTTGGTCTCGAAGAAAGTGAATTAAATTACATCGTGATAGCTTTCATTGCCGGAGTTATCGCATTAGCTATATCCGACGCCATCAGGGCGTAAATGTTATTTCTACCGCGGGGTTTCCCCCCGTAGTAAAATTAATAAGTAAAAGTTGCTATTTCTTCACCGTTATCGAGATCCAAATTCTGGTTACTACCAGGCCATAATCCGACATTGTTTTTGATAGTCTTAAGTTTTCCACCGCGTGAAGTCATTAGTTCAACGTGTATGTCATAAGAATATATCCTACCTGAATTTGTATTTAGGGGAGTTATGATTATACCCTTCTTCCCGACGCTAATATTTGGACTCCATGGATAATCTGTATCTCCACCAAATAGATTTTTGGTACCCACTGTGATGTTTTCATCTAATGCACTCGTACTTGAATCATGTGTACCACCTTGTACTTCCAAAACCATTGTACTCATATCTCTAAAAGTAGCAGCCGAGTCACCGCTACCCGCCGGATTTTTGCCATCAATCTTTCTCAACATACAAACAATTTTGGCATAAAAGGAGGGGTTATCGAATAATAAACGAACCATCTTTGCTTTTATAACTCCAAGTGAGAACGTCTGTGAATATCTCTTACATGCAACGTTACTTGACCCAGAAATCATACCACCACCAATCTCAAGTGCCGTGGACGCCGTGACACCACCTAGACCAATAGCTACCTGGTTTCCTAAATCAATTTTACCATCGATATTAAGATCACCGGTGATCTCAACGTTACTATTGATAATCATCTCATTGGAGTGTGGATCCACGTAGACATTACCCGAAACATCACCATAGATATTAGAAAGAGCTAACGCGTTGGCTGGTGTGGTCGTCGCAAATTGTAACATGGCATTACTAGTCGAATGTTGTATACGTGTCACACCATCATAAACAGTGAACTTTTCCAATGGGTTTACAGTACCGATACCAACGTTACTTGAATGTATCACGTGAATACCGTCAGCTTCAACACTATTATTGACCCCACCCACCACAGTACCATGTACAGAGTGTGTAGAATCACTGAAACCCCTCACGTATCCACCATAATTGTCATTTGTATTTAAACGTATACCAGTCTTCTTATTTGTTCCGGGACTCTCTAATTTGAGTACATCTACATTTGTAGTCAAAGCTGAGTACACGTGCACGTTTGTGTCAGGTGCACCAGTTCCTACACCAACGAGACCACTGCTTTGGATACGGAAAAGTTCGATAGCATTACTCCCCGAAATTGCACTGGCTCGGTTTCTGATGGTTAATGCCGTATTTTCAACTGTTTCTATAACAGCCCTAGAGGGAGTCGTACTTGTCGAGAAAAGATCCATAGACCCTGTAATAATCTTTTGATCTTTAGGAAACTGGAATCCACCGTTAATGAAAAGCTTTGAATCCCCACCCGGATCTATGGCTGTACCCACTAAAACCCTGAATTTGTTTACAGTTAGGAGTGTATTGACACCTGTCCCTTCAATTGCACCCGCAATAGCAGCTGCACTCAGTCCCGCAGAATCATACGTTTGGAACATGTGTAATGGAGCTATGGATCTAATTCTATCAGGGCCACCTGAACCCGTTGTTTCGTTACCCTTAAATAAAATGAGTTCAGATTTACCATCAACATTGTAGAGTCGTTCTTGTATGAACGTGTTACCAAATTGATCTGTATCTACACCACCAAACGTCATCTTAGAACCTATTACAACATTACCATTTACTTCCAATTTAGCCCTAGTTACATCTGTACCGATACCGACATTACCTGAAGTACCATCAACAAAAATTCGACTTGTTGTTGAATCATTGATAGTAAATGCATTGTTGGTGAGTCTAAAATCACCCGCAGACCCGGATACACCCATAGAAAATCCGGACATGTCACCAGCAATACCATCACTTTGAATGAACGAAGCGAAAGCGTTAGAAGCTGTAGTATCTGTTCTCATAGATACAATTGCATCATCTGCGGCATCAGAGATCTTTTCGCTATGAACGAGTAAACCATTTGTAACTGAATTTCCTATACCGGTTGTGATAATTTCCAAATGGGAAGCGGGTGTTGTTGTACCTATACCAACCCGTTTATTACTTCTCCATGTCATCACATTCTCTTGAGCGCTATAGCTGTCACCCGCCAATGACAAATTCAATTGAGACCGGGCGGTTCCGGAACCTGTAGCGTGTTTACCCATTTTAAATACACCCCTAACACCATGTTGACCCGCGGTACCACCTTCACGGGTGAGTTGAAGAACATCTTGGAAGTCTGAGGTGTTTGTAATCTGTGCCGTGTTTGTGATTACCATTGGAGATCCCAAATGACTCACACCACCACGGTTAACAACCTGATTGTTAATAAATACAGTACCACCAGAAGTATGTAAAAGACCTTGGGGTGTAGCCGTTCCAATACCGACATTACTCGTCTCTAAAATTGTCAACTTCGGTGTACCCATCGTATCAGTTTGACTCGCATAGAAATTGAGACCTTTACCACTCCCTACACGGTTTTGAATTTTTGTTTGACTATTTGTCGTGTCAGTTGAAATCTTTAAGAAGTTTGAATCTTTCCCGAAAATAGCTGTATTACTCTCATTAAGTCTAAGGTTACCACCCAAGGTCAACATTTCACTTGGTTGCGTATTAGCGATACCAACATACCCATTTGAAGCCACGCGCATACGCTCGGTATTCTTGGTTTTGAAAACAACTGATTGGTATTGATGGGACGTTAATGCACCCATAATTTCAATCGAAGTTACATTAGATCCAACCGTTCCGTCGGCGTTATTTGGACCACATCGAAGACTGACAGTGTTTGAAGTAGAGTCACCACCCGATATATCACCATGAACAATAACATTCGCGGCGGATGATATACCAGATTCACCTTCAACTTCAATGAAATCCTGTACTAAGATAGATTGTGTAATGAGACGACCCGTCGCTGTATTACCAAGTACTGTCAGAAGGTTAGAAGAATCTACATTAATAAATATTTTGTCACCGAATGACAACAGATTCGTTGAATTTGTGTTTGCTATACCAGATGGTACACCATCCCCATTCCCATCCACCCCAGTTGTCTGAAAAGCATGGGATTGAATTTTAGATGCAACCACCATGGGTATCGCTGCATCAGCATCTAATGTAATTAAATCACCCACATTAAGTCCACTACCACCAATTCTCAATCCCTCAAAGAATCCAAACCCATTTGTATGTAACACATTATCGTTAATTGTAGCCGTGTCATCTATATACAGGTTAGAACCAACGGAAAGTGAATAGGTGGGTGAAGTGTTCGCGATACCGATATTGTTTTGAGTATAGATGTCACCATACACATGAAGATTCACGGTATTGGCAGTATCGAGTATATCATGGAATGTTGCTGTAGTTGGACCACCGAATGTTCTCGAAAGTCTCATTTTATCACCGTTGTGTGTATATCCTAAAAACACGTTAGATTTGGCATCCGCATCTTTCATGAGAAGAGCCATATCATATGTCCCATTGTTCCCAAATGCCATCTGTATAACGGCATTTGATACGACGAGATTGTTAATACTTGTATAATCAGGAATCTCAGTGATCGCCAAGTTACCCGTAATAGACACATTACCGGTAACATTCAAGAAACCATCACGAATTACAACATTACCATTTTCAAAAACGGCTACGTTAGTTCCAGTGTCGGGAGTAACTTCATTACCAACTAACAATTGTGTACCTACAGTAACATTCGCGGAGAAAGTGTTACCCATCACTGTTAAGATATTTGACCCAGACGCATTAACATCGAATTTATTATTTGTAGTTTTAAATGAATTGGTTGCAAAAATATTTGTTGATACCACATTACCCTGTACTGATACAAGGTCTGGTAAATTCCTATTAATGATGAAATCACTTTCGCCAATCTGAAATTCATTTGTAGGATTATTCGTTCCGATACCAACTTGTGTCCCTGTGAGACGGAATACATTTGTGAGTCCTCTAAAATCGGTGTTTTCTACATCTGCAAATACCTGATTTGTAATGGTAAGATTCGCAGCTGTGATTTCATCTACTGTGATTTCACCAGCGTCGATACTTGCGAGACCACTCAAAACGTCAGTCTCTTTTGGAGCAGCATCTAGACTTGTCACAAAAATCTGGTCGAAACGTACTGTTCTGCCCATCTATACATTAGTTACCGAATAAAATTCCAGCCAAACCATTTCGTATTCTTAATACATTGTAATTAACTACATATACAAAAAGTTCCTGACCCGCTGCTCTAAGATTACCCTTTTCTACACCGTTGAGAGACAACACCGCATTGTCTATACGACTGAAATTACATGACCCGGAAGGATTGTATTCTGATGCATTGAGACAGAAGTGGTAAGCAAAATACCTTGTGTTAAAAAGTACATCAGTTTCTGGAATATACTCAGAATGTCCGAAGGAAGATTTATAGTAATTCTGAACTGTATGAAAATAGACGGGTGACATTTTTTCAAATAGATGTGTACCATTTATCTGTAAATCGGCTTCTAGGAAGGTAAAGCGGTCATTCGCAAAGTCTTCACTCGACGCACCGAAGCCAAAGAATATAGATTTAACTGGGTGATTGAAATGCGAAAGATCTATTTTATTATGTCCACCTACATCTACAGTATTATTTGCTACAGTAGTGAGTTCTGTTTTAAATCCTTGAACTTGTGTGATTATAAAATCTAAATTTCTTGTTGTAAAAGTTTCTCTTTCCTCTTTATCTAGGTAAATATAGTTCCCGTATACCTTCGCCGTTTTTTCTGCTGCACTTAAACCTGCAACGTTTGTTTCATCGAATGTGATTTTGATTTCAACTTGATGATGCTGTAAAGCGATCAAAGGTAAGAATGCTTTGTGGTCACAGAAAAAGAAATGAAGGGGTAAAAATATATGATTTGAAGTTGATGTCTTGTTATTAAGTTCCTGCGACTTCGTATACGTATCCGCGAGATAGTTCGTCCATATATCAGAGAAGTAATCATAATCCTGTGAATCAACTTTTTGACCGCCGATAAAGAGATCTATCGTTGAGTTGTAGAATAGATTAGAAGCTATATTTGCATTCTTAGAACCAGCCTCCAACCAAATACCGTTGATTAAATCACCAAGTACAGGGATCGTAATAGACGTATCGGTGACGGTAATATTCTTAATAAACTTGGGTGCTTGAGAAAAATTCGTATGCCGTGTAAACTTTGTACGAAAGAAGGAGTGTCCTTCTTCACTAATTATATATGCATCCTGTACGCCTTTAGAAACAAGTTGTATTAATGCACCCGACATTTATTAATTAGTCAGATTATAAAAACAAACACTTTCCCTGAGTGAACTCACTCTTTGGTTCTTCTGATTGTTTTCCACGAATCTTGAATCCACCTTGTCGATACACCTTTAGTCTCTTGTAATACATTGCTGTGAATATAGACCAGGGATCTTGTATGTCGTAAATATGTGGATCGTTCTTCTTTCCATCTGTTTCTCTCATAATACGACCGATACTTTGGGTAATATCAGATTTTGGTGAAGCTAATATAACTGTATCCAATGTTGGGATATCAAGTCCTTCGTGGGCTTGACTAAAGGTTGCAAAAATGATCTTCTTCTTGGAAGATTCTTGAAGTTGGGCCTCTTTCATACCACCCATATACAGTCCTGATGTTTTAGGAAAGCATTGGTGAAGTAATTCACAATGTAGACGACGGTCACTTAAAACTAGAAGTTGTCTCGTACCACTAGAAGCCTTTTTCACCAATTCAACCAGCATCTTATTTCTTTGTCGATCCTCGACGAGTTCTGTAATCATGTTTGGCATTGATATTTTTCCATTTCTCATAGATGGTGGGGGGTTCCTATAGTTCGGGGATTCGTATACGATTGAGAATACTTCAACTTGTTCTTGATTTTTTCTCTCAACTGCAAAGAATGTGGGGCCCATAAACCAATGAAGTACTTTAGTGAGTCCATCCTTCCTTTCTGGAGTTGCAGAGAGTCCGTAAATATGTTTGGGACAAAGTTTAAAAAGAGATTGACTAAACACTTTGGCACAAATATGGTGTGCTTCGTCTACTATAAGTGTTCCTATACTCTCAAAATCTGAAAATGAATATTCTTTTAGTGAAAGTGATTGAAGCATTGCGATAACAAAGTCACATTCTACTTCCTTTTTATCTTGTTGAACTACACCTATGGTGGCACCCGGACAGAATTGTTGAATACGTTCTCTCCATTGGTCTGCTAGAAACTGTTTATGTACTACGATCATCGTTCTGTACCCCAGTTTACATGCTATGGCCAAGGAAACCGTCGTTTTGCCATAACCACATGGTAAAGAAAGGACACCGTGCCCTGCTTCAATTGCCGATCGGAGAGCATGATTTTGATGGGTAGCATCTCGAAGTTGACCCACGAATTTGGTTTTAATACGAGCGGGATCGGGTCTTTTATCTTGGGAAGGCTCTCCAAGTTTAGCAGTTCCGTAGAATCTTGGAACGCAGATTCCACTCTTAGCTGGTCTAAAAACCTTGAAAGGTGGTGGAGGGAATCCGTAATCCCCATTTACTACAGGTCTTACCGTAAGTTCTTTTTTAATTTCCGCGATTGGACCCGTGTTTACTATATACCCAGTTCTAGTGAGAACTGACATGATCTACTTATTTAAAGATGTGAAACTTTAAATGAGTAAATGCCTACTCTAAACATTGATGAGAACATTAAAAGACTCCAACTCAACATCGAACAGGTGACCCAAGAGGTTTTCCGCCTCCAAGGAATGCTTCAAACATTTACCGATTTGAAAAAGGGTGGAGTTGAAAATATCGATGTACCCGGTCAACCTAAGAATGAAGAACTTGACAACATCCAAGAAAAACCCGAATAATTACCCATATTCCAACCACCCTTAAAAGTTATCTCAATTTCAACTTCATCACCTTTTACAAGAGATTGCACTGGACGTCCTTGGACTTCACACATCACTCTCCTGTAACGGAATGGAACCTTTACGGTTAGAACTCGACCATCAAGTGGGTTATCAATATTTTTATGTAAGAGAACATGCGTTTTATATGCATGTGTAAGTTCGATTATACCCGCATTCTTTTCAGGAACAATGAATCGTATATACTTTTTATCATTATGTTCGTAAAATGGTTCGTATACTTTAGCTACAACCTTCATCTATATTTAACTAAAAGTAAAACTATAAGTAACACAATAATACATTTAAGAACATCTGTGACGAGTCTAGGTTTGAGTGGTTTTCTTGTACCGAAGCACAAATTACTCAAAGACCGCGAAACTTCTACGGATGATTCAATGCTCGAATATGGTGTGTTTCTTGGTGACATCATACCACACATAGCTACAGTACGACATTTACCAAAGAAAGGCAATTGCCCGTGAAGACTGAGTACACCAGATGATTGTGAAAAGTTCCATTTGTTATTTTTCCATTCTGCACCCCAACCAATTCTTGATGATACGGGGTGTGACAATCCAAGTTGTTTGATTACCTCTTGTTTGATTGTATCTGGATCAGAATTCAATACCTCTTTACTGAGATCACATATAACACATGAGACTGTATTACTACCATGTAGAACCTTAGGTTGTAAGTTCCATTTTGTTTCGATTGCAATTTCCACATCTGTTTTTAAATTAACTGGTTCATCATAATCAAGGAGAACATTGATAGCACCGTATGTACTCGCTCGGAGTTTTTTATCTGCATCGGGTCCCCAGTTGTCTCCTAAAAGTTTCAAAGCTGGGCTATTATCTAGACATAAAAAGAGTAATCCATCTTCTACAACTCTTTCATCCGAGAATTTCGCGACGAAATCCTTTTTACCATATTTAACATCTATGAGTTCTGTACCGAAAACAAAGTTTGCACCAGCATTGAGAAGAGCTTCTTCCATTGCATCACACATCACTTTACCGGAAACTTTTTGTGTATACATTTCGGACATGATAGTGTGATCTAAGTTTGTTACAAATTCGTACGCTGTCATGACATCCCACGTGACACCGTCCATTATAAGTGGTAAGTGTTCGATGTAATCGCTACCTTTCTTACTTAGAAACCCTACTGCGTCTTTTAGAGATATACCCAAATACTTTTTGGGTTGTAAGAGTACAGCCGAAAATAGAGATGTGAGTGTAACATAATCTCTTAGAGTAAAACATTCAAACGCATATTTCAAAACACTCATTTTTTCTACGGATTCAAACATTTCACTCCATTCAATATTCATTTCTTTTAAAAGAGATCTTGTGTTTATAAACGCGCGATCAAATAATATTCTATGTGCGTGAAGATCCCGGGTCCCTATTTCAGGTTCCCACCAAGACCCTCCCGCTGAGATTTTTTTGTCATAAATCGTGACTTCATGGTCCCCTGACTTGAGTAGTTCCCATGCTAGTGACATTCCTGTTGGTCCCGCTCCAACGATATGAATCTTCATTCTATATTTAACTTACAGAATAATTCCTGGGGTTATTATAGGATGTGGTCAATACTCAATCAAAATAATGTGTGTGCGTCTTCACGCGTTAAAATACCACCGAAACAGAAGCTTAAAACATGGAAGTTTGCTGGTAAATTCCTGTGGAAAAACACATTTGTAAAAGATAAAGCTGAATTGGGTCGATGGACGAAAGATGAACTCCTCGATCTTGGTCCAACATTTGTAAAACTAGGTCAAATTGCTTCGACGAGAGGAGATCTATACCCACCCGAATTTACAAAGGAGTTGGAATCT
>Ga0308013_10001661_pt1 | contig 10808 bp, 16 predicted proteins | sample Neamet181_FD_203131 | JGI IMG/M metagenome (GOLD analysis project Ga0308013, IMG submission 203131) | Marine microbial communities from water near the shore, Antarctic Ocean - #181 | ecosystem: Environmental > Aquatic > Marine > Unclassified | place: Southern Ocean | collected 2014-07-25
CCAATGATTAGAGTTACATATGGAAACTGGTATATCACTCCAGCTTATGAGAAAGACAATTGGGGAACCGTGCTCGGATGGGAGACGAAATTATTTTAAAGGAATATTATGAATAAATTATTATTATTATTATTTGCTTCTACTTCTGTATTAGCACAGAACACTTGGGATTATCCGTTATTTTCTTTTGACAGATACGAGATTAAAAAGTCTCAAGACTATTATGAATTTCAATCGAGTCTAAGAAAAGATCAAGATGTCTTAGATGAATTTAAAACTTCTGGAATACTTAGCTATCTATTATTTGAAGATAATAAAATTGTAGTAGATGAGAATAAAGATTATCATTTACTTGTTAATGGTTTATTGCCATCTAATTCAATGGGTAAAAGTTTAGTATCATATGTGACAGGCCACGCAATTTGTAATGGTGATATTAGTAGTACTAGTGAAAAATTAAATTGGGATGCACTTAAAAATACTTTATATCATAATCAACCATTGATTAATCTTTTAAATATGACAGCTGGAGATCAAAGACATATTGGAGATTATTACGGCGGAGAAGACAATCGATTAATATATTCTAATGTGAATGGAAACAATTATAGTCTTGAACATATTATGAAATCAGATCTGGCTAATACTAAAAAGGATAGACAAGTGTATAACTATAGTGCTCTTACCACACATGTTATATTCAATTACGTATTACATAAAAGTGGTGAAGACATACTAGATAAAGTTTTTAATAAACATGTCAAAGTAAAAAATAATGTATACTTCACTAAGACAAACAAAGGACAAGGTCAAAGTGCACGGTATAGCTTTTATGCAGATAGGTATGATTACTTACGAATAGCTAAAACAATAATGGATGATTGGAATAGTGATACTTGTATTGGCGATTATTTAAGAACCATATATGATCTAAGAATCACAAAAAATTTAAACTATAAAAATAAAGGTGGAGTTCATAGCTACACACAAAGTTATGGTGGTCAATTTCATTTTGATGTTTATGGTCTAAATCAAATTATTATTGGAATGGATGGATTTGCAGGTCAAAATATTCTAATTGATGTAGACAATAAAAAGATTGTAGTGGTCAATTCGAAATATAAAGATTACGATTGGGAAGAAATTGTTTATGAAAAGTATGTACATTAAGCAAATACGTGATATAATATAACTATTAATGAGAAAGGAACTATATGAAATTTAATGAACAGCAAAACATCCATGAGTTAACACATTATGTTGAGGGTACATACTCTAAGCATTATGCGTCAGAAAATGGTATACAAAGTATGGATCTAATATCTGCCTCCGGGCATGGTGTTGGTTTTTGTCTTGGTAATGTATTAAAGTATGCATCAAGATATGGTAAGAAAGACGGAGCGAATAGAACTGATCTAATGAAGATCATGCATTATACTCTATTAGCAATTAATGAACATGACTTAAAGGAGTCCAGCGATGAAGCTTAGTAATGAAATAAAAGATGTATTGAATAACTTCCAATCTATTAATAGTAATATTGCATTGGGTGAGGAAGGTGGATTCATCAGAACGATGTCTACTTCTAAAACACTGATGTCAAAAGCTCATGTAGCTTTTAATTCTCCATATCCATTTGGCATATATGACTTAGGTGAATTCCTAGCTTGTCTTAATATGTTTGATGATCCTACATTATCATTTGATGAGGATAAGAAGTTTGTAAATATCACTGATGGTATTACTTCATTCAAGTATTACTTCTCAGATATCGACATCCTGACAGTCCCTACAAACGATATTAATCTACCATGCGAAGATCTAAAATTTACTCTTACGCATGATGAATTAACTACTTTACGCAAAGCTTCAGCTACTCTTAAAACAAGTAACCTAAGCATACGCAAGAATCCAGCCGCAATGTTTATTGAATGTGTTATTGTTGATAAGCAGAACCCTACATCGAATCAATTTACGATGAACGTTCCTAATTGCGATATAAATACCAGTGCTGAATTTGACTTTGTGTTTGACATAAACAATTTCAAATTTAAACCTGCTGACTCATATGAGTTCGGTATCGATAAGAAGCAGGTAGCATTAATTAAAGCGGGTGACACAGACTACTGGGTTGCTCTTGACAAAACTACAACATTTAAGGAATCATAATGGCAAAGAAAGAAGGAATGAAACAAACTCCAGAGGAAGTAATGGACGCAACTGCAACTGAAGTAGAAGCTGCTGAAAAACCTCAAGGCCTTGCACTAAGTGATGTTCGAGCATGTGTTACAATTATTGATATAGTAACTAAACGCGGAGCATTTGAAGGTAGCGAAATGGCTGAAGTTGGTTTAGTACGTAATCGTTTAGATGCATTTCTAAAAGCAGCTGACGCAGCTACGGCTAAAGTCGATGCTGAATTGGAAGAAACTGCAGCTGAGTAAGTATGTACTTTTAACAAAAGCATGGTATAATAGTACCATGCTTATTATATTATGAGGTGTATGTGAAAGAATTTTTATTCGTAGAAAAGTATAGACCACAAACCATTGAGGATTGCATCCTTCCCAAAGACTTAAAAGATACATTTAGAAAGTTAGTTGAGAAGGGTGAGTTAGTCAATATGATGTTTACAGGTTCTGCTGGTGTAGGTAAGACTACCGTAGCCAGAGCATTGTGTAATGAATTAGATCTTGACTATATGTTAATCAATGGATCAGAAGATGGTAACATTGATACCCTTCGTGGTAAGATCAAACAGTTTGCAAGTACTGTATCATTAACCGGTGGACAGAAAGTTATTATCTTAGATGAGGCTGACTATCTTAATCCACAATCTACTCAACCTGCATTACGTGGGTTCATAGAAGAGTTCTCTTCTAATTGTAGATTTATATTAACATGTAATTTTAAGAATCGTATTATTGATCCTCTTCATTCAAGATGTTCTATATACGAATTCAACTTAGGTAACAAGGCTGTAATGGCAGAAGCATTTATGCATAGGCTTCAATTCATTCTTGATTCCGAACATATCATATATGACAATGCAGTGATTGCAGAACTCATTATGAAATACATACCAGACTGGAGACGTGTCATAAATGAATGTCAAAGGTATGGCATGAGTGGTCATATCGATACCGGTATTCTTGTTACTCTATCTGAGACAAGTATAAAAGGATTGATGGATGATCTCAAATCTAAAAACTTTAAGAAGATGCGTAAGTGGGTAACAGATAATATTGATGTAGAATCTGCAAAGTTGTTTAGAATGATATATGATAACATGACCAGCTATGTAGAACCGCAGAGTATTCCTCAATTAGTTCTTATACTAGCAGACTATTCTTATAAGGATAGCTTTGTTGCTGATCATGAACTAAACGTAGTCGCATGCATGACTGAGATCATGTCTGGAATTAAATTTAAATAGGAGATTTATGGAACAATTAGCAATGTATTCACAAATAATTATTGCCTTAGGTATAGTTATGATTGTGTGGCAATTAGAAAAGGCTGGAGCTATGCTCAAGCTTATAAATAAATTTCTAGTGGAGGCAGTAGAAGACAATGAGTAAGTATTTAAATATAACACCACGTAGTGAGACACGTAATTTCTTTGGCAAAAACCTTAGAAGAGATCTAACCGAATTCTTACACAATGAAATCATTGAAGTAATGTTCACAAAGAAAGATGGCACAGAACGTAAGATGTTGTGTACCCTTCAATCGCATTTACTTGATCAATCGTATGAATCATATGATGACACTAAACCTCCAAAGATTATTAATGAAGAGGTTATGAGAGTCTTTGATACTGAAGCACAGTCATGGAGATCATTCCTATTGGCTAATATCAAATATATAAAGACTGATCTGTGAATCCATTTGAATTAATTAAATCTATATCCAACGATAAGAAGGATATACTTGAGAATGAGAAAGATTACAATGCCTTTATGGTGAATCGTGGTCTATCGTATTTCCCTGATACTGTCATATATGCAAATGAGATGAATAAGTATCACCACCTTGACGGCCGTCTGCAGTTTGATTTTCTTATAAATATAGTTAGAAAGCGTAATAGGTTTTCTAAGTGGAACAAATCTGTTGAATCTGAAAGTATCAATACTATAAAGGAATATTATGGTTATAGTAATGAGAAAGCTCGTGATGTACTTCCGCTTTTAAGTAATGAACACCTTAAAATAATTAGAAGGAAAATACAGCATGGCGGAATTCAACGATGAACTGGTAAATTGGAAACCAGAAATGATGTTAGAAGTAACACTAGCGGAGCCCGACGACTTTTTAAAGATACGTGAAACTCTTACAAGAATAGGTGTGGCTTCTAAAAAAGATAATAAACTATATCAATCATGTCACATCCTTCATAAACAAGGAAGATATTTTATAACTCATTTTAAAGAATTATTCTTATTAGACGGTAAGCCTTCTAATCTCACAGAGAATGATCTTAAACGTAGGAACACTATTGTTAAACTTATGGATGATTGGGGATTATTAGAAGTAGTTACACCAGTAGGTGAAGTTGCAGCATTAAACCAAATTAAAATCATTAGTCACAAGGACAAATCCGAATGGGAATTATGTCCAAAATATAATATAGGTATTAAATAACCTGTATAAATAAAACTGAGTATGCCGAAAGGGTATTCATTTTTATAACCTTGCTATAATATAGGAGGACAATTATGTCAAACTTAGCATTTAACTTCCCAAGGGATACGTTCCTTGGATTCGATCAACTATTCGAAACACTATCAACCGTACCATTCAACGGAACTACCGAAGCACGTAGTACTGGGTACCCACCGTATAATGTTATTCGAAAAGAAGATGGTCATTTTTTAATCGAGATCGCTGTTGCAGGATTTGGTAAAGATGACGTTGACCTAACTCTTGAGAAAGGAGTTTTAACTATCACAGGCAACAGGCCTAGTAGTAGTGCAGATAGAGACTACGCACATCGCGGAATCTCAACAAGGGGATTTGAAAGAAAATTTACTATAGCTGACACCGTACAAGTTATTGGTGCAGATATCGTAGATGGTATGCTTGTCATTGCCCTGGAAAATAATATTCCAGAAGAAGATAAGCCTCAAATCATTAAGTTAGGTAAACTCAATAAAGCAGCACAATTGCTGTTGGGTTAAAAACTAAGGAGCGTTATGGCATATTCAGAGAAAGTTTTAGATCACTACAATAATCCACGCAATGTGGGTAAGATGGATCCCAAGGATCCAATGGTGGGAACTGGTATGGTAGGCGCTCCTGCTTGCGGTGACGTAATGCGTCTTCAAATAAAGATCGAAGAAGGTGTATGTACGAATGCCGTTTTTAAAACATATGGCTGTGGATCAGCAATCGCTTCTAGTTCATTATTAACTGAATGGGTAAAGGGTAAGACAGTGAAAGCAATTCAAGAAATTAAAAATACTGAAATTGTTGAAGAACTTAATCTGCCACCAGTTAAGATACACTGTAGTGTACTAGCAGAAGATGCAATCAAATCAGCAGTCAAAGATTATATTAGCAAACAACCAAGGGAACATAGATGAAGACAATTAGATTAATTCGACTTACGTCGGGCGAAGAAATATTATGTAACAAAACAAACGAATCAGGTTTAACAATCACAGTAGAGAAGGTTATTGCTTTAGTTCCTACAAAAGAAAGATTAGGATTTATGCCGTATATGCCATACTGTGAAATAGACCAGTTAGTTATTAAGAAAGATCATATCATGTTTGATCTTACTCCAACACAAGAATTAGCTCTAGAGCATGTACGCATGCATAGTTCAGATATAGTAGGTGCAGAAAAGCCACAAATTGTAGTCTAATGAATTTAGATATTGGACACTATATTCACAAAGCAAAGTGGATAGATGATGAACTGTGTGATGAAGCTATAGATCGGCTTAACCTCCAGAACACTTGGCTACCATTCCCAAAAGATGTAATCAATGCTTATCCAGATCAACCAAGGAAACAAGACGGTATAGCTGGATCAACATTGAGTATTGATTGGGAACAGTTCATGGGTGATCCTAATATTCCAGAGCAAGACAGAAACTATGGCCTAACTCATATGAATGATAGGCCAACGTTAGACAAAGTTCGTGCTTGTGTAAAGACTGGATTAGATCATTATGTTCATGAACATTTAAAAGACTTACCTTGGTATGATTACTATAGGGACTTTACTGATCCTAAATTTATGAAGTACAGTCAGACTCATGACATGATGGAACATTGTGATCATGTAAGATATGTGTTTGATGGTAAAAGAAAAGGCATCCCTACAGTTTCAATAGTAGGTAGTCTGGATGGTAAGCACGAAGGTGGTTATTTAAGATTCTTTGACGAGGTTGATTATTATGTAGGCAAAGGTGAAGTCTTATACTTCCCTAGCAACTTCTTATTTCCACATAGAGTGACCGAAGTTACTAGCGGATTAAGATATTCTTTTGTAAGTTGGGTATGGTAATATTTGATTAAAGGTATGTACAATAACGTTTTTCGTGTTATAATAGTATCATGACAAATTCTTTCTATACAAGCGCCTTCCGCCACGGCAAGGTAATAAAATACATGGGTTACGAAGATGGGAAGAAAGTCTCATTCACCGTTCCCTTCCGTCCAACCTTATTCGTTACCAACAAAGGTAATAACAAACATGACTGGAATGCCTTAGACGGTAATTCAGTTGAGCCTATTCAATTCGGTTCAATGAATGAAGCTACTGACTTTATCAAGTCGTATTCCGATGTGCCAAACTTTAAAGTGTATGGCAATAATAATTATGTTGTACAGTATCTTAATGAAGAGTTCCCTGGTGAAATCAAGTGGGATCGTAATGTAATTAATGTTACCTCAATCGATATTGAAACAAAGTTCGGTGATGGTTTCCCTGAGCCTGCTCTGGCTGATCAGGAAGTAACAGCAATCACCATGAAGAATAATATTGATGATACCTATTACACATTCGGTTGTGGTGAGTATGATGTAGACAAAGCATTGTTGCAAACCCATCAAGTAGTTTATGTCAAGTGTGCAGACGAAAGAGAACTCTTACACAAATTTGTTTATCACTGGAGTGCCACATCACCTGATGTTGTTACAGGCTGGAACTGTGAGTTCTTTGATATACCTTACCTAGTCAATCGTATACGTAAGATCAATGGCGAGCAAACCATGAAGCGTTTGTCTCCATGGAAGATGATTGATGAGCGTGAGACACATACAGGCTTCGGTCAATCTACAATCAAATATGAAATCAAAGGTGTTGCCATCTTAGATTACATGGCCATCTTTAAGAAGTTCGGTTATTCATATGGTCCACAAGAATCATATAAGTTGGATCATATAGCAAGTGTTGTTTTAGGAGAGAGGAAGCTTGACTTCGGTGAAGCTTCTGACCTTAATGAATTGCATGCAAATGACTATCAAAAGTTTATTGATTATAATATAAAAGACGTAGAGCTAATCGACCGTATGGAAGACAAGCTTGGTCTTATTAGTCTATGTCTAACCATGGCATATAAAGGTGGTGTTAACTATGAGCAAGTACTCGGTACTGTTGCCATATGGGATTCACTGATCTATAGAGACTTACATTCTAAACGTATTGCTGTACCACAAAACACTGAATCATTTAAAGGTGCATATCCTGGCGGTTATGTTAAAGAACCTCAAGTAGGTATGCATGACTGGGTATGTTCGTTCGACCTCAACTCTCTGTATCCATCAATCATTATGCAATACAATATGTCTCCCGAGACTATCCTTAATGATGATGAGCTTAATGTTACTGTTGAAACTGTACTAGCCAAACAAGTAAAGAACACCACACCTAATACGGCCTTAGCTGTAGGCGGCACAAGGTTCAGTACAAAGAAGCTTGGTATATTACCATCAATCATTCAAGAGATCTATGATGACCGTGTCAAATTCAAGCAAGCACAACTTAAAGCTGAGCAAGAGCTTGAGCTTACCGCCACTAAGTCAGAGGTGTATGGCTTAGAGAAACGTATTGCTATTGCCAAGAATCAGCAGATGGCATTAAAGATCCTATTGAATTCTTTGTATGGTGCAATGGGTAATAAATGGTTTAGATACTTTGACATGCGTATTGCCGAAGGTATTACATTAACTGGTCAAGCAACCATTCGTTGGGCAGAGAATAACCTTAATGATTACTTAAACAAAGCATTAGGCACAAAGAAAGATTATGTAGTTGCCATTGATACTGACTCGGTCTATGTTACCCTTAATGAATTTGTTAAAAGACTCGGCCCTAATAACCCTATTGACTTCCTTGACAAGATGTGTTCGACTGCACTTGAAGGTGCACTTACTAAATGCTATGATGAATTATATACTACCCTCGGTGGTATTGAGAACAAGATGGTCATGGGTCGTGAGGTAATTGCTTCTCGTGGCATATGGACTGCCAAGAAGAGATACATATTAAATGTACATGACAATGAAGGTGTACGATATGCTCAGCCTAAATTAAAGATCATGGGTATTGAAGCAATCAAATCATCTACCCCGGCCATATGTAGACAAGCACTCAAAGATATATTCAAGAGGATCATAGACACGGATGAAGAGACTGTGCAAGATGACATAGCAAACTTCAGGCTTGCCTTTAAACAGGCATCACCCGAAGAGGTTAGCTTTCCTCGTGGTGTGAATAACATCGGTAAGTGGACTGACAAACAAACTGTATACAAGAAAGGCACACCTATCCATATTCGTGGAGCAATCCTCCATAACAATTTAGTTACAAAAGAAAAGCTTGGTAGATCTATACAAAAGATCACCAGTGGTGACAAGGTCAAGTTCACATACCTTGTCAAGCCAAACCCTATCAAAGAGAATGTTATTGCGTTTGTTGATTATCTTCCAAGGCAATTCAAGCTTGAGAAATACGTAGACTATAATCTGCAATTCGAGAAGACATTCTTAGGTGCCATTGAACCTGTATTAGATGCGGTTGGATGGAAAAGTGAGAAGAGTATAACCCTTGAATCATTTTTTGTTTAGGTATGTACATTAAGCAAATGTGTGATATAATAGTATTACAAGTTAATAAAGGAGACGTATGAGTGCAAATTGGGTAAGTGATATTAATATCATGCATGAGAAATATGGCGTGCATGATTGGATAAAGACAGCAAGTCCATATGAATTAAAGAAGTTCATTGAGTTTAGATTAAACTTCATCAAGGAAGAGTATGATGAAACACGTGAAGCTATGCTTACGGAAGATGCTGAAGAGATCGTAGATGGTCTTATTGATCTATGTGTTGTAGCAATAGGTACACTAGATGCATTAGGTATTAATTCAGTTGATGCATGGGATGCTGTGCTCGCTGCAAATATGGCAAAGGAAGTTGGTGTAAAAGAATCAAGACCAAATCCATTAGGTTTGCCAGACTTATTTAAACCAGAAGGATGGACAGCTCCATCACATGCTGGTAACCATGGTGTTATACCAGATAGTTTTGATGATGCAATCTTTAATAGAATGGAGAATTGCAAGATAGAAGGATTAGATGTAGATCCAAGTGAAGTTAATTCTAATTGGTCATCTGATGAACGTATGGATGCTATCGGCCAAAACGGTAATGATGGTTTACACTATGATAAGATTCCACACCCTACTGAATACCAAGATGGTACTAAGATAGATTTCACTAAAGATTCGGAGTATATAAAATTATATGGCAAAGAGGGAAATAAAAAAGTCTGATATTGATTACCGTAAATGGTTACTCATTTACAAAGGTAAAGACTTAGATAAAATCACGGTTAACGAGCATACTAAATTTAGTAAGCTATTTCAACAATGGAAAGTAGGTAACATAGAAAAATTATGAACTATTCCCTTACATTATTTAAAAGCGTATTTGATAACAAGACTCACAAGCGTATGGACTTCACGTCATATGCACAGTTTGAGCAATTGTTATTTGAGTTATCTCGTAGCAAACGTAAAGATAAGAAGTCTGCACCATTGATTTCTCCAGCTACGTACAAGCCAGACACAACTCGTGCGAATGATAATGTAAAAGGTTGGGCAGGTTGGTGTGCGGTAGATGTAGATGAACATATATTTGAAGGAGATCTTGAGAAAGAACTACAGAATAAATATGGCTTATTCAATTATATTGTCTACTCTACCGCTTCATCTACTAAAGAACATCCTAAGTTTAGAATAGTATTTCCACTCTCTAATGATGTACCAAAGGATAAGATTAAACACTTTTGGTTTGCATTGAATAAAGAGTTAGGTGATATTGGTGATCCTCAAACAAAAGATCTATCACGTATGTATTATGTCCCTGGTCAATATGAAGGTGCAAACAATTTTATATTTAATTGTTTTACTGGTACAGATATGAATCCGTATGATATAATGGCAAAGCATAACTATGTTGAGAAGTATACAACTACATTATTAGATAACTTGCCACCATCAATACAAAAGGCAATGCTTGCTCATCGTAAGAATGAAATGACAAACACAACTATCACATGGAACAATTATAAAGATTGTCCATTTGTTAATAAGAAAATGGTTAAAGAGTATAACTTGATAACCGATACTGGATGGTATACAAAGATGTATGGCATTATGGTTTCTATAGCGGGTAATGCGATACGTAAGAAGTATCCAATCACCGCTGCTGAGATCACTATATTATGTAAGGAGATAGACTTTGAAAACGGAAACTGGTACAAATCAAGACCATTCGACAAGGAGGCAGA